>Ga0209168_10000153_pt1 | contig 77195 bp, 70 predicted proteins | sample Coa_R1_FD_187156 | JGI IMG/M metagenome (GOLD analysis project Ga0209168, IMG submission 187156) | Surface soil microbial communities from Centralia Pennsylvania, which are recovering from an underground coalmine fire - Coalmine... | ecosystem: Environmental > Terrestrial > Soil > Unclassified ...
GCGCTGGCTCGACTGGTGAAAGCCTCTGGATACAAAATTCGTTTTCATTATTCCGAATCTGTGCGTACGCGGATGTACCGCAGCTTCGCCCAGCTCCGCGACGGCTGGACGAAGAACCTGGCACTGCTATTTCCGGACCCGGGCTGGCGGGCGGCGAAAATGCTTGGGCTATGGGGTATTCTTTGGATAGCTTTGCTGCTACCTATGAGGCGCCGGTGGTGGGATCCGGCAATCATCTTCTTCGCAATCTGGACTTCCTGGCTCTTCGCCCGCCTGAAGAAGGCTAACTTCCCGGCCAGCAATACGCTGTGGGCGGAATTTTTCGGCATGCCGATGTTTGCATATCTCCTGCTGCGTTCGAAACGAGCACACAGCAAGGGAACTGTTGCCTGGAAAGGCCGCACCTACAAACCCGAATCAGATTTCACGAACAGGATTGCAAAGAAAGGCCCAACGCCACCCGGAAAATCATTCATGAAGACGCCACCGGCACTCATACTGTTGACGATGTTTATCGCCACATTCGTTGCTGTACCACTGCACACGCAGCCTGTTAGCAGTGATGGCAACGAAGATTCACCAACGTTTGCCAACACAATGATCGAGCCCGGGGTTAGCATGGGCCCCCTCAAGATCTCCGAGTCTCGCGATCGTGCGTTGGAGCTATTTCCCAAGAAGGCCATTGATCAGGAGTGGGAAGACCCGTGCGGCAGCACGATTGACTGGACCGACAACACGAACCCGGTCGGTCACGGAGATGTGTTCATCCGGCTGAAGAAGGGTAAGATTTATCAGATCGAGTCATCGACCACGCGTTTCCACACAGCCGAGGACATCACCACATTCGATCCCCCGGAAAAGGTCGCCCATGCCTACAAAGACATGCGCGCTTTTGTGCTGTTGACTGCTCCCAACCCGGCCTTGGGGTCTCGGCCCCTGGTGTTTTGGGTCGACAAGAAGAAGGGAATCGCTTTTGCTTTGGCTTACGACGTCTCGCACCACAAGCGTTACGTTTACAAAATCATCGTGTTCGAGCCCAGCAAGAATTTTTGCCCGGAGCAGGAGACAATCAATTCCAATAAATGGCAATCGATAGCGCCGTATTCCCTTGAGCCACCCGCAGAACTAAGCCCGGAACTGCAGTTCTGAAGCCTTAGGCGCCGAAAGATCGTCCAATGTTCTTACTGTTACCCGACCCGGAAACACCGTGACACGAATTTCGATCTTCTTTACGAAAAAATGGTCTATTTAACCCGCAAAGCCGAATTCGCAGCCTCGCATTATTACCATAATCCAGACCTCACGCCGGAAGAGAACCAGCGCATCTTTGGGAAGTGCAACAACCCCAACGGGCATGGGCACAATTACACTCTGGAAGTCACGGTGAAGGGTGAAGTCGATCCGCGATCAGGATTTGTGGTCGACCTCAAGCAACTCAAGGAAGTGATGAACCGCGAGGTGCTTGACGCGATGGATCATCGCTTCCTGAACAAGGAAGTGCCCGAGTTCTTTACTAAAATTCCGACAACTGAGAATCTGGCAATCGCGGTCTGGCAGCGCCTGGCGTCGAAGCTGAAGAGCGCTCATTTGCACCGGGTTCGCGTCTACGAAACGCCAGATTTGTTCGTCGACTTCTACGGAGAGGAATAGGGAACACGCCGACAGCTGGATGCTGACCGCTAAAACATGAAAGCCCATCTCACGCGCCGCTACCTGTTCTCGGCCTCGCATCGCCTACATAATGACGATATGTCGGTCGACGAAAACCAGGCCACTTACGGCAAGTGCAATAATCCTCACGGACACGGACACAATTATATGCTTGAGGTTACAGTCAGCGGCCAAGTCGATCAGAGCACGGGCATGATCTGCAACCTCGTCGATCTCGATCAATGCGTGGAAAGGGAAGTGCTTTCCCGCTATCACCTAGAAAATTTGAATACGCTGCAAGAATTCTCGAAAACCGTACCCACGACGGAAAATCTGTGCATCGAGATCTTTGAAATATTGCAGCGCGCGTTCCCCTACGCTCATCTGGATAGAGTGAGATTGGAAGAAACCATGATGAATTCCTTTGAATATGCTGGAGGCGCCGAAGTTCCACACTGACAAGCCACTTAATTGTGCACATCCGGTAAATGAAGGACGGAGCAGTTCCCTGAGTATGGAGGGCCGAGAATACTTATGAAAGCATCTCCGCTTGAAAAGAACATTGAGAAAGCGAAAGAAACTCCGACGCTAACTAGCGCTGGGTACGACGATTTGGTCCGCGAGATGTTGGTTCGTCTTGGGGAAGATCCGACCCGAGAAGGGCTTGTCGACACACCTGCCCGCGTCCAGAAAGCCATGAAGTTCTTGACCAAGGGGTACGACGAAGATCCCGAAGCGCTGCTCAAAGGCGCTCTCTTCACCGTCAACTATGACGAGATGGTGATCGTCAAAGACGTGGAGATGTTCAGCCTGTGCGAGCACCACATGCTGCCTTTCTTCGGGAAGGTCCATGTGGCTTACATTCCCAACGGTCGCGTGATCGGCCTGAGCAAGATCCCGCGCCTGATCGAGCTATTTTCGCGGCGCTTGCAAATCCAGGAACGCTTGACGACGCAAATTGCTGAGACCATCCAGAAGGTGATCGAGCCGCAGGGTGTGGGAGTTGTCATAGAGGCGCGCCATCTCTGCATGATGATGCGCGGTGTCGAAAAGCAACACTCCGCGGCGGTGACCAGTTCGATGCTCGGCTGCTTCCGCAACGAAGAAGAGACGCGCAGCGAATTCCTATCTTTGATCCGTCAGCGCCCAAACGGGGTGTAAGAGCCGAAACAGTGCCGGATGGATTCGTCCGTGGCTCCGAGGGCCTTCCACTCGCCTCCGCATAATCACCGTTGAGCTTGGATCCTATCCCTCTCGGTTCATTCGCTTGCATATTCCCACTCGGGCGTGAGACCATCCCCCAGTGTGGTGACGGTGACTAGCCACCGCCACCAGAGAGGACCTCACTTCATGTACCAAAAACGCCCTGGAGTCTTTATGGCTGATTGGTGGGATGCCGATGGCCGACGCCACCGTAAACAATTTGCAACCGCTTCTGCCGCAAGGGAGCATGAACATCGCGAAACTGCCCTCGCCCACGCAGAACGAGCCGGCCGCGAGATGAAGTTGGCCGCGCGCAGCAGTAGTAGTAGTAAGCGCGCGAAGGCAGCGGTGGCAGATACAGGCACCGTGGAGCCCGCGAAAGGCAAGCTTGGTGTCATGATCCCTGGCATGGGCGCTGTAGCCACCACGTTTGTGGCTGGGGTAGAAGCGATCCGCAAAGGCCTGGCAAAACCCATCGGCTCGCTGACCCAAATGGGCACCATCCGGCTGGGCAAGCGCACCGACGGGCGTTCTCCGAAGGTGAAGGAATTCGTCCCACTCGCAGGGCTCGACGACCTCGTCTTTACCGGCTGGGACATCTTCGAAGACAACATGTTCGAAGCCGCGTCGAATGCCGGAGTGCTCGACTACCGTCTTCTCGACCAACTCAAGCCGTTCCTGTCTTCGATCACTCCACGTCCGGCCGTATTCGATCACAATTACGTCAAAAAGATCGACGGTCCAAACGTTAAAAAAGGGAAGTCGAAGATGGATTTGGCCGAGCAGTTGCGCCAGGACATTCGCGACTTCAAAAAGTCGAGCGGCGCCAGCCGGCTGATCACCATGTGGTGCGGTTCGACCGAGTCGTTTATTGAGCCCACCGAGGCTCATCAGTCCCTAAAGGCGTTCGAAAAGGCGCTGCGCGAGAACGACGAGATGATCGCCCCCTCGATGATGTATGCCTACGCCTCTCTTATGGAAGGCGTTCCGTTCGCCAACGGCGCACCGAACCTGACTGTGGATCTGCCCGTGATGCTCGAGCTTTCGCGCAAGAACGAAGCTCCCATCTGTGGCAAGGACTTTAAGACCGGGCAGACACTGATGAAAACCGTACTTGCGCCAGCATTCAAAGCGCGCTTGCTCGGACTCAGCGGATGGTACTCCACCAACATTCTCGGCAATCGCGACGGAGAAGTGCTGGATGACCCGGGCTCATTCAAGACGAAGGAAGAATCGAAACTAGGTGTGCTCGAACACATCCTGCAACCCGGGCTTTATCCCGATCTTTACGGAAATATGTTCCACAAAGTGCGAATCAACTATTACCCGCCGCGCGGCGATAACAAAGAAGGATGGGACAATATCGACATTTTCGGCTGGCTCGGTTATCCCATGCAGATCAAGGTTGATTTTCTGTGCCGGGACTCAATCCTGGCCGCACCGATCGTGCTGGATCTCATTCTATTCATGGACCTGGCGCAACGCTGCTCGGAACTGAAGGGTCTTGGCATACAGGAGTGGCTCAGCTTCTACTTCAAGTCGCCGATGACCGTGCCCGGGCTTTATCCGGAGCACGACTTATTCATTCAGTCGATGAAACTAAAGAACACGCTGCGTCACCTGAAGGGCGAAGAGATGATCACCCATTTGGGACTGGAGTACTACGACTAGGTTGAAATGACCGCCAAAGGCGTCACAGGCGGATGATCGTGGGTCGATAAGGGATGGGCGCAGCCCCATCCCCTTCACCAAGCCGGTTTACCATCTGGGAAACGAAAGGTGAGAGTTTCGCCTCCCTTGACTACCTCCCGAGCCAGGATCACGTCTCCGGCGCCCTGTTTCACTTTGGAGCCGATGACCTGGATCGCCTCGTCGGACTTGAAGGCAATTCCCATCTCGTCGAGGAAACTTTTCGGACAAAGAAAGATTTGGACACTGTCGTTATCCTTATCAGAACCCGCTTTGGTCACTAGGTAAGCGATCGGCTTCGGGCCGGACGGAGGAACCAGTCGCAACTCTCCGACCGTGGTTTTGAGGGTGGTTTCGGTGGCTCGGTCGTACTTCGGTGGTGCTTGTGAAAAAGCCGAAGTTGTAACAAGGGCGAATGCGCTCAGTTGCAAGAGGCGCCTGTGTGCGGAGACAGAGGGGATCATCGCGGACCCTCCAGTTCGCGGAATGGTAGGACGGATGGGCGCGAAAAGCAATGAAAACCTCGCGGCCTGCGTACCGAAGCCGTTACTGAGGAGTCGCCCGGCCACTCGATCGATTCCGATGGCCCCAAATTGCGGTCTCAGGAGCGAAAGTTCTTACCTCTGGATAACCCGGCTTGCCCGTCGGAGCGTCTAAAAGATGAGCTCACGATTAATGGGCTTGGTGTCTCTGGACCGGGCGTATAATCAGGCTCAAGGAGTATCCCTATGAAGCTCAGATGGCTGGCAAGCGTTCTCGCGGTCGCCGTCTTCAGTGCGGCGCCCTGGATGGTCGCTCAGACCCCGGGACAGAACCCGCAAGATCCAACAGCGCAGAACCCTCAGGCGCCCCCGCCGCCACAGAATCCACCGAGTCAGGCTCCAGCTCCAGATCCGGATGCCGGTCAGCCCAAGGCAGGAGATATCCAGAACGCTCCCAAGAAGGGTCCTGCAGCTTTACCGACTCAAGACGACAGCCAGATCAAGCACAACGGCGGCAAGACGGACGTTGATGCAGTAGGGAACCGCAACGTGGGTTGCGGACGAGGAGTGGGGAACTGGTACTCCGTGGAGCGCCAGGTGGCTATGGGACGGCAGTTTGCCCAGCAGGTCGAATCGCAAGTCAAGCTGGTGAACGATCCCGTAGTCACGGAATATGTGAACCGGATTGGGCAGAATCTAGTGCGCAACTCGGACGCGCAGGTTCCGTTCACGATCAAAGTCATCGACTCCGATGTAGTCAACGCCATGGCGCTGCCCGGCGGATTCTTCTATGTGAATTCCGGATTAGTTCTCGCCGCGGACGAGGAAGCTGAGGTTGCGGGCGTGATGGCACACGAGATCGCGCACGTGGCAGCTTGCCACGCCGCGCGCGAACAGACTCGCGCATCCCTGCTGCAGATGGCGTCCATTCCTTTCATCTTCGTCGGTGGAGGAATCGGGTACGCGGGGTACGAAGCGGCCGGAATTGGTGGCATGTTCGGCATCTTGAAATTCTCGCGCGGATTCGAAGCCGAAGCTGATTACCTTGGCATCGAGTACATGTATCGTGCCGGATATGACCCCTCAGCTTTCGTTTCTTTCTTCGAAAAGATCCAGGCCATGGAGAAGAAGAAACCTGGAACGCTGGCGAAGGCGTTCGATACGCATCCGCAGAATCAGGATCGTATCGAGAAATCGCAGGACGAGATTCGCAAGATCCTGCCGGCGAAAGCAGAGTACATTGTGACGACTTCCGAATTCGATGACGTAAAAGCGCGTTTGGGCGCGATCGAGAACAAGCACAAGCTGCTCGACCAGAAGGACTCCAATAAGCCCAGCTTGCGCCGGACGTCGAATCCCAGCGACACGTCAGGGGATAGCAAGAGCGACGACGATCGTCCGACGCTCAAGCGCCGCGACGATTCGTCGAACTAGTTAAAAGGTCTCAAATAGAAATTGCCGGCGGCCCTGTGCCGCCGTTTTTTTTTGGCGGTCAAGCTTCATGGGCTGTGTTTTCATTGGTTTAGGCAACACGCGCGGCCTGGCGCCAGCACGACTATTCGGTTCTCGCGAGTCGGTTCCTGTGAGGTAGAGCGATCGTCCGCAGACATCCAACGGTAATCTGATGAAAGGGTACTGACGGGAGTGCCTGGCTGGAAGAGCCACTCGCTTTATCGCCATCTGGACGTCTAGACGTCCCGTTTAGCATCCAAAGAGATGTGGACTCACAGGAGGCCGTGATTTTAATCACAGATAGAACTTGCGAAGCAGCCTAGCCTCGGCTACGTTGAAATAACGCGCAGCGTCCCGCGGAGCATGCCATGCCAGAAAACACACTCAGCATTACTGATAACCGCACCAATAAAACCTATACGGTCCCGGTGGAAAACGGCACTATTCGAGCCATGGACCTGCGGCAGATCAAAACCGGCCCCGAAGATTTCGGGCTGATGACTTACGATCCGGCCTATATCAACACGGCGTCTTGCAAGAGCGCCATCACCTACATCGATGGCGACAAGGGTATCTTGCGTTATCGCGGATACCCCATCGAAGTGCTCGCCGAGCGTTGCACTTTTCTGGAAGTGGCGTATCTGCTGATGTTCGGGGAGTTGCCCACCGAGAAAGAGTTGAATTCCTGGGTCTACGACATCACGCACCACAGCATGCTGCACGAGACGACCAAGAAGTTTATGGAGGGATTTCGCTATTCGGCGCATCCCATGTCGATGTTTGTGAGCACGATTGCGGCGTTGTCAAGCGTCTATCCCGACGCGAAGCTGGTCCGAAGCCCGCAAGACCGCATGCATCAGATCATCCGCATTATCGGCAAAGTACCGTCTATCGCGGCCATGTCGTACCGGCACAATGTGGGCTTCCCGTATGTCTATCCAGACAACGATCTGAGCTACACGGAAAACTTCATGAACATGCTCTGGAAGATGGTCGAGCCTAAGTACGTGGCGCACCCTGCGATTGCGCGCGCTCTCGACATTCTTTTCATCCTGCATGCCGATCATGAGCAGAACTGCAGCACCAGTGCCATGCGTTCGGTCGGAAGCTCTGAAACGGACCCCTATCTGGCGGTGGCGTCAGCGGCTTCAGCGCTGGCGGGTCCCCTGCATGGCGGAGCGAACGAGGAAGTCTTGAGAATGCTCGACGAGATTGGGACGAAAGACAACGTTCCCGCCTACATCAAGCGCGTGAAGGACGGCCACTTCAAGCTCATGGGCTTCGGACACCGTATTTACAAGAATTACGATCCGCGGGCCAAAATCATCCGCTGGAGTGCGGAGCAGGTATTTGAAGTGACGGGTCGCAATTCGAAACTCGACATCGCTCTGGAATTGGAGCGGATCGCGCTGGAAGACGACTATTTCGTGAAGCGCAAGCTGTATCCAAACGTCGACTTCTACTCGGGGATCATGTATCAGGCTATGGGCTTCCGGCCGGAGATGTTCACGGTGCTGTTTGCGATTCCGCGGACGGCTGGTTGGCTGGCCCAATGGGAAGAGCTGATGAAGGATCCGGAGCAGAAGATCGCTCGCCCGCGTCAGATCTACACAGGGCATGGGGAGCGGGACTTTGTGCCCATCGACAAGCGCGTACCGGTACCGATTCCGGCGGAATATCCATCGCGATAATTCTTTTGAAACAAAACACGCCTCGTCTGCGGACGAGGCGTTTTGTTTTTCAATAAGGTTCTGCAAGTCAATACACCCGGCATAGTGGCGGCCTTGCAATGCTTTCTGCCATTTCCACACAGCCCGCGGATCGTCACTGAGCCCGCGCAAACTCTGACTCATCGACCAATCTGCCCACAACACGAACAACATCTTCATTAAAACATGCCCGCGGGTTACAGTCGTTTAGACATTCAGGTTATAAACCCTGCGCATCACACGCCTTGCAAGTAGGCGCTGTTTCGGCGCTGATAATGTTACTTCGCATTCTGCGCGAAAAATATTTCGCTCTTTTCGTCAGAAACACGTAATCCCTTTTTCGAATTCATTCGTCTATTCCCAAAGAGATCGGCCCTGCTCGACGCCCACTTGCAGGGAGGATGTATGGCTCAAAGCTCATTCTGGTTGCTCCTCGTTTTCGTTTCTTCTGCTCAGGCACAACTCAGTCTTCCGCAACCTGGGTTCGACCACGTTGTTAGGATTCACGTTGCTTTTCAGGATGGAAGCCAGTGCGACAGCTCCACTAAAGTTGAACTTAGGAATTCTTCCACGTCTGTAGCTTGGGGTTTCACAGATAAGAACTGCGAAGTGGCTCTTCAAGGAGTGTCACCGGGCAACTATCACCTGGTGATTTCCGGCCGCGGATTCGCGGGGATCGAAACTAGCGAAATCACCTTGACGTCCTTCGATGAAGCAACCCCAATTGATGTGAAGGTCCCACTGGCGCACGACACTCCATCGATCTCTGCATCAACATCGGTGATTGATCTGAAGGTACCAAGGAATGCCGGGAAAGAGTTCAACAAAGCGAACCGGGAGATGCAGCAGCAGAAGTGGAAATCGGCAGAGGCTACGCTGCAACACGCAATCAAGATCTATCCAGAGTATGCCGCAGCCTTCAACAATCTTGGAGTCGTTTATGCTCGTATGGGCGACCGGCCCAGGGAAGTCGAGGCGCTGCGAAGGGCAATCGCGATTGACCCTCACTATGCTCCCGCACATCTAAATTTGGCGCGCGTGGACATCGCCGGAAATGGATTTCCGGAAGCCGAAACTGAACTCAAAGAAGCGGCCTCCGTCGATCCCGCCGACGGAGTTACTCTGGTGCTGCTGACATACGTCGAGTATATGAATCATCACTTCGACGACGCAGTGGGCAATTGCCGAAAGGTGCATGCGATGAACAATGTTCCGCACGCTTTCGCGCACTGGACAGCGGCATTCGCGCTGGAGCAGAAGCATGAGATTGCCGAAGCAGGTAAGGAGTTTCGTGCGTTCCTGAATGAAGAGACAACGGGAGTGCGTGCCGACGCCGCACGCAAGGAATTAGCGAACATCGCTGATTTCTTATCCGAAAAGAAGTAGGGTCCAGGAAAACATTTCGAAAGCCGCAGAGCGGGATCTGCGGCTCTGAGATGAAACACAACACAACTGCCCGGAACGGGATATAAACTCTCCCTTTAATCCTCGATAACTAAAACGGCCGCGATTTAAGCCGCGTCTTTGGCCAGTTGGGCCGCCTGTTGGCGATGGCGCTCGGGGGAAGTGATGACCTTCATCTGCTGCCAGTCGTACGCAAACTCTTTGCCGCAGTCGAGGCAGACAACATAAGTTCCAGTCAGATCAGCGGCCGGAGGCCGGCGCGATGCCCGAGGAATAGTTACAGGAAAGCTGTAGCGAGCGTGCCTGCACCCAAAGAACGCATCCACTAGTTTTCCGATCATAAACCCACCTTCCATACCTGAGCGTGTATGCAAAGCCTGGCATTTCTCTGAGAGTGACTCCCCCTCCATAACAATCAGTACTTTTGGTCACTCACCTACTTAGATTCACCGATTGGCAAAAAGGTTTAGGTTTTCACTCCCATTGGGTCTTAGAACCGGCAGGTCGGAATTCCATGAATGCGTGGGAGTTATCGCAGCAAAGGCAAGGTTTTGCACACTTTTCGTTCTGGGGGTTTACTGTTCGGATACATTCTGGGCGGTCCAAACCCGAGGTTTAGGACAAACGCTCAGCATTTGAAGAGCAGCGCCGCGTGGCTTCTCGAAACTGCCGGCCGTTCCCTCAATGCAAGCCCAACGGCAGCAGCAGCCGACAATTCTGCTGCGAAGGCAGCCTCGTCGACGTGACCGCTAGGCTCAGCCAACAATATGTGGGCGCCGAGCTTGGATGCGCGCGCTACTTCCGCAAAGAATCGTCCAGCATCCGGAAACTCGTGCACCATCGCGAAGGCGAGGGTGAAATCAACCTTGCCCTCAAGATCGGTGATCCCCATCGTGTCGGCCGAAGTAACTCGAGCATCGATACGGTCGAGAATATCCGCCTCCGTTGCGCGCCGTTTGAGGCTTGCAATCATTTTTGGCTGGAGATCAAGAGCGATGACCCGTCCGGATGGCCCGACGAGGCGGGCCAGCGGTAGCGTAAAGAATCCCATCCCTGGACCAGGTTCGAGCACAGTCATACCTTCGCGGACATAGGGCCTGACGATCTTGACCGGGTCCTGCCCGATCCAGCGCCGAATCGGGCTCGCTAGAAAATATCCAAGCCACCAGGGACAGACACGATGTGCCATGCGGCGTATTGTATCGAGTGAGTTAAGTGTGAGTAGTGAGGCTGCTCACAAGGCTTACACGCTTTGCGGTCCGCGCTTTTTATGCTGCTGACACTTCGTCATAATCGCTGAGCGCAGCCGGCTGCGGAGGTCTTCGGGCAGTTCATAGAGCTGCGAATCTCGGTAAATCTCGATGGTCTTCTTGGTGGTATCGCAAACGACGTAGCAGTTGTGGCACCAGGAGAGATGGTTTTCCAACTCGACTTTCGTTTTTTCGTCGAGAACGCCGTCCAGATAACTGGTCAGCTCATTGAGGAATTCAGAGCATTTCACAGGTCGCCATCTCCGCTCGCCACATCATTTTTAACATCTCCATCTTTGGAATCTTTGCTTTTGCCATTGCCGGGTTCGCGCCGCTGGAAGTAGCGTCCCAAGCGCTCGCGCAGTTGCAGGCGTGCCCGCAACAGCCGAGATTTTACCGCAGGAACGCTCAATTCGAGCGCTGCTGCCGTTTCTTCTGTCGAGAGACCTTCCACGTCTCTCAGCACGAACACCGTCCGGAAGCCCGGGGGAAGCCCCTGGATGGTCTTGCTCAAAATCTCTCGTAATTCCGCTTGCGTGTACTGCTGTTCCGGATTCGGGCTCCAGTCCGCAATTTCTCGCGGCAGGGAATCGTCTTCCGTCTTGATATCTTCGTCAAGCGATACTGTTCGCTCAGGCTTGCGGCGCCGCAACTTCATCAACGCTTCGTTGACGGCGATCCGTACCAGCCACGTATAAAACTTCGATTGTTCCTGGAACTGCGCCAGGTTGCCATAAGCCTTCAGGAACGCTTCCTGTACCACGTCTTCCGCGTCTTCGCGGTTTTGCGTGATATGCTGCGCGATCCTGAAAACATTGCGGTCGTAGCGGCGAACCAGCTCCTCAAAAGCCGAGTCGTCGCCCCGCTTGGCCGCCTGAACTAGCGCTAATTCCTCGCTAACAGGCCCTACTACTTTGTTTTGGATGGCTCCCATGTGTCAGGCGATGCAGTATTTTGCGGCAATCCTCTCCATCGAAAGTAACTCTTATTTTACTTGTCCGAAGGGAATCTGGCGAATCGCGGAAGCCGATCACGCCGGTAGGTTTGGGCGTTGACGTTTCTTACGACTGGAAGAAGAGTACACAAAAGACACTTTTGCTTTACGTTCAGGTGCCTTGAGAACCCGAAGCAGATCACCGATGGCCATCTGAGCGAACTCGCCAGGGCAAAGGGCGCAGTGCTAGCAAGCCTGGATGAGACCGTGGCGGGGTCTTACTTGATTCCGAGGTAAGAGGAACGCCTGCTGGCTGTACGGGTGTCAAGATGAACAATCCTGCAGAAAATCATCCTCCGGCGATCCCGGCAAAACTGCTATAGAATCGGACTTCAGTTTTTCTGCACCCGGTGGAACAGGGTACTTCGGTACCCTGCTGCCGGGTTGGAAGTACTCCTATAATCTGCAGTTAGGGCAATGTCCTTTGGCGGTTGGCAAGGTCGATTGAGGCACGGAACGTCGCACTGAGAATGGTTTTCTGAGAATGGCGGAGAGCAAGGAACTCAAGCAAATTGTGGAGCGAGCGGTCGCGCAGGTTCTTGAGCGCCATCTGCCGAACCTGCAGGCAGAGTTAGTCGAGCGCGTCCTGGCGGAACTGCCGGCGGCGCCGGCGAGCGACGACTCCATCGCAGCGGGCCCTTCATCTGACGGCCTTGTACAAGCGATCTCGACCATTCACGCGGGTTCCACTCAGAAGGAAATATTAAAGGCTCTGCTGGAGGCCGGAATCACATATGCCTCCCGCGTCGCTCTCTTCGTAGTGAAGGGTGGCGCTGCGAACGGATGGCAAGCTCGTGGATTCGGTGACGATGATGCCATCAAAGATTTTCCGCTCGACCTGGCGGCTGGACCTGCTTCCCACGCGTATCAGAATCGCGTCGTGGCCCCGGCCAATATCGCCGAGATGGACCGCCGGTTCGTAAAACAGTTTGGCGGACCCGAGAACGAACAAATTTTGGTGTTGCCTCTCGTCCTTAAAGATAAAGTAGCGGCTCTTCTCTACGCGGACGGAGGGGCCGAGAACCGGCTCGATCCCGGATCTCTTGAAGTTCTGGTGATGTCCACCAGCGCTTGGCTGGAAGTCACATCCTTGCGCAAACAGGCCGCCCAGCGAGAGATCGAGAGCGCGCCCGCAATCGAGCATCCCGCACCGGCTCCAGCACCCGTGCATTCTGTCAGCGCTTTCAATGATCCCTTTGCGGCCCACACACCAAAGCACACGGCAAAGGCTGTTCCTGAGCCTGAACCGGCCGCCGAGGTCGTGGAAGTAGCGAGCGCGGCCACGGCCAGCGCAGCCGCAGCTCCGGCAACGGACCCGTTTGCTGGACTTTCTGCGGAAGATGCCGACACCCACCGGAAGGCGCAGCGGTTTGCCCGCCTCCTGGTGGACGAAATCAAGCTCTACAATCAGGCGAAGGTCAATGAAGGACGCCGCAACAAGGACCTTTACGATCGCCTTAAAGAAGACATCGACAAGAGCCGCGCAACGTTTCAAAAGCGCTACGGCAGTTCGGCTGCGGCAAGCGGCGATTATTTCCAGAAAGAAGTTGTCCGCAGCCTGGCCGAAGATGACTTGTCAGTTATGGGTGCTAACTTCAAGAAGTAGCATCTAAACTGTGAGCTTTGAGCTGCGAGAAAATGCGGGTTCTCGAAGCTCGGTGCTCGTGCTCGAAGCGCAAACAAACAGGTTCTGGATTCGCGTCTCCGCGCGAAAAAACTTAAAGTGGTTCAATTGGGTCTCAAGTGGTCGTGTCTTCTTATCCTGGCTGGCGTGTTCGCGTTCTCAGGGGACGCACGCCCGTTGATTTCGTCGCGTCCGCAACAGGCTACGAATCCGGCGGCCGCGGATTCTCCAGACAAGCAATCTCCCAAAGCGTCCAAAACTCCGCCGCCGAAAACCGAGCCCGATCAGTCCGGGGCCAAAACGACTCCGCATAAGTCGACCAGCTCTAAGCAAAAAGCCGCCGGATCGCATTCCACTGCGGCCAAGACCACGCGGAAGAAGCGTCCAATTTCTCCTCGAGTTCGCCGCATCCGGCAAGCGTTCGTGGCGTCGACTACTTTGCGTCCTATGGCACAGCAGTTAATTCAGGATCGCACGCCCGCGGGATACGCGGGGGTCGAGGCTTACGCGCGCGCGCACTCCAAAGAAGATGCCGGCGCCCTCGCCTGGCTGGTCGTGGGCTACGCTCATTTCATCGATCACGATTGCACCAAGGCCATTGAACCTCTGAATCGCGCCAAGCCGATGGCGGGAGATCTCGGCGATTACATTTCCTACTATCTTGGAACCTGCTACCTGCAGACTGGCCGCCAGGCGGAGGGTCTCGCGGCGCTAGCGAATTTTGAGACCAACTATCCCGATTCGTTGCTTATCCGCGATGCTCACCTGAGTTACGCGAACGCTCTGTTGACCGAAGGACGCGCAGCGGAAGCCGCCCAGCTTTTGGAGAAAGATCGTCTGCCCGCGCGTTCCGACATCGAACTTGCTGTCGGTAAGGCATACGCCGCTCTCCACGATGAAGCCAAAGCTTCGGAGGCGCTTTCGAACGTCTATTACAGGATGCCGACGTCCCCCGATGCCGACGCTGCTAACACCGAGTTGAAGAAGCTTTCGATCGCCGCGCAGCCTGGCATCGCCATGCTCAGAACGCGAGCCGATCTGCTGATGAAGGCGCACCGTTATGCGGATGCAGCGGACGAATATCGCGAGCTCGCCATTCACGCGGGTGCAGCCGATCGCGCCGCGGCAGAATTAGCCCTGGCCGACGCGTTGCACCGCAGTGGACGCAATCGCGAGGCGAAAGCTGAACTCACGACTCTCCCCGGTGCAACTCCCGATCAAAGCGCACAGCGACTTTACATCCTCGGCGAAGTGGCTTGGGCCATGGACCAGAATGACGAGTTTTATCGCACGGTCGATCAGCTTCGAGAAACTGCTCCGACCAGTGCATGGCTCGAGTCCGCGCTGCTCTCGGCCGCGAACCTGCATCTCGTCCATCACGAGTACGATCAGGCACTCGACGCTTACCGCGAACTGCAACAGCGCTTTCCGAAAGGTGCGAAGGCTTCCTACGCGCATTGGAAGACGGCATGGCTCACCCTGCGCCAGGGACGCAATGATGACGCGCGGAAGCTTTTCGAAGAGCAAATCGCTGCTTATCCCACCGGCAACGAGACTTCAGCCGCTCTTTACTGGCGGGCGCGCCTCGCCGAGGAAGAAAACCAGCCGGCCATGGCTCGCGCGTTCTATCAAAAGCTGTCGGATCGTTACCGCAATTACTATTACGCAGAGTTGGGTCGCCAGCGCTTGAAGAAGTTGCCGCAGGCGCCCGATCCTCCCGGGCAATTCACAATCCTTGACCACGTTCCACCGCTGGAGCACGGCGACAAAATCACTTTATCGGAACCCCCAGCCGACGATCTCCACCTGCAGAAAGCCAAGCTGCTCGGCAACGGGGGTCTGGTGGATATGGCGGTGCGCGAGCTGGATGCTGCGGCCAACAATGACAGCGATAAAAGCTGGGCGCCCGCCGAGACGGCGCAACTCTACATCGATACTGGACATTTCGATCGCGCCATTGAAGTGATGAAACGTTCCGTTCCCAGTTATTTTGCCGTCGATATTCCCACGCTGCCCCGGGAGTATTGGGAAGCCCTTTTTCCGCGTCCCTACTGGTCGGACTTAAAACGTTTTTCCATAGCCAACGGGCTCGATCCTTATCTGGTGGCGTCGTTGATCCGCCAGGAATCGGAGTTCAATCCGGTAGCTGTCTCACGTGCGAATGCCGTGGGGTTGATGCAGTTGCTGCCCAGGACGGGCAAGCTCGTGGCCCATCAGGTCGCGCTGAAGCATTACAATCCGAGCCAACTGTACACTCCTCCGGTCAATCTCGAACTGGGCACGCGCTACTTCCGCGGCATGGTCGATCAGTTTGGCGGCTCGTTCGAGCAGGCGCTTGCCGCGTACAATGCCGGCTCCGACCGCGTGATCGAATGGATGGGACAGGGCACCTACCGCGATCCCGCCGAGTTCGTCGAGTCAATTCCATTTACTGAGACACGCGAATACGTGCAGGCCATCTTGCGGAATGCCAGCGTTTACCGCCAGCTCTATGGGACGCCGTAGAAACTTCTTCTGCGCGTGTTCGAGCGTACTTGCAAATAACTTCAGCAGACGGAAAAGTCACAAATCGCCTTCACAAAATCCGAACCTCGGTAGGATTTTGAGTGCCAAGGCCTGGTTTACGGCAGATGACATTCCCCCCTTGCCCCCGCAGTAATTGTCCGTGTAACGATGGCGACTCGGGTGTAGAGTATCGGCTGCTCGGATTAGACGAATTCAAACGTCGAAGGTTTGAACATGTCAACAAAATTGTTGCTCACTAGCTCGTTGATGCTCATGATCGTGTCGGCTGCCGCGATCGCCCAGAACGTGTCGCCGCCTCGTAACTGGCGAGAGGAAACTCCTGCGGTTCAGCAGAGAAGTGAACCTGCTGCTAATACCGTGACGGCGATTATTGTGAAGTCATGGGGAAACAATCCCGTTTGGGCGGACCTGAACGCAAATTGGTCCACCTATGGAACCATTCCAATTTCCATCGATTACACGACGCTGATTCGCAGTGATTTCACCTACGCGGATTTGATCAACTCAAATGCCGACGTGGTGATCCTTAGCGACCCAGCAGGTGGCATGCAACAGTACTCGTCCGCCGAAGTTGCCGCGCTTGCCCTTTACGTCAAGGCGAGGCATTCGATATTAGGAACTTACTTGATGTTCCAATTCCAAACTGATACCGAAAATATCGATAACCGCGCCCTGGCCCCAATCTTCGGTCTTTCGTCCAGTTTGAGTTACACCTTCGTCGGCATTTCCAACGAGTTCACAAAGGTTGCGAAGGCCTGCCTCTTTAATAAGATTCCTGGACCTGTGGCGAAGTCCAATGGGTACCCTTGGAGTCAAGTTCCTTCCAGCGGATCGTGGATGGGAAACCTGGGCGCGGCCAGTGCGAGAGCGGAATCGGATAACTACGCAGCAGTCATCAGCGGTTACCACAAGGAAAGCGCCACGGCGATCTACATCTCAAGCATGCCGGAATATCAGACGATCGGTGGAAATGATGAGCAGTTCCTCTATAACGCAATAACCTGCTACGTCGCGAAGAAGTAAGAACAAATCTTTATTTTGGAACGGACGGCGCAAAGAGACTTGAACGTGAATCTCTTTGCGCCATTCCCTCAGAATTGTTCATTCGGTTCGATACCTCATTGACCCCGCGAGGGGTTTTGCGTGAAATCGCCTGTTCTCGACAGTTATGAGGGAGCGGAGACGCCCGACCGGCGCGAAATCTTCCGCATGAAGCCTGCTGCCGACAAAGATAGGCAAAATGGGATCGCAGAGGACATCCTGACGTCACGCCAGAGATATTCCCGCGCAACGTCGCTCGATATGCTAAAGGTGCCTGCCTTTGATTTCGTAACCCATCCATCGAGCTGCGGGTAAACATAGGTGTAGGGGCTAAGCATTATGAGAAGAAAGCAAGCCCCACAAACAATCTTGAGGGCCGTGGAACCTCGGTTTGAGACTTTTACGCTTTCGTGTGCTGCAGCTTTGTTCGGGAATGCAAATCCTGCGGCTATGTAGCTGGCGAGGAAGCAAAAACTGATTGTCCGCGTTAGAGTCGAGATTCGATAGTGCTTATGCAGATCTAGGGCGGGCTGAACAAAAGAAGCTGCCAAGCCAATGGAACTGGCGATCGCAACCAGCAGCGAGAGGATTGATCCTACGATCAGAGCACGTCGAAGAGTGTCGCTTGAGGTATTCACCAGAGCTGCGGTCAGAGCTGCGGTCCCTTGATCTAAGAATGTAGATCAACCCATCGGGCTCGCGGTATTACAGAGGTAACGAACCGTGAATCAGATAGGCTGTCGAAAAATCGCTGTTACACTCAAGATCCGGATCTCAGGACAAAACACGCGCGCCCGCATGGTTGGGCTATCCGTGGGCAGGCAGCAAGAGTCAAGACCTCAAACGGCTACCCTATGTTCCCTTAGCGGTGCACCAGGGATGCAACTCCTTGATTCCAGACGAATTCCAAGGTTCAGCTGCAGTGCAAATACTTCGCTTTAAGCTGTCTAGAATCAGCGACATAGCCAAGATAGTTAAACCGATTTAACTTGCCGACACAGGTCTTCGGTCCAAACGCGACCTAGGCCTCGTCCCAGCCGCATACCGTTCGACAGGCAGCTTCCCATCCACCGCAATGGGCATTTCTCCGAGCGAGCGGTCACGGTTTATGCACTTCTTTTCTTCTCGAGAATTCCAGATTCGTGCTCCGAAATCCCCGGAACCGATCTGCAACGGCGCACGTACCATCTCACGACGCTTCTTTGCGATGGAGGTGTGCTCGTGCGAACTTTGCTTTCGCTGCTTGCTCTAGGCTCTGCGCTCATTCTTGCTCAACAGATGTTCGCCCAGGACGCCAAAGTTGAAGAAGTCGGCAAGAGCCCCGTCGAGACGAACTTCGCCCCGGGCGGCCGAGTGCACTTGCATTTGTGTCCTAGCGGCAGCGAACTGATCGGCCGGGACGAATCGATGCTGCGCGTCTCGTTCCGTCCCGAGCGGGACGAGGTGCGGGTTCACATACAGGTTTCCGGCGACCGCGCCGACATACGGGTGACCGATTGCCCGCACAACAATTTCCAGATTAAAGTCGAAATCCCGAAGTCATCCGCGCTCTACGTCCGCATGATGGCCGGGCAACTCGACGTGCGCGACATCACCGGCGACAAGGACGTCGAACTCACCTTCGGACAGCTCAATCTGGATGTCGGCAACCCCGACCAGTATGGGCACGTTGATGCGTCTGTGAGCAGTGGTGCCGTGGATGCGGATCCCTTCGATATACACAAGGGCGGCCTGTTCCGTTCTTTCGATCATGATGGGCCAGGGAAGTTGCGCCTGCACGCTCATGTGGGCGCGGGTCAGATAGAGCTGCGGTAGGGATTCCGCGCTGCGCTCGGAATGACAATGAATGTAGGGAGTCGATTGCAGTCGCGAATCACAAATTCGTGGCGTGCTTGGGATTGCCGAAGACAATTTCCAGCACCAGCAGGCTCGCCCCAACCACGATCGCGCTATCGGCTAGGTTGAAGACCGGCCACTGATACTGCTTCACATAGAACAGCAGAAAATCGACCACGCGTCCACTGGCCACGCGGTCCCATAGATTGCCCACGGCACCGCCGAGAATCAGGGAGAGGGCGATGCCGGTGAGAGTGAGTGACCGCGACTGTCTCCAGAGCAACAGCGAAACCACGATCATCGCGATCACCGAGAAGCTGATCAGGGCTGCAGTCTTCCAGTGCGACGGTGAATCCGCGAAGAGACTGAAGGCCGCACCGGTATTTTCCGTGTGAGTAATGCGGAAGAATCCTGGAATGATCTGAATGTGCGTATACATCTGGATACGTGCCGCCACCAGCCGCTTCGTCCAGCGGTCAAGCAGCACAACGATCAGAGCGATTAGAAAATGGAAGGCGCGCACGGAAGAGGTCTTCATTATCCAGAGGCCTTCTTAACGCAAACCACTGGCGAGCGTTGGTGAGGAAAGAGCGGATTCCTCGCTTCGCCTCGGAATGACAACTCTCCTGTCACGAATTTTGTCATTCCGAGCGCAGGTCTTGGCGCGAGGAATCTGATGTTTGTGGGCATCGACATCGGCTTAATCCGGCTGAAGCTCCAGTTCCTGTAGCACCGCGCTGCAGCGCTCACAAACGGTGGGATAGTTCTTGTCTTCGCCCACATGCGTCGAGTAATTCCAGCAGCGGTCGCATTTCCCGCCGTCCGCCTTCTTCACTTCGACCTTAACGCCGCTTGTACCGTTGCCAGAACCCTGCGCGAGGGACACCTGCGACACGATGAAGAGATAGCGGAGCTGGGCGGCATTCCGCTCCAGCACGGAATACACCGGGTCGGACGCGGTAATTGCCACCTGCGCCTCGAGCCCCGTTCCGATCAGCTTGTTGTTGCGCGCTTCTTCGAGGGCCTTCAGGACTTCATCGCGGACTGAGCGCAAGGTGTTCCAGTCTTCGTCGGACTTTGCATCCGTCGCACTCACAGCTGAACTTCCCAGAATATCGGCTGCGGTCGGAAACCGTGCCACATGCACGCTATCGGTGCGTCCCTCGACGTTGGGCAAGTACTGCCAGATCTCTTCACAGGTGAAGCTCATGATTGGGGCCAGCAATCGGGCGAGGGCCTCACCGATGCGCCAGATGGCAGTTTGCGCACTACGACGAGCTTTTGATTTCGGCGCGAAGATATATAGCCGGTCCTTCAGCACGTCGAAATAAAACGCGCTCAGATCGACGATGCAGAAATGATTCAGCCGGTGGTAGATCTTAGATCATGTAAATTCCTCGTACGAATTCCTCACATCGCACGCAAATGCTACCGTCTGCCGAAGCATGTACTGATCGAGCGCTTCCATCTGGTCGATTGCAACAGCGTCTTTCGCGGGATCGAAGTCGCCGAGGTTTCCTAAGATATAGCGGAAAGTATTGCGAATCTTCTTGTAGTTCTCGCCCACGCGCTGCATGAGCGCTTCCGAGCCGACCACGTCTTCGCGGAAATCGACCGAGGCGACCCACATGCGCACGACTTCGCCGCCCAGGCGGCTCGAGATGTCGACCGGGTCGACATCGTTGCCGCGCGATTTCGACATCGCTTGGCCTTTTTCATCGAGCGTCCATCCCGGCGTGACCACGCCTTTGTACGGGGGCGTCTGGTGCGTGCCCATGGCGCAGAGCAGGGAAGACTGGAACCATCCGCGATACTGATCCCCACCTTCGAGATAAAGATCCGAAGGCCACGGGTATGTCGGCTCATCGTCTACGAGAGCTAGATAACTTGCACCCGATTCCAGCCATACGTCGAAGATGTCGGTCTCTTTTTCGAACTTCGTGGCGCTGCAGTGCGGGCACTTTGTGTCGGCGGGGACGATACTGCTTGGCGCGTCAGTGAACCAAGCATCCGCGCCGGACTTACGGAACAGATCGACGACTTTCTGATTGATCGCTTTGTCATTGAGCGGCTTGCCGCATCCTTCGCACAGGAACACGGCGATGGGCACACCCCACACGCGTTGCCGCGAGATGCACCAGTCCGGCCGTGTCTCGATCATGTTGGACAGGCGCTCTTCGCCCCACGCCGGATCCCACTTCACTCTCTTGATCTCTTCCAACGTACGCGTGCGCAGGGTGTCGTTCTTGCCCACGCCGCCCGGCATTGGCGTCTCCATCGAGATGAACCACTGCTCGGTGGCGCGGAAAATCACCGGATTGTGGCAGCGCCAGCAGTGCGGATACGAGTGCTCCGTTTTCTCTGTATGGAGCAAAGCGCCGCGGCTGCGCACCAGATCGATGATGGGCTGATTGGCGTCCCACACGCGCTTGCCCGTGTATTCCGGCAAGCCGTTCCGCAAAATTCCTTTTTCGTCGACGTTGCTGGTAGCGTCGAGCCCATACTTCATCCCGGTGATGAAGTCCTCGGCGCCGTGCGATGGAGCCGTATGCACCACGCCCGTTCCAGTGTCCATGGTGACGTAGTCGGCAAGCACGCCGAGAACCTTGCGATCGAGAAATGGATGCTGGAAATTGAGGCGCTCGAGCTTGCGGCCAGCAAAGTGTGCCAGCGGTTTCGGGTCGCCAAGGTTGCACTTCGAGGCGACTTCATTTGCCAACTTCGAGGCAACGATGTAAACCTCGCCGCCGGATTCCAGAGCGACGTACTCCTCATCTGGATGAAACGCGACGGCCATCGAAGCGGGAAGCGTCCATGGTGTCGTGGTCCAGATGATGGTCGATACCGTTTTCCCGGCCAGTCCTGCGTCAATCGAAGCCGGATCATCCAGAAGCCGATACTTCACCCATACCGTGCTGCTAGTGTGGTTTTCGTACTCGACCTCGGCTTCGGCAAGTGCTGTCTCATCGTGCATACACCAATACACGGCACGCAGGCCCTTATAGACAAACCCGTTCTCGTAGAACGAAAAGAAAGTCGACAGTACGACCGACTCATACTGCGGAGTCATCGTGGCATAGGGTCGGTCGAATCGCCCAAAGACGCCGATCCTTTTAAACTGCGTGCGCTGTAGATCGAGATATTTCTGCGCGTATTTGCGGCACTCGGCGCGCACGGCCAGAGGCGCCATCTGCAACTTTTTGCCGCCCAGTTCCTTGTCGACTTTGATTTCAATAGGTAGCCCGTGACAATCCCAGCCGGGTACATATGGGGCGTCGAATCCCGCCATAGTCTTCGATTTGACGATGAAGTCTTTCAAGCACTTATTCATTGCCGTGCCCATGTGAATCGGCCCGCTAGTATACGGCGGCCCATCATGCAGGATGTAGCGCGGTGCGCCCTTGCTGGCCCGCCGGATACGCCCGTAGAGGCCCATCTGCTCCCAGCGCTCCAGCATTTTCGGCTCGTTCTGGGGAAGGTTCGCCTTCATGGGGAAAGCGGTTTTCGGCAGGTTGACAGTCTTCTTCAGGTCGTCGAAGGGCACTCTGGTAGCGTCTCCCAAATGTATGAATCTTTTCATTATAGGGAGCAGTGGCAGGGAACGTCTATGCACGGTGAGCTGCAACGGTCGAACCCGGGGCGCAACAGGTCTGCGTTTCTCATTTCGGTTTGCCTGGATCGAAGCGGCGAACCTACGTGCAAGAACCTGCACAGTTGACAACTACACCCCACTGACAAATAATGCTCCTCCGCCGTGAGCAGGAATCCCCTTTCACTGCTCACGGTGGTGTTTAGGTTTTACACGCGATGCTGGCCCAAGATTCCGATTCCTTCGCACCGCGAAGGCAAACCCCAACGTCCGAGCAACGAAGCGAACTGTCCTCACATACTTCCTGCCGAGAGGTATCTCAAACACCACAGGAGAAGAATCTATGAGCTTGAATCGACCAGTAAAGGACGCATGCATGATCGCGCTGTTCTGTCTGGCAGGTGTCTTTGCGCAGGCCCAGACTTTCACCACGATTGGCAACCTGCCCAAAAATCTCGATCACATGACACAGTTGATTCAGGGAGAAGATGGAAATTTATTAGGGACTAACTCGGGTGGCGGAGCGCCGTATGGCGTGGGCGTGATTCTGCGTATAAGCCTGACCGGGCGGGGAAGCCTGATCTACCAGTTTTGTTTGCGAACCAATTGCCCAGACGGAGAATTTCCAGAGGGTCTGTATCAGGCGCCCGGCGGGACGATGTACGGCTTGACCGATGAAGGCGGAGCGAGCGGCAACGGTACCCTTTTCCAACTCTCCCCAGGGGGGAAAGAGACTGTGCTTTACAGCTTTTGCTCGCAGGCGAATTGCACCGATGGCGTCAATCCCTCTTCGGCCCCAGTGCCAAGTTTGCAAGGAGGCTTGTTAGGAACAGCCTGGGGCGGGGGAGCAAATGGCAAAGGCACCCTGTTCGAAGTGTTGCCAACAGGTGAATTTACTACGCTGTACTCTTTTTGCGCGCAGGCGAACTGCACGGACGGCGCAATCCCGGCGACCTCACCAATTCAGACGCCCAACGGCAATATCTACGGAACGACCGAGGCCGGCGGAACGTACGCTACTGGGAATGTTTACGCTTTAACGCCGAACGGGCAGCTATTCAACGTGATTAGTTTCTTGGCGCACACGCCAGGTTTTAGCGCCCTCCCAAAGCTGATCATGGGAGCGGACGGAAATTTCTATGGTGTAACGGAGCACGGCGGTGCCCCGACGGACGACGGCACCGTTTTTAAAATCAATCCAGATTTGGCGTTCACCAACCTCTACAACTTCTGCCCGAAAACCAACTGTGCTCATGGCGCGGCTCCGGTCGGCTTGATACAAGGCAGTGATGGCAACCTATATGGCATAACCCAGCTCGGCGGCAATGCGAGCAACACTGGGACGATCTTTAAAATCACTCCGCAGGGTGCTCTTACTACTCTCTACACGTTTTGCCAGCAGTCGAAGTGTCTTGACGGCCAGGATCCGCTGAGTCTGATGCAAGACACAAATGGAACTTTCTACGGGACGACGGGAGGCGGCGGAACACTCGGCGGCGGGACCGTGTTTAGCTTGTCTATGGGGCTCGCGCCCTTCGTGCAAACGAATCCCGGCTTTGGCAAAGTGGGAGGCGAAATCGGCATTCTGGGAAACAATCTGACCGGGACGACGAGCGTGACGTTTCATGGAGTGACGGCAGCGTTCACCGTCGTTTCCGACACTTACATCACGGCGACGGTGCCTGCGGGCGCGACCTCTGGAAAGATCGAAGTCACGACTCCGAGTGGGACACTCGCGAGCAATTTTCCATTCCAGGTGTTGCCGTAGTTCGTTTTGTTCTGGTGCGTTTACACAGTTCTTTGCTCAAACAGATGATGATCATCCAGGCGACGGGCTGCAGCAAAGAATGTCACCCGTGACACTCGGGCTGCGCGCCTGTATCCTCGGTACATGATTCGCTACAGCGAGCCGCAACTGACAACTGCACCGGAACTCACGGATGTTCTGCGAGAACTTTCTGCTCGAGAGCCAATCTTTCACCGTCCGGAGCATGGCACCCGCAGGGCAGATTTCGAGAGAATGACGGTTGACGATTTCTGGGAAGTCGGCGCGTCCGGCGCCCGGTATTCCCGGCAATTCGTTCTCGACGAACTAGAGCGCCGCCAGGCTGCGCCCCACGAAGATGTATGGGAAACCTCGGGCTTCTGCTGCCGCCAGCTTACCCCTGATGTTTACTTACTGACTTATACCCTGCTGCAGCAAAGGGTCCGGCGCACCCGACGATGCACAGTCTGGAAGCGTACAAATGATGGCTGGAAGATTGTTTACCACCAGGGCACTATTGTGCAGGGAGAGTAGTCGCAAACGTCGAGGAATCAATCGTAAAAACCTCACGTACGCCCGCAGGACATGTCTTTCGGAAGGTCACCTGGCGCAGCGAATTGCTCTTACGAAACCGCCCAAATCGGGTTACAATTTGAGGAAGAACGCGCATGCCAGACCGGTTACTGAAGCCATAGTGCTTTCTCTGTAAAATCGGTAGAAATAGAAGCAACTTGTCGCAGGTGTCGCTCATCTGTGTAAAGAGCGGGTTCCAGAGTAGTTAGATTCGTTTTCACACCGAGCAGCAAGGAAAGTCCGTAACGGGAATATGGGATCCCAATCAATCAATCCGAACACTCCCGGTCAAGAACCGGAACTGCATCTGCTGATTAAAGACGGGCAGTACGAAGAGCCTCTGTACAAGCATCTCTTCCGGGAGATCGACGAGTTTTTCTTCCCCAAAAAGCTGCCACCTCTCAAACTGGAGTCGAAGCCTGAACCAGTGAAGGACATCTGGGGGTTCTACGACTACAAGAGAAACGGTGTTCTGGGATCGACGGGTGTTCACGTCCTTATCATCGGAATGATCGCCCTCAGCTACGTGGTATTCCGACACGCAGTGACTGTCGCCCCGACGCAGAAGGTGACGGTCGCGTTGGTAGATCCCGACGACATCCCGCCTTTGAAACCTTCGAAGACACAAGTTGGTGGCGGTGGCGGCGGTGGCGACCGCGACGTATTGCAGGCGACCAAGGGTAAACTACCCAAACTCTCGATGCAGCAGATCACACCTCCGGTCGTAGTCGTGCGCAATGAACATCCGAAGCTCGTCGCCGAACCGACGATCATCGTTCCTCCGCAAGTCCAGTTAGCCTCGAACAATTTGCCAAACTACGGCGATCCCATGTCGCATGCCGTCCTGCCGTCCAACGGCACGGGTTCCGGCTCTGGCATCGGAAGTGGCGCAGGTGGGGGCGTTGGGTCGGGCACTGGTCCGGGTTTCGGTCCGGGTGAAGGTGGTGGTACAGGCGGCGGCGTCTTCCGTATGGGCAGCGGTGCCGTTCCGCCTCGAGCGATTTATTCGCCGGAGCCGGAATTTTCCGAGGAAGCCCGCAAAGCTAAGTATCAGGGCGTTTGCACGCTTGGCGTGATCGTCGATGCCCAAGGACATCCAACTAATATTCGCGTACTGAATAGCCTGGGCATGGGACTTGATGAAAAGGCGATTCAGGCTGTCAAGACTTGGCGTTTCGAGCCGGCAATGAAAGACGGGCACCCCGTCCGCTTCGAAATCGCCGTGGAAGTCGACTTCCACCTGTACTGAGATCCTCGTTAGCGACGAAACATTTTCAAATAGACGCTGCTTACAGCGTCTATTTCTTTCTTAAAACGGCGAAATATCCTTCCCACCGTTTGCGGAATCCCAATCGTTCGTAAAGTGCAATAGCGCGTGCATTATCGCTTCTGACGTGCAGGAACGGCGTCTCCCCGCGCTCCCGAATTTGTTTCATAACCTCAGCCATCAGAACGCCGGCGTAGCCCTTCCCAACGTGATCGGGATGTGTGCACACCGCACTGATCTCGGTGAATCCTGGGACCTTCAGCCTCTCGCCCGCCATAGCAACGATCTTGTCTTCCTCACGGATCCCCACGTACAAGCCGAGTTCGTGCGTGCGCGTCCCGAATGGTCCGGGCTTGGTGAGTGCGGTGAGTTCCAGCATCTCCTTAGAATCCGGCGTTCGCAATTCGACGACTTGCGCTTGAGACTTCGCTGAACTCAGGGCAGCGCCGCCGTTCTCGCAGACCATCTGCAGCAGCGGGGCTCCGATAACGTATTCCCATCCGGCATGCGCTTTATACTCCTCATCCAGAAAAATGCCGATGGATGCCGCATGATTGACCAAGCCTGCCAAAGAGGTGTAGCCATCGTCGTTCGGCTCCGCGAACCCACAAAGCGGGCTCACATCGCGCGGAAAGCCCCGCGCGGAGTGAAAGCTTTCGGCAAAATGCGCTTGCCGCGTGGTCAGGGCCTGAAAGATTACGTTATCCAGGGGATGCATTGTCTGATGTTCGATGGGACTTCGTCTGCCGGGACTCAGTGTTTTGATTGCAGTGCACATCTCGAAGACACAGTAATTTGTCTGGAAGGTTGGAAGTTATCCGTTTCTTGCGGAGGAATTTAGAAATGCAGCAAGGCAGGAGCTCATTCTTTCAAATCAACGTGCTCGACAGTCTTGATTGGATGCCCGAGAAATCTCTGACCTAGTCTTTGAAATTTTTCGGTCGAGTCCGTGGCAAAGAACTTCAACCGTGGAACCGCACGCCGCTCTTCGGCATCGTCTCCAGTTGCAGGCACCAATTGCTTAAACTGCGCCGCTACTTCGCGGGCCGTCGACTCAGCCGAATCGACGATGCGGACGTGGCCTGGTGTCACTCGCGCCAGCAGTGGCTTGATCAGCGGATAGTGCGTACATCCCAGTACCAGCGTGTCAGCGTCATGAAAGCCATCAGCGAAAGCCTCGTTGAGGTAGATTTGGGCGACCTGTTCCGTCACCGGATGCTCCACCCATCCTTCTTCGACGAGTGGCACCAGCAGAGGACAAGCCTTCTCCCGTGCCTGCAGGCCCCGCGACTCGAGGGCTTTTCGGTACGCATGACTGCTCACAGTCGCTTCCGTGCCGATGACGATGATCTTGCGATTGCGAGTGGCGGAATTCGCAGCGCCTGCTCCCGGTTCCACCACACCCACGATCGGGACGTGAGCAGCCGCCTGAATTCGATCAAAGGCGAGCGCCGTCGCGGTATTGCAGGCGATCACCAGCATCTGCGCTCCGTGCGATTCCAGGTAATGCGCCGCTTCCACGGCATACCGGGCCACGGTCTCCACCGACTTGGATCCGTAGGGGAGGCGCGCCGTATCTCCGAAATACAGATAATCCGCCGCGGGACCAAGTTCAAGTAAAGCTTTAAGAACGGTGAGTCCGCCGAAGCCGGAATCAAATACACCAATCGTCGAACGTCGCATGGATGGAAAGATGATAAACCCCGCTCTTCGGATCAGCGGGTGACGAAAGCGATACGCCGTGAGGAGGAGAGGAAAGGTTACCTGTGCTTCTCTATGTCCCGTGGTGAGTTCTTCTACTTCGACCGCACTGCCTCTCGCACGTCCGCTGCGACAATGCCTGCATTCCTGCAGCACGGTCCGGGCGGAATCGGTGCTCCATGCGGACAAGTCCGCGGATGTCCCAGGAACGCACAGATCTTATCGGTCGCTTCGGGGGAGAGAATGTGTTCGAACTTGCAGGCCTGCTGCTCAATCTCCGTCTCGCTGTCCATGGCAAGGCTATCGGTGAAGAGCCGCTCCGCCAGCCGGTGGCGGCGAATGATGCTCCCGGCCCGCTCGCGGCCGCGAGGCGTCAACTCCACAATCATCGTGCCGTCGCCGACGGATGTTGCCACGGGCTTCAGAGCGTCATGGCAAGGATTCACAAACGGCTTGTGGTCGTGCGGTTGCGGAGGATGCGGCATGGAGACGACAAGGTCCATTCCCATCATCTTTTCAATCGCCAGGCTGACGGGAAGCGCACCATGCACTTCCATGCGCTCAACCTCAGCGATTTCGCCATGCTCCTCCAGGACCCATAGTTCTTCAAGGACTTCATCCAGTTGTTCCTCATCGGCCATGGAGAAGACTTCCTGCGAGGCAATCTTTCCGTGATGCAACTCGATGCGTCGGTCGGCCAACCGCGCTACAACTGGATCGTGGGTGACCATCACGATGGTGCGCCCCTGCTGATGGAATTCGCGCAGCAATCGCAGAACGATTTCTTCATTCTGTGCATCAAGATTCCCCGTGGGCTCGTCCGCCAGAATGATGCGCGGATCGTTGATCAGCGCCCGCGCAATACACACGCGCTGCTGCTCACCACCGGAAAGCTGCGATGGCAAGTGATGCGCGCGATCTCCCAGGCCCACGCGTGTGAGTGCCTCTACTGCTTCCTTCTCGTCGGTCATGCTGTGGAAGTATTGCGCCAGCATTACATTCTCGACTGCGGTGAGGAAAGGAATCAGATGGAATTGCTGGAAAATAAATCCGATCTTTTCGGCACGCACCCGATTCAGTTCTGCCGATGAGATTCCGGCGACATTCTGTCCATCGAGCCAGATTTCGCCGGAGGTGGGTTGATCCAGACAGCCGATCAGATTGACGAGGCTAGACTTCCCCGAGCCCGACGGCCCCATAATCGACAACCACTCGCCAGGTGTGACGTGCAATGAAATATGGTCGAGTGCGTGAATAGCGCCATTTCCATTGTCTTTGCCCGGGCCGTTGCCCGCTTCCTTGGCGGGATAGAGCTTCGTGACATTCTTGATCTGGATCATTTCACTCTCCCCTCAGGATGACCGCAGGCTGAACCCGGCGCAACAACGAAATCGGCAGGATCGCCGACAACAGCGTCACCGCCATGCTACCAGCCAGCACAACCGGCAGAACGCCGAAGCGCGGAACGACCGAAGCATGGAAATTCGCCCGGCCGATCCATGCCGCAATCCCAATACCGATGAGAAATCCGAGCACTGCTCCCGTTGCTCCCAGAGCGGCAGCCTCAGCCGCGAAAAATCCATTCAGCAAGCGTTCTGATGCGCCCAGTGCCTTCATAATGGCGAAGTCGCGTCGTCGGTCAAAGACCCATCCCATGAGCGTGGAAAGCACACACAATGCGGCGGTCAGAATAATGAGAGCCGCGGCCGCCAACAGGGTTGCCCGCGTTTTGCCGAGAACGCGCGCCTCGCCTTCCATAATCTGGCGTACCGGCCGGACATCAGCCGCAGGAATCGCTTGCGCCAGTTGGTTCATCATGCCGTTCACTTCTTCTGCCGAGCCACTGGCCGCGACTTCAATCGTAGACGGCCGCACGCCTGTCCACGCAGTGAAATCGGAGAGCGAGAGGTAAATCCGGCTGTCTTCGGCTGCTCCGGTCTGCACCGTTCCCGCTGCGGCAACATGCAGAGTCTTACCTTGAAACGTTAGATCGAAGTCCTGTCCCTTGGGAGACACAATCGGCAATGCCCTTACACCCACTAGAGACGGGTGGGCCATTTCTTCCTGATTTTGGGAGAAGTGGGATTCAGTTGCCGCAGGCCACTTGCTCACCGACCACCAGCGATTCAATTGCTTGACGCGGTCAAAATCTGTGCCCGCAACCACGATCGGCTGGCCGTCGGTGGTGCGGGCGACAATCAGAGTGAATGGCGCGGCTATCCCACGGCCCGCCAAAACCGAATCCACCTGTCCTAGCGACTCGGCGGGAAGGGAAGTGCCATTTTTCCCCACGAGAATGATGTTCGCGCCGTAGTTGCGAAACTCGCGCTGCAGCTTCGCCTGCACATCGACGTATAGATTCAGCATCGCCGTCGCAACCGCGGCTGCCACGACCATGGCAAACAATGCCGAAGCCGCACGCCCGCGTCGCAACACCGCCGCCCGTAGCAGCATGCGCACGAACATCGACGTATGCGGCGCATGCGCCCGGTTCGCCGCCAGATCCCGTGCCTGATGCGACATTGGCGCGTTCACAGCTCACCTCGCAGTGCAAATACTGGATCGAGCATCACCGCGCGCCGGATTGCCATGGCACTTCCGGCAAATGTCACGATCACAGCAATAGCAAGAATGACGGGGAACAGCACGGGAGAAATCGAAATCTGCGAATTAAAGATCGAGTGCCCAATTTCGTGAGCCAGAAGGCTGCCGACACCGAATCCGACCACACCCCCGAGCAATGCCAGCAGTGTCGCATCGGCAAAGAAGACCGCGGCGATCGCAAACTTCCCGGCTCCCAAGGCTTTCATCAGCCCAACTTCCGCTCGGCGTTCGAAGATCGCCGTAGCCATCGCAGCCGAAACCGCCAGCGCCGATGCAAGCAACGCCGCCAATGTGATCAGGAAAATGAGTCCTTCGATTCGCGTCAGCACCGCGCCTTCATTCTGCGAAACCTGACGAATCTGCTCGGCATGCGAGTGCGACATTGCCTCTGTCAGTTGCAGCGCAATTGCCTGCGGATAAGGAGTGCAATACCAGCGATCGTAAATCGCTCCTGACATGCTCTTTGGATCGCGCCGGCCGAAAGCGTCTTCCGGCTTGGTCAGCGCACTAACGTAGACCCGGCGCACCGCATCGGGCTTCCCGATGATTTCCTGTGCCAACGCAAGGGGAGCCACAATCTCATCATCCTCGGCGCCGCCCGTCGACAGCACGCCGCTGACACCCAAGGTGCGTCCCGAAATCGTTAATGTATCGCCAGCCTTTTCGCCGAGTCGTGATGCAAGGCGCTCTCCCAACAGAATGTCGCGTGAACTATCATTGGGCCACGCACCTTCAACCTTCCACCATGGATGCGTACTGCGCACACCCGTGACGAAACTCTCGTTCCCATAAGAAATCTGCTTTGCGAAGTAAGTCCCTAGGAGAGTCACAGCTTGCTTCGCTCCGTTTCGATCGAGCGAAACGGTGACTGGCAGCATCGGGGCAAAGCCGGTGATGTTGTTATGCCAGAAAATTCCTTTGATCTTGGGAAGATCAGCCTCGTTGAGGAAGGCACCGTCCGTCGGCGGTTTCAGATTTACGCCGCCAATTTCGACGTCTAACGTGTCTTCCTGTGGAGTGACGACCAAGTTGGCGCCGATGGTGCGCAGTTCGCGGTTGATCTTGTCGCCGATATCGGTTGCCACCGCGATCATCGCTGTGGCAACGGTTACACCCAGCGTGATTGCCGCGCCAGCCAGCAACTTGCGCCGCTTCTGCCGCCGAAAAGATTCGTAGACGAGACGGATGAACATCGTCTACTGTTGCCCGAATATGCGGCCGCCGGCCGCAATATCGGCCTCCTCGATAATGATCGCGTCCGCAGTCTGGACTGCCTTCAGCGGAATTGGGTTACAGCCACCCGCCGTCCCAACCGACTGCGGATTGATGGGTGCCGCGCAGTTCTTGCACACCACGCCGTTACCGCTCTTGAAGAAGCCTACGGATCCGCAAATCTCGCATGCATCAAATACGGTCGCGATCTTTCCGTCCGGCTTCTGATAGAGCCAGAAGCGCACCTCAGTCCCGCCCTCTTTTGCCTCATACCGGTGCAGATCGCCGTCTTGGACCTGTGTCAAAGGAATGCTCAGCTTGCCGCTGGTAAAGGTGACTTCTGTTGCCGGCGAGAGAGCGCTGACGTTCTTGGTGTAGACGAACTCCGCAGTCACCATCGCAATGAACACGAACGAGAACGTATAGACGGAGCCCATCCACAGCCGCTCGCGACGCGCCGTCCATGCCGCCTTGCGCCTCTCGGCCGGGGATGCCGAGGCCTCCACGACCGGTGCGCGCCGCTTTGCCTCGAACAGAACCATCAGGGCCGCCAGCGCGAAGATCGTCACGAAGAAGAACCAGTCATTGCTGACAATCGGTCCAATGATTGCCATCTCACGCTTGGAAGAGGGAAGCACTCCGCTCTCGGAAAGTTCGTGTAGTCCTGAGATCACCAACTGCGCCGCCACCAGGAACATGATCGCGGTCGTCACTTTGAAGAACTTCTGCAGGTTGATTCGGACGCTCCCTTTGACGAACATCACGCCAAAGGCGATTGCGGCAATCAAACCGAACAGAGTGCCGAGGAAGCTCATCAGGTCGCTGGAATTTAGCGACACGCCTGCGAGCATCAGGACGGTCTCAGCACCTTCACGCAGCACCATCAGGAAGATGAAAGCGAAGAGTCCGAACCACGCGTCGTTGCCCGCCAGCAGACCGACCTTCCCCTCAATCTCTCCCTTGAGTTTGCGGCCGGTCTTCATCATGAAGATGACCATGGTGACCACGAAAAACGCCGCCACCAGCATCACCCAGCCTTCAAAAACGTCCTCGTTCAAATGTGCGCGGGAGATGACAATCGCGACCCCGATACTGCCCAAAAAAGCCGCAACCAGAGCGGCGTAAACCGTCTTCTTTAGCTCGGCCCGCCCAATCTTCATCAGGTAGGCCAAGGTGATGCCGACGATCAACGCGGCCTCAACGCCCTCGCGAAGGGTGATAATAAAAGCCTGAAGCATCTAAACGCCTCTTATCAGGTCCATATGCAGAAAATGATTTTGAAAATGAATTTCAATTTCAACTTTAAGGATATTCCCGCCCCGCCAGAACCGTCAATCCGCGTCCATCACAGATGTGTGTGACTGGGATCACACTGCGTAATTCCGTCCCTGAAATGCAGTAGCTTGCAGGGAAGTGTGACGGACTTTGAGATGCGCAAGACCTGGTTCATGGGTGCATCGAATTTTATCGTCGTCAATCCGTCCCACGAGCATCTTTGACCTGTCCTGTACCATGCTCGTAGGATTCAATCATCGCCGTCACAGCATCCTTTTTTTCAAGCTGTTGGAATCTGCACAGGTGTTGTTTCTGTCGCCATATTTCTGGATATAAGGAGCGAGCACAATGTCAGGATCGAGCAAATCGCAAGCCGGCAGTCTCTCTCGTCGCGGCTTTTTTGGCTGGGCCAGTTCGCTGACCGCCGCGCTAGGCATGGCGCCGCTGGTTTCTTCCGCCAAGGCCCTTTCATCATCGAGAGCATCGCGGCCGGCCCCATCATCCGATGGGGAGGACTACTATGCGAAGCTTGGCGTTGCGACAATCATCAACGCGGCCGGCACTTATACGACGCTGACGGCTGCCTGCATGCCGCCCGAGGTTCTGGCGGCCGTGCAGAAGTCTGCGCTCCATCCCGTGCGGTTACATGACCTCCAGCGGAAGGCAGGCGAGTACATCGCGCGTCGCCTCAAGTGCGAGGGAGCGGTCGTGACTTCGGGGGCTTCGGGAGCTATCAGTCTGGCGACTGCTGCCTGCCTGCAGTACGCAAACAACATCACCGTTACGGATATGCCGCAAGCCATCGATGGAAAGAAGAATCAGGTCATCGTGCAGCAGGCGCATCGCTATGAATATGACCGCGCCATGTATCTCTGTGGGGCGCGGGTGACCGAAGTGGTCACGCTCGACGACTTCAAGCGCGCGTGCGACGCAGGCAACGCCGTGATGACGAACTTTTTCAACGCGGCGGAAGACGAAGATGGAATTGCCGGGAGTGCGCAGATAGGCAGGGAAGAGTGGCTGCGGGTGGCGCACGAGTACAAGATTCCGTGCCATCTGGATGCTGCCGCGGACATGCCTCCGATCTCGAATCTATGGAAGTACACGGGCATGGGTTTCGACCTCGTGGCTTTTTCCGGAGGCAAGGGAATGCGCGGTCCACAAAACGCGGGACTGCTGCTGGGAAGGAAAGCCCTAACGGACCTGGCGCACGCGAACAATAATCCGGGCGACGGAATCGGACGCGGCATGAAGGTGGCGAAGGAACAAATTGTTGGCATGGTTGCAGCGGTCGACTGGGTTCTCTCGCACACGGAAGAGTCGATGCAGGGCGATTACCAGAAGCGTGTCGATCTCATCGCCGGCGCCGTGACGGGAATCCCTTCGGTCAAAACGGAGACAGTGGTTCCAAAGATCGCGAACCATGTTCCCCATCTGCTCATACGCTTTGACCCGGCGGTCGCTGGCGTCACCACCAGCCAGATCGTGCAGACGTTGCGCACAGGTACGCCTTCGATTGAACTGAACCCGAACACGGGGCAAAAGCCCAACCAGGGCATTCCGGCGGACGCAAACACGCTCGTGGTTGGGGTCTGGATGCTGCAGCCCGGTGAAGATGCGATCGTAGGCCAGCGAATTCGTGCGGCCCTGACGAAAACGGCCTGATATTCAAAACTCTGGTCTTCGGGTGGGTAAGCCTAACGGCGAACTAACGTTATTACGGCATGTAGCCATAATCGTCGACCGGTCTGCCACCCGGCATCTATTCCATTTTGCCGGCGGCCGGACCCACGGCGGTGGCCTGCTTGGTCTTGGGGTCTATACCGATCAGCCCGACCCCGCCCACTCCGCTGCGGCTGGCGGTAACCACATGGCCGCGAGCCCTCAAGTCGGCCTGCACTGCTTCGGAGATGGTGTTGGGCACAGAGAGGCTACCCAGGCGAGCAGCGTCCTGACTGAAGGAACTAATGAAATGCTCGGTAGAGAAGCGCGGCGCCTTGAACGCCTCCTCGGGACTCATGCCGAAGTCCACGTAGTTAAGGATGACCTGGATGGCTGCCTGATCCTGCTGGTCGCCTCCCGCTACCGAGATCGCCATCACGGGTTGGTTGTCGTGGAAAAGCAGCGTTGGGCTCAACGTGATCCGCGGCCGCTTGCCCGGCTGAATGACATTGGGAGTTCCCGCAAACGTATTCAGGCTGCTGACCCGGCTTCCGTGAATTATGCCCGTGTGTCCGGCCACGCCCGCTGTGCTCGACAGCCCGCTGGGAGTCGCCGCGATTACGTTCCCAAATTTATCCGTCACGCACATGACGGTAGTTCCGCCATGCCAGGGACCGGTGATGGTGGGCGGCTTCGTCGGCTTCATATTGTAGGGGTCGCCCGGCCGGAGCTCGAGAGATGCCTTTTTCGGATCGATTAGCTCGCGCCGCATTTTGGTGTACTGATCGGAAAGCAACTGCTGCATCGGCACTTTCACGAAATTCGGATCGCCGTAATACTCGTCGCGATCCGCCAGCGCCAGTTTCTCCGCTTCAATCACCGTGTGGATGTAATCCGCCGAATTGAAGCCCATCTTCTTCAGGTCGAAGCCTTCCAGCAGGCGCAGCGTCTGTGAAAGATAAGGACCCTGCGTCAGCGGACCGGCCTTATAGACCGTGTAGCCCCGGTACGTGGATTTGATCGGATCCACCTCGGGAGTTTTATGTGCCGCCAAATCCGCTTTGCGAAGGAAACCGCCCTTTTCGCTATACCAGGCTTCCAGGGCGTCAGCGATATCGCCGCGATAAAAGCGGTCCGAGACGGCCTGCAGTTTCTGCTGTCGCGTACCCTTCGCGGACTTTTCCGACTCCACCAATTTGCGAAAGGTTACCGCCAAATCCGCCTGCCAGTTCACGCCGGTTTCGATCTTCTGCCCGCTGCCGGTGTCGATATACCAGCTAGGGCCGCCAGCGTCCAGAATGGCCAGCGTCGGCTGCACGACCTCCTCGAAACTTTTCGTCCCATAAAGTTTCAGCAGCGTGACGATCGCATCGATGGTGCTTGGCACCGCGGCTGCCTTAACATCACCGTCCGGGATTCCTTGCTCCATATACCAAGCGATGGCTTTGGGGTCGCGAGGAGCCTCGCCCACTCCCTCCAGCAGCTTCACGTTTTTCTGTTCAGCGCTGTAAACCAGAATCGGAACTTCTCCTCCCACGCAGAACGCGCCCACATAGGTTACGGACAGCGCCAGCAAGGTGGCGGCGCCTGCATCGGCGGCGTTACCGCCCTGTTCCAGAATCTTGATGCCCGCTGCAGTGGCCGCAGGCCTCCCGGAAACCACCACGCCCTGGCTGCCGGCGGCAATACTCGGTCCCCGCGGGCTGACCGGCGTCTTGGTGGCCTGCGCCCAAGCGAAGGGCGAGAGCAACGCCAGTAAAAGGAGGAAAGCGGATGATATGGAAATGATCTTGCGCATAAAGAGGTCCACTCCGTTGCACTGGCCGGCGTCCATTGCGTGGCGTGTCATTAGGGCGCTATCAACTCTCTCGTGCCATGCAGCCTCTGCCGTGGTGTTACCTGTCGGCCCCCATCCGGGATGGATTCATACTAGCTCAGACTCGATGACGACAAAGGATAACGGTTGAGAAGCGATTACACTCACATCCATTTCAAGAACGCATTCGCTTCGGCCGTCCGCGGAAAGAGTTTCTCCTCGGCCTGGAACTCCGCCGAGTGCACACACCTCCGGCTTCCGCGCAACTTGACCGGATGCTTCAAATGCAGCATCTCGTGATACACGATGTACTCGAGGACGTATCGCGGGACTCCGGGGTGATCAAAGATACGACTAATGATGATCGCGTTGTGCGCCGGATCATAGTGTCCAAGAATGCGGCGCGTCTTGCTCTGGCTCCAGCTCATGCGCGGCCGTGCCATCAATCCGTGAAAGAAGCGTGTGTTCAACTCTTCGAACACCGCATCGAGATCGTAGAAGTGGCCGCGAGCAGAGCGGAGCAGCTTGCGTCCGCGAATTTGCCGGACCAGATGTGCTTTGCGCACGATATCGTGGCTGCCAACATATTTGCGGTAGCGTGCCGCCTGTCCACGGTCGATGGGCTTCCGGTACATCTTCGCCAAAAGGATGTGTGCGATCGCCCGCAGCACCGCTTCGGGTGCTCCTTCCAGAAGGTCCGAGAGCCGCACCAGCAGTTTCCCGTTGCGCAGGCGGATCGTGTTGTTTACATTGGCGAACGCAAAAAATTCTACTTTCATCTCCGGGACCGGCGTCCCGGGACGCAGTTCGCTATATGTTTCCTGAAAAAGTTCCAGCACCCCTTCACGCACGGTGAGCGTAGATTAGCATGGGAGGCAGACCTCGGACGTTAGACCTCGGTCCCGCAAGCTATGCCACGACTGCGGAAGTCTCAGGTCGAAGGTCCAAGGGCTGAGGACTAAGGTCCGCTCCTGCTACTCCTGCACTCCCGTTCCCGCCGAGGGGTTCTTGTTCAACTTCTTGTGTTTCGCCTGGTCTTCCTGGTCAGCCAGCAGCTTGCGATGATCCTCGGTCGCGCTGTCCACGGTCTCGATGGCATTGGTCAAAACAAATTCATACTGCTCCGCCTCTTTTGGAGATACGTTGGCGGCATCTTTCAGCGCCCGCAGCTTGGCCTGAAATTCCGTATCCGCCTCAATCACGGCTTTAAGAGGCTTTCGGATGTCGTCTCTGCGATCCACATAGGTATCGATATTGTCATTCAGTTCGTCATAGAGCAGCTGAAAATCATCAAGCAGGTCGTGCGTCTGCTTCGCCCGATCTTTCACTTTGGGATCGCTTCGGACCTCCTCCAGTCTTACAAGCCTCGCCCGCGCGAACCCCACGTAAAGCGGAAGTCTCAATTTTGGCTCCCAGCTTGTATCGCGGACTTGATCAATTTCCGGCTGGGTTAAAGGATCACGGCGGCGCTGTGCAGTCGCCGTCATGCCTCCGAGGAGAAGAACAATTGCAATCAGACGGAAGGTTTTCATGAAGCGCCTTTCGTGAACATCGAGGAGAGCAAGTCGTCGCGCACCCGCTCCAGCCGATTGATCGCATTTTTCACCGCAGCCTGATCCTCATGGCCCAATGTATGCAGGATGTTGTTCAGCTTGCGCGTCATGCCGCGGACCGCAATCTCTGTCTGCTTTTGATGCTTCTTGGACTCGATCGAGTAGTCTCGCGCGAGTTCAGCAAAACTTGCGACATCCGTCACAGCCGTCTGGCCTTTGTCGATGTCACCGGCAGTGTAGAGTTTGTCGGCTTCCGCAAGCTGCTTCTCGGCTACCTGCACGCACAGATGAACCTTGTCGCCGGTATTTGCCGCCGCAATACGTGCCTTGAGTTCCTCCACCGTCGGCTCATTCGCAGGAACTGGTTTGGCAACAGCTGTTCCTCCAAGCAGCACCAGTCCACAAAACAGCAGAAAACGGATTGTGCTCCGCCAAACTGACCATCCCTGCTGTCCGCAATTCATCTTGCTCCCCACCCTGGGCATGTTCGCTCGTTCTATTTCTTGTGTTCCAAGGCAATCAGGCGATGTTTCGCCTGCCACTCCTGTTCAGGATACTTCCCATTGGCCGCCTGCAGGAAGAGCTGATAATTCGCCGCCGCCTTCTTTACATCCTGCAAATGATCGTAGGCCGACGCACGCAAAAAGTACGTAATCGGAATCTCCGGCAGCAGCTTGGCACGTGCATCCAGAGCCTTCAGGCTCAGCGCGTAATCCTTGTTCTCGCTCGCTGCAAACGCGAGATCGCCGTAGGCCGTCCCCAAATCCGGCTTCAGTTTCAACGCGGCCAAGAACTCCTCTTGTGCCTTGGGAAATTGCTTTTCCTTCAGAAAAGTCTCTCCGAGGGATTGGTGAAGATCGGCATCTTGCGGATACGCGGCAATCAAATCGCGGTATGCAGCTTCCGCCTTGTCGTTCTTTCCAGTTCTGGCGTGGAGGTCTGCAAGTTCCCGCTGCAGTGCAAGGTCATGTGGGGCAAGCTTCGCTCCCGCTTGTAACTCTGCGATCGCATCATCGTCTTTGCCTTCGGCATCGAGCACGCGGCCTAACTGGATATGCGCCTCCGCTTGCTCAGGATGCGCGGCCACAACTTTCCGCAACTCAGCTTCGGCCTCGGGGAAACGACGCCCGCGCATGTAGATGTTGGCCAGGCCTGTCGCTGCATCCAATGACGCAGGATCGAGTGCCTGCGCGGCTTTGTATTCCTGCTCGGCATCCGCAAATTTGTTCTGCTTCTCCAACAAAAGGCCAGCCGCCAGATGTGGCTCGGGATCCTTCGGCTGCAACATCGCCGCCTGACGATATGCCGCAAGCGCTTCGTCCGGCTTCGAGCTCTCGGCGAGATGCGCCAGCGAAAGCCACGCGCGTTCGCGACCTTCCGCAACATGGCTCGTGGGTTTGAGTTGGGTAGCTGCACGTAGGACCTGCTCGGCTTCCGGACTACCGCTCTTCGCCAGCAACAGGCCGAGATTCAGATTTGACTCAAACACATCCGGTTTGGCCTGAACCGACTTTCGATAGGCCGCGACCGACTCGTCAACTTTCCCGAGCGCATTCTCTGCGAATCCCAAGTCGAACCACGCCACGTAGTTCGTCGGATCGGCTTCCGCCACCTTGCGCAGCAACGGTTCAGCCCCCGCATAGTCGCGCTTCTGGATCAGATCCTCGGCTTTGGTTAATTCCGGCGGCGGACTCTCCGTCTCTTCCAAGGTCGTATGGTGTGTAGCCTTGTGATTCGATTTTCGACTCGAAGATGAATCCCCCTGATGCTGATCTGGCGTGCCGTTTTGACTCTGCGATGAAGATTGCTGAAATGATGGAGCCGAAGTACTCGCAGGTTGAGCGTAGGAAAGCGTTGCCGCGGCTACCAGACACACCGCCGCGCCAGCAGTCCTACGAACGTCCATTCGAATTCGAGGGGACATGGCCGTTCAACACTCGCGCCAGGTATTTTCCCGTATACGAGCCGGGAAGCTTTGCAATCGCCTCTGGAGGTCCAACGCCCACAATTTTGCCGCCGCGATTCCCGCCCTCCGGACCGAGATCGATGACCCAATCGGCTGTCTTGATCACTTCCAGATTGTGCTCGATGACCACAATCGAGCCTCCTGCATCAATGAGACGGCGAAAGGCCGCCAGTAGTTTGCTGACGTCATCAAAATGCAATCCGGTTGTCGGCTCGTCAAAGATGTAGAGCAGCTTTCGTTTCAGCCTCTCTCCATTACCGCCGGCCCGACTTTGCTCCTTCGTGGCCGGTTGCAGCTGTGCCGCCAATTTCATGCGCTGCGCCTCGCCACCGGACAATGTCGTGGCCGACTGCCCCAGTCGAAGGTATCCCAACCCAACTTCCTCGAGCGATCGCAATTTTTCCGTAACCTTGGGCGCCTCGGCAAAAAACTTCAGTGCCTCCTTCACCGTCAGGTTCAGCACCTCGTGGATATTCTTTCCGCGATACCTCACCTCAAGCACCGTCTGCTTGTAGCGCGTGCCTTTGCATTCTTCGCAGATCAACTCCACGTCGGCCAGGAACTGCATCTCCACCGTGACGGTACCGTCGCCCTGGCAAACCTCGCAACGGCCCCCAGGAATGTTGAACGAAAAATGTCCCGCGCTGAAGCCGCGCTTCTTCGACTCGGGCAGGGAGGCGAACAGTTCGCGGATCGCGTCGAACGCCTTGATATAAGTCACCGGATTCGATCGCGGCGTGCGCCCAATCGGCGACTGATCGACCAGCACAACTTCCTCGATGTACTGATCGCCTTCCAGACTCTCCCAGGTTGCCGACGTTGTTGCACCCGCACCATTGCCATTGCCCGGCTGCTGCTTGGCCTGCGCCAGAGCTTTATAGATCACCTGATGCAGCAGCGTGGACTTTCCGGATCCAGACACTCCCGTGATCGCGACCAACATCCCCAGGGGAATGTTGATGTCAACGTTCTTCAGATTATTGGCGCGCACTCCGCGCACCTTGATCTGCTGCGAACCGGGCTTGCGCCGCGTTGCCGGCGGTTGAATTCGCAAGTCCTCGGAAAGATATCTTCCTGTGAGCGACGCCGGATTGTGCACAATCTCGTCGTACGTGCCACCTGCGATTAGCTTCCCGCCGTTCTCTCCGGCGCCGGGACCCAGATCGAGAATGCGATCCGCTGCCTTCATGATGTCCGGATCGTGCTCGACGACCAGAATCGTGTTCCCCAGATTTCGCAGGTCATGGAGGATTTTCACCAGCCGATGCGTATCACGCGGGTGCAGCCCGATCGAAGGTTCATCGAGGACGTACAACGTTCCCACCAGCCGCGAGCCCAGCGAGGTTGCGAGCTGAATCCGCTGCGCCTCTCCGCCGGACAGTGTCGAAGACAGTCGATCCAGGGTGAGGTAGTCGAGTCCAACATCATTCAAGAATCGCAGCCGCTCGCGAATTTCCTCGAGGACTTTATCCGCGATCTCAGCCTCCTGGCGGCTCAACTCGACTTTCTCGAAAAACTTCAGCGCATCTTCGACGGTCAGGGAGCAAATCTCGCACAGGTTGCGCCCTTGAATCTTTACCTGCCGTGCTTCCATCCGTAGCCGACTGCCATTGCAATCCGAGCAGGTTGAGTACCCGCGATAGCGGCTCAGAAACACCCGCACGTGCAGCTTGTATTTTTTTCGCTCCAGATGGTTAAAGAATCCGCGTATGCCCAGGAACTTGCCCTCGCCATTCAGCACCAGATTTTTGTGCTCTTCCGCAAGATCAATCCAAGCCATGTCGAGGGGAATCCCCGCTGCCTTGGCGTAGCGCTTCAAATCCGTAAACAGCGGACGATATTTCGGCTTCGTCCAGGGCTCAATCGCACCGTCTGCCAGCGACTTCAATTTGTCGGGGATGACCAGGTCTAAAGCGAAATCGATCGTATTCCCAAATCCCTGGCACTTGGGGCAGGCGCCGTAGGGATTGTTGAACGAAAATAGCCGCGGCTCGGGCTCTTCATAACGTATGTTGCAAGTTTTACATTCAAACCGCTGCGCGAATCGGAGCTGTGTGGCGCGGGCACTCTTGCCCGCGAGGCCTTCTGTCTCCTCTAGGTTTGGAGGTTCAAAGATCACTTCGCCCGATTCCCGATATGCCGTCTCGATCGCATCCACAATGCGCGAACGAGCATCCGCCGAAACAGTCAGGCGGTCGACCAACACAAACACCGGCTCTGCGAAATTGACATCGAGCAACGACTCGGGTGCCGAGAACTCAAAAATCTGGCCACCCTGATACAGCCGGTTGAATCCAGCCTTGCGCAGATCGAACAGCCGAGTCTTAAGTGCATCGGTCAGAGCAGGTACACCATCTTTCCCCGATTTTGCTACAGGTGAGTTTTTTCTTGGCTTGGAAGTCTTCTCGCTCTTGGCCGGTAACTCCTGGCCCGACACGCCCGGTCGCTGCAACGGAAACAGCACTTGCAAGCGCGTATCCGGATCGAGTGCGAGAATCGCATCCGCGACCTCATCCACCGTATCCTTCTTGACCTCGCGCCCGCAGTTGGCGCAAAAAGTCCGCCCCACGCGCGCAAAGAGGAGCCGCAGGTAGTCATAGATCTCCGTCGCCGTCGCTACCGTGGATCGCGGATTCCGAGTCGTATTCTTCTGGCGGATCGCCACAGCCGGAGCAATTCCATCGATCGTGTCCGCATCCGGCTTCTCAATCCGCTCCAGAAATTGCCGTGCATACGCCGATAGCGACTCCACGTACCGCCGCTGTCCCTCGGCGTATATGGTGTCGAAGGCAAGGGAAGACTTCCCCGACCCCGACACTCCTGTGACCACCGTCAGGGTATTGTGAGGAACCTCAAAATCAATGTTCTTGAGGTTGTGAACGCGTGCACCGCGCACCACGATGCTGTCTATCTGAGTTGGAGTAGAGGACATCGAATCAGGGCCGAAAGCCGCTCCGAATCCCGAGCGTACCCGCTCAGAGGCCTCCGGATGGCTCTATGAATCTTTCTATTATAAGGGATTCCCGGGAAGGTGATGTGGTGGGATGAGGGTAGGAATCACCCAGGACAGGAAAATCACGACTTTAGTTCCGGCTATCATGCTGCAAGAAAAAATGCGGGCAGCCGCCGAGGGCAAACGCCTATTCAGTACCCGGAGCTCGCTCTTCTTCGTTTTCCCGGTCCCGGCTACGTGCATATCGAACAATCAAGGTCGTTCCTACAGTCACAGCACCGATCGGCGGCAGGATCATGAGAAGAATCGCCCGATTAATCGCGCGCTGACCTTCTTTGGGAGTCGCCTTCGCATTGGCCCGGCACATGGCGCAGCCCTGTGCCCAAGCAGGTGCGGTCCATAGCGCCAGCATCAGCAATCCGATCAACGAAGCTTTTCGTCTCAAGCTCACGTCAGTGCACCCCGAGGTGAATAATCCGATCGGCGTCCGGGAAGAAGAAGAAATACATGATGATGAAGCAGGTCACGACTGACAGCACCAGCACCCACCGCATCAGCGCGGTCTCGAACTTCAAGTGCATGAAGTATCCAATGATCAGCGCCGACTTGATCACCGAAAGTAGTAGCAGGACCTCCAGCATCCGGACTGGCGTGAACACCTGCTTGTACCCCAGCACAACCTCGATGGCCGTCAGTATGAGCAGCGCGCCCCATACCCAGAAATACTGTGCTTTGTTGTCATCGTGTGTGGCGACATGGTGCATAGTTGGTGCCTCTCCGTCCCCTGTGTACCGCTGTGCCCTCTGTGGTGAAAAATGCTCTCGGTCCTATGAGACCTTCGTCGACATCAAATACACCAGTGGGAAGATAAACATCCACACCAGGTCGACAAAGTGCCAGTACAATCCGCAAACTTCCACGTCTTGTGCGTCGTAAACCTTCGGCTTAAGAAACAGGATTATCGCAGCGACCACCAGGCAAAGTCCAAGAACATGCACGGGATAGTGAAAAACGTTTCCGGACGGAATCAGAAACGCTGCAGCCGCCCAGATCACCGCCAGAGCAGCCAGGAACAACTTGCGGAAGGCGATCACGCCGAGATAAATCACGCCAATCGTGACGTGCAGCATGTGCATGGCAGTCAGCCCGAAAAATGCCTGCGCAAATTGCGGCACATTTTTTGAGACTTCGGCCAGTTCGCCGGTCCCGGCAGGTGCGGCCACGCCCAGGATCGAAATAAAGCCCGGCAGGACCAGCCCTTCACCGATCAGTTTGCTCCACTCCATCCCGTGCAGCACGATGAACGCGGTACCGAATGCCATGGTCGCAAGCAGCCAGTTGCGCGTCCACGCCCGATCTCCGCGTTGCGCCGCAAACACGCCCAATACCATCGTCAGAGAACTCGACAGCAGGCAAGCCGTCATGACCGTGGCATTTGCGATGCTTTCCGCATGAAAGGGCGTCGGCCACGGATTGGTATAGATCCGGTTGTAGCTGAACGCAAACAAGAGCGCGCCGAAAGTCAGCGAGTCCGAGGCCAGAAACAGCCACATCCCCACTTTTTTCGAGTAAGCCCCAAACAGCGGCGCTTCATATTCTCCGGACGCATCATGTCCAGCCACGGGTAACCCATGAACAGCATTGTGCTCGATCGTAGCTTCTGCCATTCCCCAGCTCCCCTTTCAATTCGCTATCGCGCGAATCCCAGCAACGCAAACACGTAGATCCACAGCACCAACATGAAATGCCAGTACCAAGCCGTAATGTCGACCGCAATCCGGCGCGCTTCGAGCGGCTTATGCAGCAGGGAAGAACTCGCCGCCCAGATCAGCGCAATCATCCCACCCGCAAGATGCACCGCGTGCGCAATCGTCAACAAGAACGCAAACGAGCTGCTCGGATTCGTGTCCACATAGAATCCGCGATTGTGCATCTCGCCCCACGCCGCCCACTGCCCGATGAGGAACGCGAACCCCAGTACTACGGTGATCCCGAGCCATGGAAAATTCTTTTCGTCGCCGAGCGAGATACCGGGAATCGATGTTATCGGAGCCAATGCTGCTTGCCGCGCCGCCTTCCGCCTCGCGAACTCGATGCTGACGCTGCTTGCCGCCAGCAGCGCAGTGTTGATCGCCAGCAGCGTCCAGGGCAGATCGACACTCCCCCAGTCGCGAACATAACTATTGGACTGTCCGTCAAAGGTCGGCAGCCCGCGCCGGAAAATATAGGCGCTCGTCAGGGAAATAAACACCATCCCGACCGTCGCGATGCCGCAGATCAGACCCAGCCGTGCTCGACGCAGCCGCGCACCATAGTCGGGGACTTCGCCGCCGCGTCCATCGTCTCCTCCTCCGGTCACGGGGGGAGCAGGAGGTTTGTGTCCAATATCATCAACCGGAGTGCTTGGGGTATACGTCGCCATAACTACTTAGTGCGCCACTTCGTGGAACGGGTTGCCAAAACTACGTGTACCAGATGGCCCATCGTTCGTTCGCGTTTCCTGCGAAAGAACGTAGGGAGTGGCATGTTCAATGTGCCGCCGTCGTCACCGGATCTGTCTGCATCACGTAATCCTTCGGTGCGCCGGGCACGCCGTACTCATAAGGCCCGTGATTCACCACAGGAGTCTTTCCTCCGAAGTTGTCATGCGGAGGGGGAGTCGTCGTCGTCCACTCCAGGGTTGTCGCCTCCCATGGATTGTCACTGGCCTTCGGGCCCTTGAACATGCTCCAGAACAGGTTGATTACGAAAATAAACTGCGCCGCCACTGTGATGATGGCCGCGTAGGTGATGAACGTGTTCAGCGGAATCAGTTTCTGCAGGAATGCAACCTCAGTAAACTGCGAGTAGCGCCGCGTCTGTCCTGCCAGGCCCGCATAATGCATCGGCATGAAGATGGCATAAGTCCCCGCAAGTGTCAGGAAGAAGTGAATGCGACCCCACGTTTCATTCATCATCCGGCCAAACATCTTCGGGAACCAGTAGTACGTCGCAGCGAAGATCCCGAAAATCGCTGCCACGCCCATGATCAAATGGAAGTGCGCCGGGACGAACGCGGTATCGTGCAACTGGATGTCCAACACAGGCTGCGCCAGGAACGGTCCGCTCAATCCTCCGGAGACGAAGAGCGACACGAAGCCAATCGCATACAGCATCGGAGTCTGAAATCGAATGCGTCCCTTGTACATCGTTCCCAGCCAGTTAAATGTCTTGATGGCCGACGGAACTCCAATGCACATCGTCAGGATCGAAAACGCGAACGCCGAGTAGGGGCTCATACCGCTCATAAACATGTGATGGCCCCAGACCATGAATCCAAAAAATCCGATGGCCAGCATCGCGTAGACCATCGCGCGATAGCCGAAAATCGGCTTTCGCGAAAACGTCGATAGAACCTGCGACGCCACGCCCATCCCGGGCAGAATCGCGATGTACACCTCAGGATGTCCGAAAAACCAGAACAGGTGCTGCCAGAGCAGCGGTGATCCGCCTTTATGCCCCAGCATCGTACCGTTCACTACGACGAGGGGAACATAGAAGCTGGTTCCAAGATTCCGATCCATCAGCAGTAGGATTCCTGCCGAGAGCAGCACGCCAAATGCGAGCAGTCCCAGAATCGCGGTGATGAACCATGACCACACAGTGAGTGGCATGCGCATCAGCGTCATGCCCTTCGCCCGCAGATCGAGCGTGGTCGTGAGGAAGTTCAGCGCACCCATCAGCGACGCAAGGCAGAAAATCGCGATGCTCGTGATCCACAAATCGGCGCCGAGTCCCTCACCCGGTCCGGCCGACTGAATCGCGCTCAGAGGCGGATATCCTGTCCAGCCATGCAGGGGGGCGCCGCCGGATACGAAGAATGCCGCCAGAATTACGACGAACCCGACGAATGTTGTCCAAAACGACAGCATGTTGAGCACTGGAAACGCCATGTCTGGGGCGCCGATCTGGATTGGCAGCATGTAATTGCCGAACCCGCCCTGCGGAGCCGTCGTCAGCACGAAGAACACCATGATCGTGCCATGCATCGTCATGAGTTGCAGATAGGTTTCCGGCTTGATCTCGCCGAACAGCGGAATGACCGAGGTTGGCCAGATCATATGGATCCGCATCAGTAGCGAAAGAAACATCCCGACAAACACCGCCGTGAGCGCCAGGAAGTAATACTGCAGGCCGATCACCTTGTGATCGAGGCTGAAAATGTATTTTCGGATGAACCCTTGAGGAGCGTGCGAATGAACCGTAGCCGGGGTCGCCATTACTGTTTCTCTGCCTCCCGTGCCGCTATCCACTTGTCAAAATCTTCCTGGCTGACAACGTGGACCATGCCGTGCATTTTGTAGTGTCCAAGCCCGCAAAGTTCAGCGCAGGCAAGCTCGTATTCGCCGATCGCCGTCGGCTTGAAATGCATGTGGATGTTCAGCCCAGGCACCGCATCCTGCTTGAACCGCAAGTTGGGAACGAAGAAGCTATGAATCACATCCACCGACCGTAGGCTGAGATCGACTTCGCGGTCGACCGGCAGATACATCGTGCCCGTCACCACGTCGTCTTTAGCTGCCGGATCGGAGGTGTTAAGCCCCACCGCAGCTTCGCCTCCAGAGGACGGATCGATCAGCTTCGGACTGGTTGCCCCGTACTTCCCATCCAGCCCCGGATACCGGAAGTACCACGCAAACTGCATTCCGGTGGCCTCCACTTGGACCGCTCCCGGTCCCGCTGGGTCCCAACGCTGGCTCGCCCACACACTGCTGCCCATCAAGTTCAGCCCAACGAACAATATCGTAGTGAGCGCGGTCCAGAGAATTTCCAGCTTTGTGTTTCCGTGCGAATACATCACCGGAGGAGACGTAGCCCTCTGGCGGTATTTCCACACGATATATCCCAAGGAAAGTTGTGCGGCGACAAACACAATTCCCATGATGATGAAGGTAAGCTTGAACTGTCCGTCGATCCATCCGGCGGCAGCAGAGGCGCCGACAGGTAGCCACCAAGTCTTGGCGACAAAAAAGTATGTGCTGATCAGAGTGATCAGCCAGATCAAAACCAGTAACGCGAGGCCCATTCCTCAGTCCCCCAGATCCTAAGGATGACGCGAAAGGATTTCCCCACGGCGGCTGCCCCGCCCCACAGCGGAAGCAACAGTCGGCGGCGAGTGTACCACAGGCGCACTCGTGCAATGCAAGCAAGTTATTCAATAAATTGCGACTAATGATTCCTTCGGAGATCAGTTGAGCAGTCGCGGTGTAAAGATTGTTGTGAAATGCAACGAGATTAAGAGAACGAGAGGAGCTTTGTGTCTTCGAACCAACATAAATCCCTAATCCCTGATGATTCTTATCGCCGGGCCTTATCGCTCCGGCACTAACGATGACCAGGCCCTAATCCAAAAGAATGTCGAAAAAATGGAATCTTCTGCCCTGCCAATCTTCCGGGCAGGTACACCCCGCTTCTTGGGGAATGGCTTGCGCTACCACTCGTCAAGCTCGCCGGTTCGAAACGAATCGGCGACGAGGCTTTCAACGAGATCTTTCACCCGATCGCGGTTCGTCTTCTTGAGAAATGCGATGCAGTCTTGCGAGTGGGTGGTGCGTCTGCAGGCGCCGACGAAATGGTCCGCGTAGGTCGCCCGCCTTTTAGATGGCTGGCTCGGTGTTCGATAGATTGCTTGACTCCGCGGAGAACTTTTCGTCACCGCCCAAAAAGCCGCTATGGGAGCCAAGTTACAGCCTGTCTGTCGTTTGGAAGGGTAACCACCCTGGGTGACCAACGTACGTTGCGAGCCTCTTGGATCGTGTTTAACGTGGTTCGAAAGCATGAGCCTCAAACATTCCCAACACCACTCGAAGCCTCATCATAGTCACGTAACGGCGGCAGCGGTGAATCGCCTACAGCCTTCAAAGCGCCGCAGCAACCGGATGTCGCTCCATGCCTCTGTGGGCCTGTCAGGCGAAGACCGGATGAAGGTTGCTTTCACGATGCCAGCCAAGGCCACGAACCTCAACCGTCACGGAGCGTCGGTGCAATTGAGCCGAGACCTCTCCGTTGGGACCTTGGTCACGCTGAAGAACCAGCGCGGCTCTCAAGTTTCCGCCCGCATCGTGTCAGTGATTGCGGCGGTGCAAGGACTGTCCACCTATGGCGTTGAGTTTGTCGATAAGGACGAGAACTCGAAGCAGTTCTGGGGAATCAGCTTCCCAACGAACGCGTAATGTTTTGCCCTGTTCCTTTGTGCCCTCTGTGGTGACGGTTTTGATCTAACACTATTTCTCTGACCACTCCGGCACGCGTCCCGGCGTCCATGGCGCCCCGGCGGATTCCATATCCTTCTCGAGTTTCGCCAGATCTACATCCACCACCGTTCTCAGCTTAACCAATTGGTCTGCAAATTCCCCGGAAGCAATCCCATAAGAATCAATATCAGATTGAGTCGGACGCTGCATGGAGAATCGCTCTCCCTCGATAATCCCCTTGACGCGGTCATCGATCGACGACGGCACCGGCTCATTACGCTTCGCAATTTCGGTATCGCCGCGCAACACCCGCAGGATCTCCCGATTCCGTCGCTCCAACGAATCCGCGGTGGCGCCCAGTTGCTTGTCCACAGCCGGAGTTTCGCGCAGAGCCTCCCGAATTTGCTTCAGCCTCGACTCAACATCCTCTGCCGTGTGCCTAGCCCCATAGACTGCACGATAGAGTCGCGACACTTTGCGTAAGAACTCCTCTTGCGCAGCGCGATCGGCAGCCGTCATTGAGGCCGACTGCTCCGTCGTCACTTTGAATGACTGGGGGCCAGAAACTTCCGTCACCGCTCCGTCGACCTTCTCGAACATGCGAACCGAATACGTTCCCGCGACAACCAGTGGGCCCTGATCCGTCGCATCGCGGAAATCGCCGTCGCCTTCCTCGTCCTCATGATGCTGCACGACCTTTGCCGCTGGATAGCGCAAGTCCCACGCCGTCCTCTGGAATCCCGCATCCGTCGAACCCTCCACGCGCCGGATCGCCGCGCCGCTATCGTCATAAATCATAAAGTACGCTTCCGGCTTCGCCTCCTCGGCCTCGGCCCGCAACTCGTCATTCGAGGGATAGGGTGCCGTCGCGTTCTTCTTTGCCGCCTCTTTCTCCGCGTCTTGGCGCTTTTCTTTCTTCGTCTTGATCTTTTCTTTCAGATACGCCGTAAACACCGCGCCGTATGGAGGATTGTCCGCGGCAAAGAACGCATCGCCCTGAAATCCCTTGTGCGGGCCGCCCAGCGGATGGCGCTCGATATACATCAGCGCGTCTTTTACCGGATACATCGCCGCCGCTTGCTCAATCGAATCCGGCTTCATCTGCCGCAGCGGCGTGATCTCATCCAGCACGTAGAATCCGCGCCCAAACGTTGCGATCACCAGATCGCCTTCCCGGGGATGGATCACCATATCGCGCACGGCAATTGTTGGCAGTCCACCCTTCAGCCTCACCCAATGGGTGCCGCCATCGATCGTGAAGTAGGCGCCGAACTCAGTTCCGGCGAACAGCAAATTCGCGTTCACCGGATCTTCCGCAAAAGCCAGCACCGGGCCGTTCTCCGGCAGGTCGCCTGCAATGGAAATCCAACTTTTTCCATTGTCCGGCGATTTCAGTAGGTACGGCTTGAAATCCTCATTCTTGTGATTCTCAAATGCCGCATAGACCGTATTCGCATCGTGCGACGACGCTGCGAGACGACTCACATACGTCATGTCCGGAACGCCGGGAAACTTCTCATACTTCGTCCAGTTCGCGCCGCCATCACTCGTGACTTGAATCAGCCCATCATCGGTTCCGACGTAAATCAGCCCTTCCTTCTTCGGCGACTCCGATAGCGCCACGATATTTCCGTAGAACGACGTCGATGCGCTCTTCGCAACTGCATCCGGACCCCACACCTTGCCCATCACCGGCAACTTATTGCGATCGATCTGCCGCGAGAGATCCCCCGAGATCTCCTTCCACGTGTCGCCGCGATCGTCGGAGCGGAACAATTTGTTCGCCGCAAAATACAGTCGCGTATGTGAGTGCGGACTGATCACCACCGGCGAATCCCAATTCCACCGGAGCGGTGGCTCGCCCTTTCCCTCCTTTGGCTGCAACAACAATTCCTGCCCAGTAGGCTTGTCATAGCGAACCAGCACGCCATACTGCGACTCGGAATAAATCGTGTTCGGATCCTGCGGATCCACCGCCGACCGGAACCCGTCTCCGCCGGTCGTCACGAACCAATCCGAATTCACGATGCCGTTCACATTCCGCGTTCGCGTCGGCCCGCACCACGAAAAATAATCCTGCGTCCCGCCGCACACGTTGTAGAAGGGAAGGGAATTATCGACCGCCAGGTCATAGAACTGCATTGTCGGCAGGTTCGCCTTGAATTGCCACGACTTCGCATCGTCCCATGTCTCGTACATTCCACCGTCGGAGCCGAGCAGCCAATGCTTGGTGTCATCCGGATCAATCCACATTGCATGATTGTCGCCGTGATGATCGACTTCATTTACTTTGTGCAGCGTCTTCCCCCCGTCCGTCGACTCGCGCAGCTCTACGTTCATCACGAAGATGCGATCCACATTCTTCGGATCAGGCACGATTCGTGCGTAATACATCGCGCCCTGATCGAAATCATTGCGCTTCTCCCAATTGGCGCCCTTATCGCTCGATCGGAAAATTCCTCCCTTCCCGTCCGCCGCTTCCACCGCTGCGTACACCACATTCGGATCCGCCGGAGAAATCGCCAGCCCAATCCTTCCCATATCCACTGAAGGCAATCCCGACGTGACTTTGTTCCAGGTCGAGCCTGCGTCCGTCGACTTGTAGATCGCGCTCTCGGGACCGCCATCGATTAGCGTGTACACATGGCGCCGCCGCTGGTATGCCGACGCATACAGGATGTCGGGATTTGACGGATCCATCGCGATATCATTCACGCCCGTGTTCTCGCTGATCGTGAGCACAGCCTTCCAATTTGTTCCACCATCGGTTGTCCTATAAAGGCCGCGATCGCCGCCCGGTCCCCACAGCGGCCCCTCCGCCGCGACATACACCACCTTCGAATCCCGCGGATCGATTACCACGCGCCCGATGTGCTCCGACTTCTTCAGCCCCAGATTCTTCCAGCCTTTCCCGCCATCATCCGAGCGGTAAATTCCATCGCCGTACGCAACGCTGCGCTGCGAGTTGCTCTCGCCGGCGCCCACCCACACCACCGACGAATCATTCGGATCGAGCGCCACCCAGCCAATCGAGTACGATCCTTGGCCATCAAACAGTGGAGTCCACGTCGTCCCATCGTTCACCGTCTTCCACACTCCGCCTGATGCGACACCGACATAAAACTCTGAAGTCTTCTTCGGATTCACCGCAATCGACATCACCCTCCCTGACTCCACGCCCGGCCCAATCGAGCGAAACTTCAGCCCTGAGAAGGTGTCCGCATTCATCCCCGGCTTCTTCTCTTCCTCCTTCTTGGGCGGACACTCCTGTCCGCTGCCCTTGCATTCCTCTTTCTTCTCGTCCTTTGCCGCTTTCTTTTTGCTGCCCGGCGAAGCAGCCGCGGCAGCGTTCTTCTTGTCCGCATCTTTATCCTGAGGCTTCTGATCGGCCGAGGATTGTGCGAGAAGTGTGAGGGAGAGGAAAGTGAAACTAAGGACGAAGACGGCGAACGATTTCATGAAGCGCTCCAATCAGGCCGCAAGCTTATGCTGTCGCGGGAAAGTGATGAATGACGAGGCGACCGTGGAAGAGCGGCCCTTACAGGGCCGCGTAACCGGTCTGGATGATTTGCGGGCTTTAGCCCCAGTGGTCGCATTCTCAAACCGATATGTATACAGCATTTCGTGCCTTACTAAAAAGAACTCTGCGTCCTTCGCGTCCTCTGCGGTTATGGTTTAATCTCCCCATGTCCGGCAAGATCCACGGTCACGAAACCCGCGACGTCAAGCTCCCCAGGAACTATTGCTTCGCCTGCGGACCCGATAATCCCGACGGCATGCATCTCCAGTTCACGCTCGACGAAGAACGACGCACATTCGTCTGCCACTTTTCCTTACCCAAGCGCTACACCGGACCTCCCGGTCACTGTCACGGAGGTATTATCGCTACCATCCTCGACGACGCCATGGGCAAAGCCAACAAGCTGCGCAACGTGGTGGCCGTGACGAAAGAAATGACCGTGGAATACCTGAAGCCTGTCCCGCTCGAAAAGCCTCTGCGGGTCGAAGGCAGGGAAGTCAGCGTGCACGGCCGTCAGCACATCAACGCCGCCGAAATTTTCAATGAGGAAGGCGAGGTCCTGGCCCGCAGCCGCGGAGTTTTTGTCGCCATCGACCCCGAGAAAATGTTTGGCAAATTCGTGGAAAGATGATGTCAGACGCAATCTTCGTTCTGTCATCCTGAGCGAAGCCAGCCATTTCGCGAAACGAAATGGTCATGGAGTCGAAGGGTCCCTTTCAGCTGTTGTCCTCCAAAGGCCAGCAGCATTTCTCACGATCCTCATGCGCCCCGGGGTTCCGCAAATGCCCTACGGGCGTTACAATGAACTAGCGGCGAAACCCCTCCCAGAAACATCCAAATAAAGGGTTAGCTGAGCGCTGACAGCCGACCGCTGGCAGCTCATTCTTCGCGATTGCGAAAAGGTATCCAAGGTTCCTAAAAATGTCCCAAAACAACGGTTCCAACACCACTTCTCTCCGTCTTAAGACTGGCCTCGCCGAAATGCTGAAGGGCGGCGTCATTATGGACGTCACCGACGCCCGCCAGGCCGAGATCGCTGAAAAAGCCGGAGCCGTGTCGGTTATGGCTCTTGAGCGCGTGCCCGCGCAGATCCGCGCCGAAGGCGGCGTCGCCCGCATGGCGAGCCCCAAAAAGATTCGCGAAATCATGGCTGCCGTGTCGATCCCGGTTATGGCCAAGTGCCGCATCGGACATTTTGCGGAGGCCCAGATTCTGCAGGAACTCGGCGTCGACTACATCGACGAATCCGAAGTCCTCACGCCAGCCGACGAAGCCCATCACGTCGACAAGCACGCCTTCACCGTTCCGTTTGTCTGCGGCGCCCGCAATCTCGGAGAAGCCTTGCGCCGCATCGCCGAAGGCGCGGCCATGATCCGCACGAAGGGAGAAGCCGGCACCGGAGACGTCGTCCACGCCGTCAAGCACATTCGCCAGATTGTTCAGGAAATGAAAATCCTCACTGTACTCGGTGAGGAAGAGCTCTACGCCAAAGCGAAAGAACACCAGGCCCCATACGAATTAATCAAGATGGTCGCCAAAGCAGGAAAGCTGCCCGTCCCGAATTTCAGCGCCGGAGGTATCGCCACACCCGCCGACGCAAGCCTCGTGATGCAGCTGGGGGCCGAAGCAGTGTTTGTCGGCTCGGGCATTTTCATGAAGGATTCGACGACATTCGCCGATCCCGAAGAAGCAGCCAAGAGAGCGAAGGCCATTGTGCTCGCCGCGACGCACTATCAAGATCCGAAAGTGTTACTTGAAGTCAGCGAAGACTTGCAGGGAGCCATGAAAGGTCTCGCCGTAAGCGGCCTGGACGAAGCGCACATGCTGCAAACCAGAGGCTGGTGAGTTGAACTAACTCGGCCGAGCAATTAAACGGAGATCATGAAAATGGCGACTCGCGAGGCTTAGAAGGCTGGCTGGAAGAAGCATTGACGGTGCTGAAGGGAAGCGGCTGGATTGTTGATATTTGCAAGAAGATCTGGGAGCACCACCAGTCGGACCTACAAAGCTCCGGCGATCTTTTTACACTTGGCGATACGATGTCCGATGGGCAGCCAACCGGCTTCGCTGCCCGCGGTCGAATGAAGTCTGTTGAGCAATCGGGACCACACGTTTGGGAGCTAGCACCCTAGAGTTCCGCGCCACCGCTTTTTGGGTGGCGCAGCGCTTCCAGCGCTGCGATTCAAGTATTCGCTCACTCAGGCGGCTTTAGCCGCTGGGGTGCGCTCTCACCTTTGCACTCGCCAAACCTCAGCGCTGAAGCCCTGACAACCATTTGCAAATCTAGATCGCAGGGTTAAAGCTCTGCGCCACCCAAGAATTTTCCACTCCCAACCGGAGAGCTAAGTGTTGCGCCATCCAAACCTTTCTACCAGCGCTGCGCTGCGCCACCCAAACCCTCTCCCCCTTGGGGAATTGGATCAAGCGCCAACTTGAGCAAACTTCAACCTCTCAGGAATTCCATCCAACTGACATCCAGCCCATGCCGAGCCATACTCATACTCTTCCGCGCTGGCAACCAATCTTTTCTTCACCGGATTCTGCCGAATATATTCCTTGAAACCGAAAAACTCCTCAGCATCCCTGACTCGCCAGTCATAGTAGCTTGGTTGCCAGATTTCATGCGCGAAGCCTAGCTCTCGTTTCGCTCGAAACGAGAACCCTCCTTTGATAAGCTGCATTGCTCTCTCCAGAGTCGCAAGAGGAGTGATTAGCAGATGGAAGTGGTCTGGCATCACAACGAATTCATGCAGCAGGTATTTCTGTTGGTTTCGATAATGGAAAAGAACATTCAGAAGAAGCTGCTTCATTCGATCCGACTGCAGAAGCTGTCGCTTTTGAAAAGTTGAAGCCGTGATGAAGTAAAATCCGTGCCCAGTATTCCCGCGAGGAGGGGCGGCCATCCTGCACCTCAGCGGCTAAAGCCGCGAACCACTCACAACGTTATCGCAGCGCTGAAAGCGCTGCGCCACCCAAACGCAAAATCGCAAACCGAGATTCCCTAATTGGGAGAAAAGATAAATCTCGCGAGCCGATTGGATAAACCGAGGCCCTAATGAATGGTCAGAGAGGGCAGCGCTTTAGCGCTACGGTCCAAGGTCATACGTTTAGCGGTTTCCGCCCTAAGCTACCTTGCCAAAAATGCCGCCGATCATCTTCACGGTATTCGCGGCACCCGAATCACATTCGCGCGGCAATCCCCTAGATTCTGGCAGGCCGCCGGTTTCAGGTCTTTGGTCATGCAGAATGAAACTGCGGTCAGATAATTGTTGCCGCAACTGACCGTCATATCTTCAGCGCTGAAGTTCGGATTGGCCTGAACAAATTCTCTCTTCACCTCCGACGGTGGACTCGAAGAGTTCTCCCGCGCAGCCGCAAACTTCTCCGGCACTTTAATCGACGTGAATGCCCGCCGCAAAAGTTTGAAATAACTTTCCGCATCCAGCCCGCTGCAGGTGCCGTGCGTGCTCCACTCATGCGCCACCAACCCCGCATCTGGCATGATGTCCGCCATCTCCCCCGGATTTGCAAGTCCCGGTGCATTCGAGCAGTTCTCCGGATAGCCCTCCACATACTGCGGCCACAATCCGTGCAAGACGAAACCATGGTGTCCGGACTGGCACTCGGGCTTGTCCGCATGCGAATAGCAGAATTCTGGCGACCACGAGAGCGTCAGCAGATAGTAGTCGAAGACACCTGGCTCCCCCCGGCTCGCCTGCCGGGAATGATGCCTCTGGGCAAACGCGGCCACTGTAAGCAGAAGCAGCAATACGGCGAGACTTATCTGAACATTGTGTTTTCTCATCGCTCAACCGAGACTAATTGTGCTTCAGAGATTGCCATCATGCAGCGGCCGTAGCCGCCGTTCTCTTTGCAACCTTATCGCAGGTTAAAAGTTCCCACCACGCAACACTTCGACTAGCACCGCACATCATCGAAATATACCGGAGGATTCGGTGCTATCCTCACGCCATGAAACTCCGCTCCCTTCTCTTCATCCTACTTTGTACCGCCGCCCTCTCCGCCCAAACCCAGCCTCACCGCAAGCAACTGCTCGCCATTGGCGAAGAAAAGGGCTATCGCCACGAAGCCATCTCGCACGCCCTCGCGACCATTGAGCGCCTCGGACGCGACTCCGGACTCTGGGACACCACGATCCGCACGGACACCGAAGCGCTGACCAAGAAGAAACTCGAATTCAATGCGAAAAATCTGAACGACTTTGACGCCGTCCTCTTCTACACCGGTGGCGACCTCGAGATGGACGCGCAGCAGAAATCCGATTTCCTGTCCTTCATTCACGACGACGGAAAAGGCTTCGTCGGTGTCCACAGCGCCACTATTACTTTCACCTCATGGCCGGAATACGGCGAAATGATCGGCGGATATTTCGACCAGCACCCGTGGGGCACGTTCGACGCGCCAATCCTCGTCGAAGATCCGATGTTCCCCGGCATGCAGCAGTGGCCGCACTCGTTCGTTCTGCGCGACGAGATTTATCAGATGAAGGATTACTCTCGCGACAAAGTTCGCGTTCTCATGCGTCTCGATCCCTCCAAACTCGACCTGAAGAACAAGAACGTTCACCGCACCGACGGAGACTTCGCCGTCACCTGGGCCAAGGCCTATGGTAAAGGACGCGTCTTTTATTCAACCCTCGGCCACGTTTCCGAAAACTGGGACAACCCTGCGTTTCAGAAGATGTACACCGAAGCCATCAAGTGGGCCTTAGGCCTCATTGACGCCGATGCCACACCTCGGCCACTGACCAATTCCTAAACCCGATCGCTGTAACCTTCCACTGACCTCTGCATCCCATGTGCGCTGCCCGTTTTCGGGCAACTGAATTCGGACTTAGAAACACCGGGGTTCACTCTCAGCCTGATTGCAGGTCGGCCGGAAATTCCACGCGTCCGATCACTAGCGGAGTTGTGCGCCTCGTCAGTACTGACCTGAACCAGAACTAACAGCAGAGGAGAGTATCGTGAAAACCAATCTGTCTCGCGTCAGCGCAATGCTGGCCATCGTGTCTCTCACCATCGCATCGGCCATGGCCGCTGATCATCGCGACACCTTCGTGGTGACCAGCACCAACAACGCACCTGGGAATGAACTCGAAGTTTTCAAACTCAGTACCACGGGCACACCGTCCCTGACCCTCGTCAAATCTTTACCCACCGGAGGGAATGGCGGGGCCAGCGGAAACGCAGGCGCCGTCCAGTTCCGCGATTCTTTTGGCGCTGTCGTCAACTACGGCTCCAACAACTTCACCCGCCTCGTGCGGGCCGAGAATTCCATCGTGACTGATGGAACCGTCGCGCTCGCTCCCCACTGCACTCAACCAGTTTCCGTCGCCCTTAGCGACAGTCATGCCCTCGTGTTGGGAGCAAATTGCGCTGAAAGCCACGCCTGGCCATGGGGCCATCTGGATGGCGGGGTCGTTTCCCTCAGCGATAACTCGGGCGCACAGATCGTCTCCGGTCGAACCTGGGCTGCGCTTACTCTCAAGTCAGGATCGGTTCTTCAATTGCCCCTCGAGCGCGATGGTGCACTCACAGGAGAGAGTTCAGCGGTAACTCTGCCCAGCGATGCCAACAACACCCCTCTGGGAGCCGCGTTCTGGGGAGACACTCTCGGCTTCAATCCAGCTCACAGTCCCGACAGTTTTGCTTTGGTCGACAAGGCCGGAGATGTTTTCCCCGTCCTCGGTCCACAACCGGCGTATCCCACAAATGCTCCATGCTGGCTGGCCAAGGGGCCGGGAAATGTCTGGTTTACCGGAAACAGTCCGGGGCAGGCAGTGTCGATCTTCTTCTCCGACAGTCAAGGCGGCGCCTTCTACAAGTCTGTCGCAGTATCCGGCACCCCAACCGACGTAAGTGTCTCTCGCGACAATAGGTGGCTTGCGGTGATCTACACCGCCTCCGACGGCAGCGGAGGCCGCATCGCTGTCTTCTCCATTGACTCGCACGGCGACATTTCGCTCGCTGCGACCTCACCCGCAATCGGTGTCCCATCGTTTAATGGAGTCGCCATCAGCCAGTAATCGCTTTGGCCAGGTCGCGGGCATTGCCGGGACCTGGCATCCTTTTCGAGTCACGGACCATCCACTCCGGAAGTGAGGGGCAAATTCCATGTTTCGCAGTCATGCTAAAATCCGTGCCATGTTCTCCAGTCGTTCCGCGCGCGTGCTATCCGCACTTGCTGCCGTCGTGTTGTTGTTTCAACTGGCTTCACTCGCCCAAGCTCCTCAACCGGAAGCCAAACCTCCTGCTCCAGACTCATCCCACGTCGGCGCCCCGGTCCTCGTCGAACTCTTCACATCAGAAGGATGTTCGAGCTGTCCACCCGCCGATGTCGTTCTGCAGAAATTGGATCAATTCCAGCCCATTCCGGGTGCTCAGTTAATCGTACTCAGCGAGCACGTCACGTACTGGGACCACGATGGCTGGAAAGATCCCAACTCCGCGGAAGCATTCACCGATCGTCAGAGTTCCTACGAGACCGCTCTGGGTGTGAAAGAACCGTACACGCCGCAGTTCATCATCGACGGAACGCAAGTTGGGCAAATCGACAAGTTGCAGGAACTGGAACAAGAACTAAACAAGGCGAAAGATGAAACTAAACTTCCTGTGCGTATTGGCGAGGTAACGCTCGACCCTGCGAATCCCGCTGTGCTGCGAACGCACATCGAGACCGACGCCAATTCCGACAAGCATAACGCGGATGTATACGTGGCCCTTGTCCTCGATCACGTAGAGTCGCAGGTCCTTCACGGAGAGAATGGCGGCAAGCACCTGGTCCACGTTGCGGTGGTTCAGCAACTGACCAAAGTGGGGAAACTCCCGAAAGGGAAGTCGTTCGCGCAAGATGTCCAACTGAAACTCAAGGCGGGCGACGACCCCAAGAACTTACGCCTCGTGGCTTTTGTGCAGGAATCCGGTCCCGGCAAACTGCTCGGCGCTGCCATGAGGAAGGGCCTGTAACGGTTTGTGCGTGTGGCGCGGGCGCTCCCGCTTGCGAAACTGCGAAATTTAAAAGCGTGGAGACGCCTCAGCGCACTCCATCCCCGGCCAACCCGGTCCTGAAATCCTTCATCGTATCCGGCGCCTCAGATGCGCACACTCACCTTGCTCCTTTTCGCAGTGCTTGTATCTAATTTGCATGCACAGTCCCGTATGGAAGCCGGAATTTTCCTCGACTCCCTCAGCATCTCGCAAACCAGCACCGACAACTTCGGCCTCGGCGCGAGATTCGGATACCGCATCCATCCAAACGTGATGCTCGAAGGCGAACTGGCTTACGACTACGGTCTGAACTTCGACGAAGCCTATCGCAACATCACCAATGGGAATGTCACTGCGATCGAAAGCACCTCAATCGGCGTCACGCACGGACTCATCGGCCCCATGTTGCAGCCGGCGCATGGACACTTCCGTCCTTTTGCCACCCTCAAAGCAGGATTCATCGACTTTCGCCTAAGCCCCAGCTTGCTCCCCTATAGCAATGTGGTCAGTTCGGTGTTCGGCTTGCGGACTTCCAATGTGAATGCTGCACTGTATCCAGCGGGAGGCGTAGAAGCATCACTCGGACCCGTGGGCCTGCGACTCGAACTGGGCGATGAAATCTATTTCAATCACGGCGGCCACAATAATCTGCGAATCACTTTTGGCCCGATCGTAAGATTCTGATGGCGGAAGGTGGAGTGGGCGCTCCGGAAGGCTCTCAAGCTGTGCGTGCAACTCTGTGCATCTTTTGTCCGCCGCGTTTGAGCAAGTTGCTTCTGAACCGCAGCGTTCTACTGACGAACTCCAGCCGCTCGTTCCGCAGGCTGCGCCGCCGACGCGTAATATCCTCTCCGCGCATACACCCGCAGCTTGTGCCCGCCCTTGGCTGCGATGATGTCAATAGGCCGGTAGCGGCCGTCGCGCTGGAATCCGGCTGGCTTGTACGAAATGAGATACCGGCTGCGGATCACCTCTTGCAACTCTGCAAGGCTCTTGGAAAGACGCGAAACCGAGCCAGGCGTATACAACGCTCCGCCGGTAAGTTCAGAAATCGTTTTCAGAGCGCGCTCTCCCAACAACGCGGTGTCCTCATCGTTCAGTGCCTCTCGCGTACTGACTGCATAAACCGCAACTTCGCGCCGCTGCGAGCCGGCAATTACCTCTTTCAATCGAGTGCTGCTGGAGTTGTCCTCGCCGTCGCTGATGACTACCAGCACACGGGCGACCGGCTGCGTTTCGGCCCGGCTTGCTAGCTTCTCCGATGCATAGTTCACGGCATCCCACAGGGCAGTCCCTCCAGCGGGCACCAGTTGATCAATTGCATGCGCCGTCAGCGCCTGATCCGCGGTAAAGTCCTGAACCAGAAGCACCGAGTTGTTTACCCCGACCACAAACGCAAGGTCCTCCGGGCTGGTCATGATCTTTTGCAGGAACTTAATCGCCGCGCCCTGTTCAAACTTAAATCTGTCCATCACCGAGTTGCTGGTATCAATCACCAGTCCTAGCCGGAGGGGCAACTGCGATTCATTGCGGAAATTCAGAATTGCGTTCGGCGGCTGGCTGTTGTCTTGCAACTTGACATCGGAACTTGCCAGATCGGTGACCGACTTTCCATGATCCGTGGCAGCGAACAAGATGGATACTTCGTCCACACTGGCTCGTATAACTGTGCCAGAGAATCTTCGCGCGACCGCGTCCGATTCAGAAGTTGAATTCTCCGCGACGCCTACTCCGCAATCGCGACAAACCGGATCCGGGTCTACGCCTGCTTCGTCGATCTCCTCTTTCTCCGCCATATCCTGGAAGGCAAGCTGGGCCATCCGCCCCGCTATTTCGGGACTTGGCCCGGTAGGAACTCCGAATCCGTAGGTCACTTTCTCGATGGGATTGAACTGCACCTGCGCGCGGCGCCGCTCTTCCGCTTTGAGGTCCCCCAGTATTTTCCGGTACTGGTCCGCCGAACTGGATTTCGGATCTTCCTTCAGTAACATGCGAAGTTCATCTTGTGCCGAGCTGAGATTGTTCTGCGCCTCCCACGCTCCGGCAGCGAAGAAATGCACCAGTGCTGCCTTTCGATGGTTGTGGCTGTGCACGTCGTGCACGGTCGCGATCACCGCTGGATAGTCCTTGGCCACGTACTGTCCATAACTCAGCGCCAATTTGAGTTGCAGGTCCAAGGGAGCAATCGTGGATGCCTTTTGGAAGGCCTCCTCGGCAGCAGAATACTGCTTCAACGCCAGTTGAGCACACCCGAGATTCAGATAAGAATTCGGCAAGTGGTCATCGAGAGTCACCGCGCTGGTGAATTCGTCGCGTGCCTTTTCGTTCTGGTTCAAATTCAAGTAAGCAGTCCCCAGCGCATTATGGGCCGCTACATAGCTTGGATAGATCGCTGTCGCGCCTGCCAAGTGCTCGATCGCACCGGCTGCGTCCTTTCGCATAAGCAACTGATAACCTTTATCGTATTCACGTTGAGCTTTACCCGGAGCTTTCAAGTCCAGCTTTGAAAGTGAGCCGCTAGGGGTCTCTAATGGTGTCCCATTCGCATTCTGCCCGTTGATTGTGAAGAAGGCGAAATCCATTTGCGCACCCTCGAGAGGGTCCCCGGCAAGCGCATTGGTGTAATTGTTGCCAAAAGTTGGAATGCTCAGCACCTGGCCAGCTGCAGCGCAAGAAAGCAACGCAAAAAGTACTGCAAACGTAAAAAGACGGCTAACCATCAGGACTGACCTCATTACGACAAACTTCAAACGGGGGGAAAACCGCACAAAATCCGCTGGCAGAGTGTAGCTCTTCTTTAGGGCCCTTTCAATCCTCTAGATGCCTTTTCCGCTCTATCCGTTAGAATCATACGGGGTATGGAGTTTCGTCTCTTTTCGCCTGTGCTGCGGTGGAGACCTCGGTCCAATGATCATCGGTGTTCTAGCTCTACAGGGCGATTTTGACGCGCACCGCCGCCGGCTCGAAGAGCTGGGGGCCGAAGTCGTCCTCGTAAAAAGGCCCGAGCAACTCGACCACATCGACGGCCTCGTGATCCCTGGAGGCGAATCGGGCACCTTCCTCAAACTGCTCGGTCCGGACGGCTTCGAAAAGCTTAAACAGTTCGTTCGCCTCAAGCCGACTTTCGGAACCTGTGCCGGCGCCATCCTCCTCGCCAACGAAGTCGAGAATCCTTCCCAGGCCGGGCTCGGCGCGCTCAACATTAGTATCCGCCGCAACGCCTATGGACGTCAGATCGACAGCTCCATCCGCCAAGGCCGGTTTATCCGCAATCTGCAGGGCAAACTCGACGAATCTCCGCTGGAAATGGTTTTCATTCGCGCTCCCAAAATCTCGCATGTCGGAGAAGGCGTAGAGATCCTCGCCACCGAAGGCCCAGATCCCGTCGCCGTCCGGCAGGGAAGAGCCATGGCCGCCACCTTCCATCCTGAGCTCTCTGAAGATACCCGCGTTCACCAAGCCTTCCTCGATTTGGTGAAAGACGGAACGAGGCCCTGATCCCGGTGGTCAGCGCGCCGCGAGCGCCGCAATAAGCCTCAATCTCAATCGTCGCTTCATCCCGCTGAGCCCCGTTTAAAACGGCGCCCCTGGTCAGCAGGCTCCGAAAAATTCCTCTTGACATCCTTATCGTGTAACCGTACAGTTACACATTATGCGTCACCGATCGGTTACATATCAGGATCCGCGAATCCAGGAAGCGACTTTCCAGGCTCTCGCTGATCCTACGCGTCGCGCCGTCCTCGATCTTCTCCGCCGGGGCAGCCAGCCCGCCGGACAGATTGCCCATGCATTCCCGGTTTCTCGGCCCGCAATTTCCAAACACTTGCGACTACTTCGGCGGGCTCACCTGGTTCGTGAACATCGCGAAGGACGCAATCGCATTTACCAGCTCAATCCCGAACCGCTCCGCGCAGTCGACTCATGGATTGAGCAATATCGAGTCTTCTGGACCGCCAGTTTGAATAGCTTGAAAGCCTTCGTGGAAGCTGAACATGAGCGCGAGACCGAGGAGGCCTCGCGCAAACAGAAATGAAATCTGAACAGATCGAATCCGCACATAAAAAAAGAAAGGGAACTGACATGACAAAACTGACCCGCACTCTAATCGTCGCCACCATCGCGCTCTCCGCCGCTTGCGCTCTGGCGCAGACCGACGCAGAGAAAGCCTTCACCGCCATCAAGAACATGCCCGGCACTTGGGAAGGCACCAGTGTCGAAGGCCCAGTCACCGTCACTTTCAAGGTCACCAGCGGCGGCTCCGCCGTGATGAGCGAGATCCTCGGCAAAGAGGACATGATCTCCATGTTTCACATGGACAATGACCGGCTGCTTCTCACACACTACTGCGCCGTCGGAAACCAGCCTCGCATGCAGGCCGTCGTGTCGCCGAACGGCAAGGTGATCACATTTACGTACGTCGATGCGACGAACCTGGGCGTACCCGACGCCGCGCATATGCAGCAGATGATCCTGACCATGATTGACGACAATCACCACACCGAGGAATGGGTTTTCGCTGGGCATGGCAAGGAACACAAAGTCCTGTTCGACCTGCACCGCAAAGCATAAGTCGATCGGAATGTGGGGCGGGCGCTCCCGCCCGCCACGTTGCTTTTGATTTTGCCTCGGAAATCTCGAAGTCTGGAGAGCACTTATGACCACTACCATCGTCACGCCGGATCAAGACACAATCGTCGCCGAGATTCAGATCTCAGCTCCACCCGAGCGTGTCTTCCATGCCATCTCCGATGCTGACGCGCTGCAGAGTTGGTTTGGCGGAAGCCCGGAGTGTCCCGTGAAGACCTGGAAAATGGAACCGCGCCTGGGCGGCCGCTACTCTTACGCAACGGAGAAGGGACCGATCGCCGTCAACGGCGTCAGCGAATTCGAGTGCCACGGCGAAATTCTCGAGTTCGATCCGCCACGCGTTCTTGCCTATTCCTGGATCGCCAACTGGCACGACGATCCCACGAGTCGCACCCTGGTTCGCTGGGAACTCACGTCTGCACAAGGTGGTACGCACGTTCGAGTCACGCACAGCGGCCTCGCTTCGCTGCCGGTCGCCCGCAAGGACTATGCCGGCGGATGGCCCGGAGTCGTCGAGCAATTGAAAAAGTTCGCAGAGAACTGAATGAACCTGATGCCCCACTACTCCTTGTATTTGGGAGGCGTGGGGAATTTCTAGATTGATGAGGTCACTCCATGGCTACAGCCGTAATCACGCCCGATCAAGACGCCGTTGTTGCAGAAGTTTTCATCGCGGCGCCGCCGGCCCGCGTCTTCCAGGCCATCAGCGATCCCACACAGCTGCCCCGCTGGTGGGGACAAGACGGCCTCTACCACGTCACCAAATCCACAATGGATGTACGTCCCGGCGGCAAGTGGCGCAGCGAAGGCGCCGGCGCCGATGGCAAGACTTTTTTCGTCGAGGGTGAATATCTCGAGGTCGATCCGCCGCGCCGGCTCGTGCACACATGGGTCAGCAGCTACGACACCGCAAAAACAGTCGTGCACTGGGAACTCGAGCCGCAGACGGTCAATGCTCTGCATCCCAGCGGACCGCGAAAGTCTGGCACCGGAACTCTGGTTCGTGTCACGCAGTCAGGATTCGCCGGAAATCTGGAGTCCGCCAAAGCCCATGGCGAAGGATGGAAGCGCGTCCTCGGGTGGTTGGAGGCGTTTGTTGAACGCGAATAGAAATCGGCCCTCAATGGCATCGCAACTTGCATGAATTGCGAGTTGGATGAAGACAGCCCCGTTCAGGCCAGCCGTGGACGGGGCTGATTCGCCTCTGCCCACACGTTTCGAGCGAACATGGCGAACTGCCCAACCCGCACGGCTTTTGCACCAGCTCCGCCAATGGACAATTTGTTGTCCGTCAGGGTAACTTATTGCCACCGAAAGAAAGGAGTCCTTCTGTGCGGGAAGAGACTCAACTGGATACGTGTATTTACTGCAAACGACCCATTACGCGTCAGGAATTACCGGCCATGCGGTTGAGCGCCACCGAACGGGCTCATGTCACTTGTTATCTCGAGCACAATCCTCCGGAGAAGAAAAGCGACGAAAAGAAACAGTGAGGGCGAACACCGTTTTTCACCGGTCAATGCTCGCTTACTGGTGACAGAAACTCCCTCCAATTCAAATGCGGTGTCCGTCAGCTTGCCCTAAGATTCACGCACCTGGCCTGCTCACGGCCGCTCGTCCTATAATTCGGCGGGGGCCAAGGAGTCTGCTCGATGAAAGACGGCAATGCCCCGGTTGCTAGCGCCAAGACAGCTATCGAGCTCAAGCAGGAAATCGATGCTTTGTTCGAATTGCAGCGCCAAGCTCTCGAATCCGCGACCTTCCTTGGGATGACCCAGGACCAGGCTAGGGAAGTGGAAGCCCGCCGCAAGCAAATAAGCGCCCTTGTCGACCAATTGGCGCAACCGAAAGCCTCGAGGTGAGGCATGGCCCACTTCGACGCTTGCCCAAGTGATAGTCCCGCCCGACGGACAATCGCCGATCCCGACCCGCCATCCCTTCGGGCGGGCTGAACTCGTCTTCCGTACGCCAAGTTGCGCCAGTACTTGAACTCCGTGCAAGGACCGTGACACCATTGACTCAAGATTTATGCTTTGAATAGACACAATTTGCCCGTCAAAAAGTGTCTGGCTGTTGGGTACTCTTCTTTACGCACGCATTAACCAAGGAGCGTGTATGCCCGATCCGGAGAAAAAAGCTAAGCCGCCCTTTCGAACCGAGGATTGGCGGGAACTCGCCAAGAAAGCATCGAGAGAGCCCGATCCCCGCAAGCTTCTTAGGCTCGTCGAAGACCTCTGCGATCGGCTTGATCAAGGCGACACCAAGCTCAAGGTTACATCGAAAGGCACACCATACCCGCGATCGTGATTCATGTCAGTCCTACCCAATTCACCCGATGTTATCTGGTTCTAATGTAACGATAATGTTACAACTCCAGAGACACAACGCCCGCATCGACTGCTATCACGCCATAAGTAAATTTCCATATCTGCCGGGCCCATAAAGGATGTCGATCGAGCTTCGAAAACGAACACGCAACTGGCGACAGGTCGCGCTTGATATTTCTCTCGAGCATGATTCCGCCCGCCTGCCTTCTTTGATTTACGAACTCCTCCAAGCCGTCGAGCAACAACTGCTCGATGGCAACGGAGAGCGGGATCAGCCAAGTCCATCCCGCTCTTGGATCAATTAGGAGCGGGATCAATTAGGGGCTTGCATTTTGTTGACTTCGTCCCGGCCACGGCTGGCTCGCAGGTTGCTACTTTCGAAAGGAGAGCAATCTTTCCGCCTCGCTTTTTCCTACACAGTTCACGGTAGTGCGCTCACTTTGTTTGCCAAGCTACATTGTCCGCTCGGGTATACGCTTGGACGACCCCATCCAATCCCTACTCAATCAGCTGCTTGCGGCGAAAGATCCTGCTGAGATTGATCGTTTGAGCGTCGAACTGCGCGCGGCGCTTCACGATCGCATCAGTTCTCTCCGTGAGGACGCCCGTTCAATCTCCCATAAGGGCGGCGGCCCGGACCGAAGAAAAAACCCGCGACGAACCCCAGACGCCAAGAAACGCTAAGGCACTTGCCCTAAGTGGAAACCCGAAGATTTGCCTAAGCCGTACAAAATCACACCCCACCCCTCCCGAACCGTCCTGTGCTCGCTAAAGATTCCCCCCGATTCGCACCGGCCGGGCTGGTTGCTACTGTTCAATCGGAAAATCGGACCGGGAGGAAAATGCAGGACGAAATATCCAAGCTCTGCGGCACGCTGGTGCGGACGAGGATCAGCATGAAGTCAAAGCCATTGCTGCGGAATTGCAGCGTGTGATCCGCCACCGGTTGACTCTGTCCGTCAAGACGCTGCCGCGATAGCGCTGTTCGATCGCATCGTCAACCTATACGCGATCGCCTCAGAAGCCGCAGAGTAGGCTCAACACCCGCGAGCCACAGGATTCGAGCATGACCGACAACGGCAACTCGTATCGCACTCAGCTTCCGGAGCCCGACTGGCACAAGATTGCCGAAAGGGCGGCCGAAGAAAAAGATCCCAAGAAGCTCGCCCAACTTATTCAGGCTCTCTGCGACCGCTTGGATGAACTGCAGCGCGCTCGCGCTCAGGCGAAAGCCACCAGCAGTCAGGGACAGAGTACTAGATGATGCCAGTTGTGGCAGACGCTCTTGCCCCTCACGCCGCGTTATACTGGCTTCATGTCTGGGGTTCCTCACAAGACCTTTTATCTTGAAACCTTTGGCTGTCAGATGAATGTCCACGACTCCGAAAAGGTCGTTGGCACCCTCATCCAGGAAGGCTATCAGCAGGTTCAGACGGTTGAGCAGGCGGACTTGATTCTCTACAACACCTGTTCGATCCGCGACAAGGCCGAGCAGAAAGTCTTCCATCGCCTTGCCGATTTCAAGAAACTGCAGGCGCAGGGAAAGAAGTTCGGAGTACTGGGCTGCGTCGCACAACAGGAAGGCGAAAAGATTTTCGAGCGCGCTCCTCACGTGTCGCTGGTCTGCGGCTCGGCTTCGTACACAAACTTGCCGCAAATGCTGGCGCAGCTCGAAGGCGCGCCGATGCCATCGTCCGACATCCAGCGCCTGAATTCCGAGGTCCTGACGCCGGCAGGGAATTCCCGTAGCCGAAAGTCTGAAGCCGAAAGCCTGATTCGCATCACCGGCCTCGACGACCGCCAGACCGATAAATGTTTTGAGACCGAGTTCACCGCCCGCACCAATCCTCATCGCGGGTACATCACCATCATTGAAGGATGCGACAAGTTCTGTGCCTACTGCGTCGTTCCTTTCACGCGTGGCAAGGAGCGCAGCCGTACCTCGAAATCAGTGCTGAACGAAGCGCGCCAGATGGCCGACCTTGGATATACCGAAATTCAGTTGCTCGGGCAGAACGTTAACTCCTACCGTGATCCCGCTGAAAGCAAATCATTTGCCGAATTGCTAGCTGCCATTGGAGAGGTGCCCGGCATTAAGCGTGTTCGCTTCATGACCTCCCATCCGCGCGATTTCGGACGCGATATCGTGTGCGCGATCGATGCGGTACCGACTCTGTGCGATCACGTGCATTTGCCCGTCCAGAGCGGCTCGACGCGCGTACTTGACGCTATGCAGCGCCTCTACACGCGCGACCAATATCTTGAACGCATCACCTGGATGAAGTCCGCCCAGCGCGAAATCAGCATCACAACAGATGTGATCGTGGGCTTTCCAGGAGAGACCGAGGCAGATTTCGCCGAGACCCTGGATCTGCTCGAGCAGGTCGGATACGACAGTGTGTTTTCGTTCAAGTACTCGCCGCGTCCGAACACCCCGGCGCTAAGCCTCGAGGATGCGATTCCGGAAGCAGAGAAGTCGCGCCGGTTGGAAGCCTTGATGGCAAAGCAACGCGAGATTCAGATCGCACGTTACAAAAGGTACATTGGAAACGAATGTGAAGTGATGGTTGAAGGCCACAATGAGGCCCGTGGACAGTGGATCGGACGAACCTCGCACAATAAAACGCTGAATTTCACGGCGCCAGACCCCGCATTTCCCAAGGTAGGAAGCTACGTGAATGTAAGAGTTACCGGCAGTTTTCCCAACAGTCTGTTGGGCGAAATAGTGGTATAAGGAGCAGGAACGCCTCGGAGGGAGCAATGGAAGTCGAAATGACAATTCGCGGCTTAATGGTCGACCCCGTGAGCAATATGCCGATCGTCATTCTGAAAGATGTGGGGGGCGAGACCGTGCTGCCAATCTGGGTGGGCGTCTACGAGGCGAATGCGATCGCGCTGGAGATGGAGAAAGTTACCACACCGCGTCCCATGACGCACGACCTGATCAAGAATGTCCTGATGGGACTGGAGACCCAGGTTCACAAAGTCGTCGTAACCGAATTGAAGGAAGATACGTTCTATGCGGTGATCTGGCTGGAGCGCGGCGGCGAAGTAGTGAGTGTGGATTCGCGGCCGTCCGATGCACTCGCGTTGGCGCTGCGGGTGGATTGTCCGATCTTCGTTGAAGAAGTGGTTCTGAAGACTTCAAAGCTGGCCGCGAACATGTCGGATCGCGTGACCAGCGAAGAGTTGCGAAAGTGGCTCGAGGGCCTCAACGACGAAGATCTAGGGAAGTACAAGATGTAGGATGATGCTGTTATTCCAGATTGACATCAATCCTTGGACTCAACACGAGCCATCCTGCTCATCAATTCTGGGCGGATGAAGCCGCAACGTAGTTTACATAATACCTGTTATCGGACACTGCATGTGGGATCTGCCATTTCGACCACTGCCACGGTTTGCTTTGGAGATGTGCATATTCCCAAGGCTGGCAGCACATTATGGCCGCCGCAAGAGGCAGACGTATCCTGGGAATATAAGGGAGTGGCCGTGGAGCAGCAGCATCTGTATTCAGATTTCCACTTGTATGCGGCGCATTCAAAGATTGTGCCGCAGTAGAGACTTCCCACCGGAGCTACAAAGTTTGGCGAAAACTTCGCTTTTGGGTGGCGCAGCGCTTCAGCGCTGGGATAACAGGGCCTATTTTCATTGGGGCTTTAGCCCCTGAGGTTCAGAATTCGGATTTTTACCCGCGACACTTATCCGGTTCCGCACAGAACGATTCTTGGGTGAAACAGCGTGCCGGCCACCCGCGTGGCGATCGCAATGAGATTCCGCTGTCCGACGAATACCTTGACCTGCCCAGCGCGCGAGAGTTCGGGTAGATTCACAGTACGTCCGGCTCGTATGCGAGCCGCCGTCAATTCGTCCGCGGTTACGCAAGGCATCTGCGGGAGCAGTTTCCGCGGATGGACAAAGAGTTCATGGAATACTTCAGCTTCCTCCTGTGACGGGGTAGCAGTCACAGTCGCGGACCTTCCCGCGGATCCTTCCTCGATCCCCACCACATTTCCTGGTTGAAGAGACACCGCCGACGACGCCCGAGTCCCGCTCAACATAGCTGGCTTCCCTGCTGATGCGGCGACTTCTTCCAGCGTGTGAGCTTCGGCGATGGTAAATTCGGCGACGCTGGTCCGGCGAAGCGTCTCCAGGTGTGCCCCGCACCCCAGGGCTTTTCCCAGATCATGCGCCACGGAGCGCAGATAGGTCCCTGAGGACACGCGAGCGCGGAAACGCATGCGGTCGACATCGACGCCTAGAACCTCTAATTCCTTGACCTCGACCTGTACTGGCTGGAGGGTAACCTCTTTCTGCTTGCGAGCTAATTTATAGGCCGGAACGCCTTTGATCTTCTTCGCCGAGAACGGGGGCGGAGTTTGCTCAATCAGCCCGCGGAATTTTGCTGCCGTCGATTCCAATTCGTCTGGGTTTAATGTCACATTCATTGGGTCACTGGTGGGCTCGCCCTCGGCGTCGTACGTATCGGTGCAGAAGCCGAAGCGGACCGTGCCTTCGTAAGTTTTCTCGGAACTCATGTAAAACTGGGCGAGCCGGGTGAAATTTCCTGTAACCAGAGGCAGGATGCCAGTCGCCATCGGATCAAGCGTGCCGAGGTGGCCAACCGAACGCTGTCCAATGATGCGGCGGACGCGATTGACCACGTCGTGCGAGGTTAGGCCTGCAGGTTTATCGATTATAAGGACGCCATTCATGAAGGTTTGGTAATTTGTAATAAGTAATTTGGTAATTGTAGCCCCGGAAGCGTTTCGCGAAACCGACAGCGCAGACGTTCAGGTTTCTCAATTTCCCAGTTACAACGTTACCAAATTACGAATCCCCTTATATGCTTCCCCTCAAAGACGATCAGCCCCGCTACAGCACGCCGTATGTGAATACGTTTCTGATCGTGCTGAACATTCTCATTTACTTCTACCAATTTATGCTGGGGCCACGCGCCGGAGACGCGTTTGCCCGTATCTATGGCGAAGTGCCTGCCCACCTCGCCGCATTTCTCGCGGGTTCTCCGCGCTATACGCTCCCGCAAGTCATCGTTCCCTTCTTTACCTCAATGTTTCTCCACGGAAGCTGGATGCACGTGCTCGGCAATATGTGGTTCCTTTACATTTTTGGCGATAACGTTGAGGACTACCTGGGACACTTCAAGTATTTGGTCTTCTACCTCATCGCCGGATTGCTGGCCATGAGCACGCAGGTCGCGATTTATCCACACTCGGACATCCCAACCGTCGGCGCCAGCGGCGCCATTGCAGGAGTACTGGGAGCATATTTCTTACTGTATCCACGGGCACGCGTCCTGACCTGGTTCTTCATCTTTGTGATGTATCTGCCGGCGTGGATCGTGCTGGGTGAGTGGTTTTTCCTGCAGTTCGCTGCCGGAGCCGCGTCCCTGTCTTCGATACAAGCAGGCCGCGATCTGGGAGGCGTGGCTGTGTGGGCGCACGTCGGCGGCTTCGTAGCCGGCATGGTGATGATCAAACTCTTGCCCGAGCGCGCCCAGCGGTCGCCCTACGCATACCGCTAGACCTCAAACCCGGAAAAATCCCTGCCCGGCTGAAAAACGCCGCAACTGTGCATCGCCCCTCGGGTTGTAAAGACTGCGCCACTTCGTGAGCAGTTTTTGTGAGGACTCCAACATGACTCCCGAAGAACAGCGGCAACTCAGCATCCTGTGCAAGAGTATTCAGAATGAGTGTGACCCAAAAGGGCTTAGCGTCTTGATAGAAGAATTGAATAAACTGCTGGACGCTGCCCGGAAACCACGTCTTCCGCACCACGAGCATCCGGAGATGGCGGGAGAATAACCTCAGACCGGCTCTTTTTTGGTTTCGCTATTAGCCAACTGCATGGATGCCCGGCGCTCAGGTTCCAGATAGTCGCCCTTTAGAAAGAGTCTCGCGGCACGCCGCTTCAGCCTCTCATTTACTTGGTGGACGAGTTCCAGTAGCTCTTGCAAAACGGTTTCGAATTCGTGTTCTGGAACAGCCGTCAGCTTCGCACACAGAGCGCGAAGCCGGTCATCAATTCTGCGTTGGGGAAGACCCACTCAATTCTCGCAACAAAGTTGGCGCGCGTCTCTTCGGAATAAATGTAGGGTACCAAACAAACCGCAGGTGGGGGCAATACAGGAAAAGCCCTACGACGTTTCGAAGACGAGTTCCGAAAAAGAAGACAGTGTTGAAGTGAGTGGGAATTATGGCGGAGAGGGTGGGATTTGAACCCACGATACCCGTTAAGGTATGTCCGCTTTCGAGGCGGATCGTTTCAACCACTCACGCACCTCTCCGCGTCGGACAAATCGGCCGTCGGTCTCCGCTCAAATGACCAAAGCTCTTGTCATTCCGAAGCGAAGCGAGGAATCTGCTTTTTTTTACTCCTCGCAGCGAGCAGTTCCCTCTTCCCTACCGACGATTTCGAAAGAACGTTTGCAGCACTTCCGCGCTGCGTCCCGCGAGCACTCCGCCGCGCACCTCAATCTTGTGGTTCATTTTCGGATGATTCACCACCTGGATCACTGACTCAACGGCGCCAGCCTTCGGATCATCCGAGCCATACACCAGGCGCTTGATGCGGGCATGCACCATCGCCCCAGAGCACATCGCGCAAGGTTCAATTGTAACAAACAGGTCGCACTCTCCCAGACGATGGTTACCGACGGTTGCACCCGCTTCTCGCAGCGCCACAACCTCGGCATGTGCTGTCGGATCGGAATTGGCAATGTTCCGGTTCCATCCCCGGCCAACGATCTTGCCCTCGCATACAACGACCGCTCCGACGGGCACTTCTCCCATCTCCAGCGCTCGCTGCGCACACCGCAACGCTTCCTCCATCCAGAGTTCGTCCTGAGTCCCAGAGAACTCGGCCACAACTGGCTCGGTCACAGAGGACTGGTGTTCTGTGGAAGACTTGACTGCAGAGGATTGTTTTGTGTTGGCCATTCGCTCTGGCAGTATTGTAGCGGCTCAGCCAGATTCGAATGGCGGACGACAAGATTTCCAGAAGTTTGTGGACACTCGCTCGGGTGGCGCAGCGCTTCCCACCGCTGCGACGAAGCCACTGCTTTTCGGTGAGGGCTTCAGCCCTGGCGTTCCTGACCGAATCTTCCCGGCAGACTGCTAGATCACGCTCAGCACCGAGCGTACGACCTCGGGCACCACCGCGCGCAGGACGGCCGGAACGACGATCCGCACGACCGGATAGGCAACGACGACGGCGGGAATGACCAGCAGGAGCCACGTCTTCGTCGGCAAGTTGTTTAAATAGGCCTTCATGGCATCCCCTCTTCAGAAATACGGGAACCACCCCGAAGAAGTTCCCTATCTCGCTACCTTAAAGACGGATCAGCCACAGCTTTGTTACATCAATTTTCCATTCCAATAGGGGCATCGTTGCCGCGCTTCTGTCCGCCAGGCCGGTTCACCCCCCCAGAGTCCATCCGTTAGGGATGCGGTCACGTGGTATGCTAAGCGAGTTATGGGCATGCCGAACTTGCTCCGCAAAGTCTTCATGATTGACCTTCTGCAAGGTCTGAAGGTTACCTTTCGCTATCAGGATCCGAAAGAAATCTACACTGAACAATATCCGCTGGAGCGGCCTCAAGTCGCCGAGCGCTATCGCGGAGCGCCGCGCCTCAACGTAAATCCCGATACCGACGAGACCATGTGTATCGCGTGCGACCTCTGTGCCTTGGCCTGCCCCGAGCATCTCATCGTGGTCTCCAGCGAACGCAACGAGAAGACCCGCCGCAAGGAACTGACCAATTTCACCTACGACCTGAGCCGTTGCATGTTCTGCGGCCTCTGCGAAGATGCCTGCCCCACTGATGCGCTGGAATTGACACAGGATTTCGAACTTGCCAGCTACACGCGCCAGGGCTGGATCTGGGACCGCGAGACCCTCGAGAAAGGTCCGCAGCCTACGCTATACCAGAAATAACCAAATTCTCCGTCATTCATGCTTCGCGAAGTTTAGGTAAGGAATCCGCATTCCTCCTGCCTGCTCCAAGTGTGCGCACAGGAAATCCGCCTCATTACACATAGACCCAGACGCCCCGTCAGCTACGGCATTCCACGGATGGCCTACGTCCCGTCATCGTTTGAGACTTAAGAAAAGGCGATCGCTAATCTCGGCTTGACCATTGGAGATCCTATGATTACCGTCTTCTTACTGTTTGTCTCGTGCTGACCTTCGCAACGTGGGCCGCCGCGCAGAGAACGACGCGTTCGGCTGCGCCTCCTGCCACGCCGCCAGTACCAACTACTCAGCCGGCTCCTTCCGCGGGCAGCGCCAACCCGGCAACCACGGCGCCCGCGCCCACCTCCACGACCCCGGCCCCCACTGCGACCTCACCCGCTCCTGCGACCACAACTGCGACTCCCACGGAGACAACTCCATCCGCAAGCACCATCGGCCCTCCTACACCAATTACAACCAAGGCAGCCGGGGACGGCACCACTGCCCCTCCCGCACCAACACAAGAGTCATCCACCCCAACAAATTCTGCGCCCGCCACTACGACAAACTCCGCTACTCCTAATACACAGGTGACAGCTCCAAACACGAACCGTACTGGCACTCCTTGCGTGAATGCGGCTGCTGCGAATGCTCCGACGGGAGAAAACACGAACGGCACCACAGATGCCGCGGGCGGTGCATCGGCAAATGGCGCCAACACCAACACCGCGAATAACGGTACGCCGCAGAATCCTTCGGGAATGAATCCTGGCGGGACGCCCTGCCCTGCCGGAACGGTGCCGAGCGCAGGCGCGAGTTCGTCGCCGCAGTAAGAGAAGGTTTTAGCGGGCTACTTGCGCCGGATCTCTGGGCTGGCTCACCGCCCCCAGTTCGCAGCAAGAAAGTGCTCCACCCTGCCGTAGATCCTTACGAACAAGATGGAGCATTTTGACTTTTAACGGAATGAGTCTAGCGGCCTAATCATTTCGCCAGGGTTTTCACCATGGTTCCGTTAGCGTCGTCATCTTTCAGCGCCGCGAGGCCGCAGGAGTTCCATTACTCCCGTCCGGCTGGCACGACGTTTTTTTCGATGCGGCGATCGGGAATCAGCCACATGACAGCCACGATCACATAGCAGGCTCCCGCGATCCATGGCCGCACGAACGCCAATGGAATCGCAACCGCGTAGATGGCCACCGACAGTTTGCCCTTGCTATCGTTTCCGATGGACGCTGCCAAAGTTGAATCTGTTCCATGAAGACGCAGGAGCGCCTGCGTCAGAATGAAATACGCGATGCCAGCCATCAACAGATCGATGCCGTATACCGCAACTGGCCACGACTGAAACTGATTCTCGTCCATCCATGCAGTCGTAAAGGGAATCACCGACAACCAGAACAACAGGTGCAAGTTCGCCCACAGCGTTGCGCCGTTCACGCGCTGACTTGCATGAAAAAGATGATGATGATTATTCCAATAGATGCCGACGTTAATGAAGCTCAGAATGTAGCTCAGGAATACTGGAAGAACCGGACGTAACGCCTGAACGCTCGTTCCATGAGGAGACTTCATTTCGAGCACCATGATCGTGATGATGACGGCAATAACACCGTCACTGAAGGCTTCGAGGCGGCTCTTTTTCATTCGGGACCTGACTTAAACTGCCTCGCACCAGAAAACAGATGAGGCGCGATGGCATTGCCCTATTCTCCTTTAATTTGCCCTTCCAAGCGTTGAAGAATCGCTTTCCGCATATTCTTGCCTCTTGTAGCTCCCATTCGTCTGCAGCAGGCGCCTCTCCATCTTGAGCTGCCTTCAATGTTCATGCCGGGCACCTACAGAAAAAACTGTAGATCGTCATTCCCGCCCTCCACTCCATAATCGAATTTACGTTTTTTGGAGTCGATATCGATTTCTAGCGACTGTTCCCGCACGGAGGAAATGCACGCATGACCGCCATCGATAGAACGTCGAGCGAGATGGCGCGTCTCATCGACGAGAAGGATTGGTCCGCCACCCCAGTTGGTGCAGCCGAGAATTGGTCTCCAGCTCTGCGCATGATCCTGGGACTGCTTCTCGCGAACCGTTTTCCATCCCTCCTTTGGTGGGGACCCGATTACGTCCAGTTCTACAACGACGCCTACCGTCCGATCCCCGGAGCCAAGCACCCGAACTCTCTTGGTCAACCCGCCAGAGAGTGCTGGACTGAAATCTGGCACATCCTGAGACCTTTGATTGATACCCCCTTCAAAGGAGGTCCGCCAACCTGGATCGAGGATTTGGAACTGGAGCTTCACCGCTCCAGCTTTCAGGAAGAAACTCATTTCACGGTGGCCTATAGTCCGGTTCCCGACGATACAGCCCCGAACGGCATCGGCGGGGTGCTTGCGACCGTGCATGAAATTACGGCCAAGGTCATCGGAGAACGCCGCCTTGCCTTGCTTCGCGATCTCGCGATGAGTGCGACCGAAGGCAGGACCACCGAAGATGCCTGCTCCATCGCCGCAAAGACGTTCGCCAGGTACCCCAAAGATCTGCCGTTCTCCGCCTTGTACCTGCTTGATGGCGACCGCAAGCTAGCGCGTCTGGTGGGAACGGCCGGGTTTGAGAAAGGCCACATTGCGCCCACCTCGATTGATCTCTCCGAGGATTTCTCCGAGCCATGGAGCCCTTTTGCCCGGCTTGCCGTACGCCAAAATTCCATCGCAGTCGTGGACGATTTGCACTCCCGCTTGCCCGACGTGCCTCCCG
>Ga0209168_10000155_pt1 | contig 76122 bp, 58 predicted proteins | sample Coa_R1_FD_187156 | JGI IMG/M metagenome (GOLD analysis project Ga0209168, IMG submission 187156) | Surface soil microbial communities from Centralia Pennsylvania, which are recovering from an underground coalmine fire - Coalmine... | ecosystem: Environmental > Terrestrial > Soil > Unclassified ...
CAGCCTGTATGGGCTACAATCCACGCGCCGGACGCCACGAGGCACCATACCGGGTTTACAAGAATCCTAAGGATCATCCCCCGGACCAGTTGCACCCCGGCGATGAAACCTTCCAGTACGCTGACAACATGATGCTCCTCGCGGAAGCCGTAGGAATCGGCTCCGCCGACCTCAGCAAAATCGACGTCCGCGGCGTCCCTATCAAAGATGCAATGTTCGAGTACGAATCGTTCTGGAAGAACCAGATGCCCAAGGGCCAAGGAGAGTCTTGATCCGCTTTCTTCTTGCTCTCTTCGCTGCGCTTCTGTTGACTTCACCGGCGGGGGCGCAGCGGCTTGAGCGAAGTACTGAGGCCATGGGGGCGACATTTTCCGTGGTCCTTTATGGCTCCGATCAGTCGTCGATGAATCAGGCGATTGACGCAGCGTTTGAGGAAGCCCACCGCCTGGATGAACTGCTTTCGAATTACAAGCCCGCGAGTGAATGGAGCCGTATCAACCGTGACGCGGCCGCGCATCCGATCGTGGTCTCTCCCGAGTTGTTCCATCTTCTGTCCGACTGCATCGAATACAGCCGCGCGAGCGAAGGCGCCTTCGACCTGACAGTCGGCCCGCTCATGCGCGCCTGGGGCTTTTTCGGCGGAGATCGTCATGTTCCATCTCCCGACCAGATCCGCGACGCACTCGAACTAGTGGGATACCAGCACGTGCAGTTGAACCCTCGCGAACGATCCGTCCACTTCGATCGCCCCGGTGTCGAGATCGATCCCGGAGGAGTCGGCAAGGGCTACGCCGTTGATCGCATGGTCGAGATTCTCCGCGCACGTGGCATTCACAATGCGCTTATCGCCGCATCCGGCAGCAGCATTTTCGGCATGGGCAATCCACCACAAGAGCCCCGCGGCTGGCCCATCAGCATTGCCGATCCATGGGACCATCGAAAGGACGCGGCGCAGGTGTTCCTCAAGGATCTGTCGCTCTCCACCTCGGGCACTTACGAAAAATCATTCCGTGCCGGCGGACACCGTTATTCCCACATCATGGATCCTCGACGCGGCGCTCCCGCCGAGAGCGCTGTTCAGGTCACAGTCATTACACCCCGCGCGATTGACAGCGAGGTCTGGGCAAAACCCTACTTCATTCAGGGAAGCACTTGGACGGCGGCGCACAAACCCAAATCCTGGGCAGTGCTGTATTGCGAAAACACTCCCGGCTCTCCGTGCACCTGGGTGCAGTAGAGACACCACAAGTCCATTTGTGTTCTAGTTGTGTTCTTGCCTGTGCTGTCGAGCTTCAGTTTGCTACTCCAGGCTGGAGATAGCCATTTCCTGGAATGCACGCTCTGGGCGCTCGGAACAATCACCCTCGCACGCCACCATGAAGATGGTGATCATGTCGCGGGACGGGATCATCCATTCTTGTGTTCCAAACGCGCCTCCATGACCGAATGTCCCGAGCGGAAGCAAGCCCCAAACCCCGGTCGGCTTGGTGATGATCTCCCACGCCAGCCCGTAGTCAGCTCCGGGATACCAACCGGCTACCATGCCTCCGGTTTGCACTTCTCGCATGGTGTCAATGGTTCCAGGAGAAAGAATGCGAGCGCCTTTCCATGTTCCATGGTTCTGTATCATTTGGCAGAAATGCGAGATGTCGTCCGCAGTAGAGAACAGGCCATATTCTGGCCCCGGATACTTCGAGCCTTTGCGGAAGGCACCTGGATCGCCGCCCAGAATCTGACCTCCGGCGCGAGTCTCTTTGCCATCTTTGGGCGTGTAGACAATTGCAATTCGGTCCAACTTATCGGACGGAGGATAGAAGAATGTGTCTTTCATTTGCAGCGGCTGCAGGATCCGGCTTTGAATGAAACTCTCGTAGGATTGACCGGAAACAACCTCGATGATGCGGCCCAGCGTGGCGAAGCCTGTGTTGCTGTAGAGCCATTTCGTGCCGGGCTCGAATTCGAGAGGTTCCTTCGCGAATGAGGCAACCGCCTCGGCCAGCGTGTGATCCATTTTCCAGTGAATGTCCTTCATGTCGCCCTGAGGCATTTGGCGCATGCCGGATGTATGCGAGAGGAGGTCGCCGATGCGAATCGCGCGGGACGGCTTCTTCAGCCATCCGTTGGCATTGACCATCTGGTCGCGAAACTCAGGCAGATATCTTTGAACTTCATCGAAGAGAGTGATCTTCCCTTCTTCGCAAAGAATCATGATCCCGACGGCCGTGATCGGTTTGGTCATCGACATGATCTGAAAGATCGAATCCTCGCGCATGGGACGCTTTTCTTCAATGTTCTGCATGCCGACCGCTGTCTTCTGGACGACTGTGCCGCCCCGCACGACCATCGTCACGATTCCGGCAGCCTCTCCGGCGTTCACATATTCCTGCATTCTTGGTTGAATTTTGTTCAGTCGCTCCGTATCGAAGCCGGAATGAGCCTTGTCTTGCGCGACCGCCACCGCGAGCGAAAGAAGTACAGCCGCGAGGACCGCAGACCATAGTCGCATTGAATTCGATTGTCGAAGAATCGCTGATTTCCGAAACGGAAACTGCCGCAGTTCCATGTTTAGCCCTTGTGGAAGTATTGGGGGTCTGCTGATCGAGGATACTTATACTCCTTTTTTCCAGTCCGGATCGCTACCCTTCTTAAGACGGATGGTCAAAGAACCATCAGCATTAGTTCGCTCGTGGCAAGCCCAGCGGACTGGCCTTCGCACTCCCTTGACATCAAGTTCAGCGCGCAGAATGATCTGCTGACCGTCCATATCCTTCGGAAGGATGAAAGAGGCTTGGCGCAATTTGCCCGCGAATGGTTGACCTGCGTCGAGATTGCCGCCCACTTTGACTCGACCGTCGGAAGTCTCGGCGTAGATGCCGAGAATTCCCGGCACGCCGGCGACCCCATCATTGACGATGCCCAGAATCAGTTCCATCGTGTCATAGCGTTTTCTCTGCCAGATGATGGACGGACGCACACGGTATCCGAGGCGTTGCTCCATCGCGCGAAGCGAATCGGGATACTTTTCGTAGTAGCGCCGGATGTTATCGGCTTCCGTCCAGAGTCCAAAATAGTTCGTTCCGATATCAAGCGAGTGAAAGCTCGCGCTCTCGCGATAGGGTCGATCGATCGGGCCCCCGATGCGGTGCGGATAATCGTCCTTCGGCAGAGCTTCGTCGTCTGGCCCAACAAACGTGAGCATCGAGTCCGACAACTTGCTCAGGCAATCTTTTTCCTCGGCAGCGAACTCGGGTAGCACATAATGGCGGTTCTCACCATCTTCCATGACAATGGCGACCCACGGTGGACGATGACCTAGTTCTTCAATTTGGATCGGCTCATCCATCACCAGACTGTCGGAGCGCAGCCAACACCCCGCACGAACTGCCATATCCTGCACCTGACGGTTGCCCACGTTGCTGATGTCAGGCTGAGTATTAACCGCTAGCGGAGTCTTCTTCCATGCGTCGATCTGGAGTTGGGTCATGTGAACAAACGTTTTTTCAGCGGTCCGGTAATCGGGAAACGGATTGGGCAGATCGTTCGTGTGACCTTCTCCCCAGAATCCGTACATCATCAGGTCCATGTATTCCAGCTGAGGATTGCCCTCAAATTTCGCAGCCAGCAACTCATTTAGCTCGGTAAAGGCTTTTTGAAATTCCGGAGAGTCATAACGCGGTTCGTAGAAATCGAAGTTGGTGTGGTGTGCCGTCGATTTGTGACCGATATTAACGATGGGAACTTTGTCATGGAGGAAGTCCGGCATCGAGAGCTTCTTCGGTTGAATATTCGGACTGGAGAGTTGAATCCGGAAAGCGACGCCTAAATTGTGACGCTTGGCTGCATCGAATGTCGCTTCCCAAACCGGAGAGAGTTGAAGCTTTCCGGGATTGGTCTGCACATCCCGCCAATCGCAACGGATGTATAAGACGTCGACAAATGGCAAAGACGCCATTCTTTCCACGCTTTGTTCTAAAGTATCTTTGCCGCACTGCACAGTGAGGGCCGGGCCGTTCTCTTCCCATGTGTAGCCGACCAGGCCTGTGCCGAAATTTCGAAGGTGATTGCGAGAAGGCTGCGTCGCGTAAATCGTGTACCAACCTTCATCTTGAGCAATACCAAATGGACCTTGGTCGAGGCGATTCGTCACTGTGGGGCAACGGAAATCGTAACCCTCCCATAGATGGTCGGGAACATCGGCCCACAGCCGCGGACGCATGAGACTACTTACGGCGCCAAGAACTGCTCCGGTTTTTACGAAATCTCGCCTCCGCATAAATGCGCCTCCCCACGATGTTTTTCGGTACATTCGGGATCAATGGCAACACGGATCCCGAGCGTACTTTCAGATTCACAAGTCCGCTGAAGTTTCCAATTCTCTTCCGATAGGATCAGCCGTTGCGCTTAAACTTGCTGACGCACATTGGGACGAAGGGTCAGTGAGCCATCGTCATTCAGCTTCTGGTGACAGGCCCAGCGCACCGGATAGCGCATGCCCTTCACTTCAATCTCCGCCTTGAGTTTCAGCCCCTGCCACTTCGTTCCTTGTGGCAGCACAAACTGCGCTTGCCGGATCTTTCCCGGTAGAGGATATCCGGGATCCAGGCAACCGCTCTTGAGTGTTTTTCCGTCCTCACTCTCGACACTCACGCGCAGAACGCCCGGCACACCGGCAATACCATCATTGGCGAATCCGATAATCAGCCCTTGATAGCCTGAGTCTTCATAGCTCCAGATAAAGGATGGCCGTACACCGTAGCCGATCCGGCGATTAATCCGGTCGAACGCTGCCGGGTACGCCTGATAGTAGGTCATCAGATTCTTGGCGCTGATCTGGTGAAAGTTCCACAGCGACCAGTAATTCGCTCCTATATCCATCACGTGAGCGATCATGTTCTCCGCCGGAGATATTCCTTCATGAGCCGCGCTTGGATCGGGAGGTTTACCCGGAATGCCCTGCTCAAGCAGTGCCGCGATCCAGGGCGGGCGGTTGCTGAGCGCCTCAATCTGCTCGTTCTCAATAAAGATGGTATCGCTGCGAATCCAATTGTTGCTACGGACCGTACGATCCAGCAGTTCTGAATTACCCACACGGCTGAAGTCCGGTTGAGTATTGGTCAGTAATGGAGTCTTCTTGAAGCTGTCCAACTGCACTTCGAGCATGTTGACCCAGGTGCGCTCGGCAGTCTGATAGTCGGGGAAAGGATTGTTGGCGAATGGCCATGTGTGACCTTCGCCCCAGAAGCCGTACATGAAGGTATCGATAAACTCGATCTGCGGATTGTCATCGAATTCTGCTGCCAGTTGGCCAACAAGTTCCTTGAAGGCCTGCTGAAAGAACGGGTCGTCGTAGCGGGGCTGATACTTCGAATGTGGGTTCTGCAAGTATCTTTGCGCCTCTCTACTGCTTTCCTTGTCGCTCAGAACCAGATCCACTTTCGGAACTTTCTCCAGCACAAAATCGGGCAGGGCCGCTGCGTGCGTGTAGTCGGGAGCGCACATCTGAATGCGCAATCCGATTCGCTTGTTGTTCTTTTTCGCCAGATCGAAAACAAGCTTGAGATAGTCCGGCAGTTCCAGGCGTCCGGGCCGCGGCTGCACTTCCCTCCAGGTCGGCCGTATGTAGAGTTGCTGCCCCAGAGGAAATCGAACCAGATCCTCAATCGCTTGAGAGACATTGTCCGACTTGATTTCGTCGGTGCCGCTATCTGCCGTGATGTAGGTGACCAGCCCCTTGCCGTAGTTGGGGACAACTTCCTCTGAAGAGGTGGTCGTCATCACTACGTCATCGGTGGGAATGACGGCGTCGGGTGGATACTGCGGGAAGGGCCCCTGATTCAGACGATCACTAACCGGGGGACCAGACCCGAAATCATACTTTGCCCAGTTGTGCGCCGGAACGAATGCATGCGCTTTGCCAGTTCCAATTTCCGCTGCGACAGCTAATGCAACACCGCTTTTGAGAAAGTCTCTGCGCTGCATCGAGTTTCCCTCTCCTCTCCGTGTATGAACATCGCCTGCGCCGCCAAATCGCCTTCGCCTTGCGGGTTCTGACAAGGCGAAAACGTTAGAATTGCAGCTTCATCGCAAACTGAATCTGCCGCTGCGGTATCACCGTGGATGTGATCACGCCGGTAGCTCCCGGCCCATCAGTGATGTAGTTATCCGGTTGAGAAAAGACTGGATGATTGAACGCGTTGAAAAACTCAGCTCGAAACTCAAGATTGACCCGCTCGGTTACGTTGAACATCTTTCGCGCCGATAAGTCGGCAGTTTTCTCGCCCGGGCCTTCAAGAACGTTCTTGTGCGCATTACCGAAACAACCGTTGGGGCAGTTCGGAATGGGAAAGTCGTTTGGGTTGAACCACAAGCTCGGACTGGGATGCGGCAGAGATCCACTACCGATCTGGTTCGAGCGCTGCAACCCCGGAGAACCCGTGTTGCTCGGATCGAATCCAATTGCCGGCGAGAACGGAAAGCCCGAACGGAACGTAATAATCCCGCCTACGTGCCATCCGCCAAGAATCGCATTAGCCACGCCGCCACGGTTCATGAACGCCTGACCCTTTCCCACAGGCAACAGGTAATCAACGCTATTCACCCAGCGCTTACGATTGTCGAAGTCCGCCAGCCCTTTTTCGGCTCTGATGTTGTAGCTGTCCTGCGGCCAGGGAGAGTTGCAGCAGATTTCGGGCTGGTCGTTGATGGCTTTGCCGAAAGTGAATGCACTCAGGAAGTACAAGCCATGGCTGGTTCGCTTTTCAGCCTTGATCTGAAATGCGTGATACGTAGAGTTCCCCTGATTCGTAATCGAGGTGAAAGTCCCATATTGGCATTGGAGGGTCGGGGTTGGATCGCAGTATGGCGCCAACGCCGGATTGTACGTCGGCTGGGGCGTGGGAATCTGGTTGTAGTCGCGCAGCACTTGCAGGTGAGTGCCTTTCGTCCCGACATAGCCCGGACTGATTAGAATCTGGCCCGGTAGTTGGTATTCGAGATTCACGTTCCACTGGTCATAAACCGGCGTGTGAGGATTCCAGTCCTGGCTGGTCACATTCGCGAAGGGCGCCTCGCTTGGAGTGAGCTGCGGGAACCCGGTAGTTAGGGTAACTTGCGAAGGCGTTATGCCATCGCTGTTAAATGTCGGCTCGAAGAAAAACGGGATGTTGTAGTCGACTTGCAGCGGATCACCCGTACGAATTTCGTAGAAGACAAAGAAGCGCCCATAGCCTGCACGAATCACGAATGGCTTCGACGGGAAGGGGCTGTAGGCCAAGCCAATGCGTGGCGCGAAGTTATCTTTTTGTGTGGTCTCCAGGTTCTTCGGATACCCGGGCGTTCCCGCAGGAACAAGAATGCCTTTTGTGTAGTCCCAATTGCTCTGGCGATGCTGGGATTCGTAAACCGGTGTCGCATAGTCCCAGCGCAATCCAAGGTCCAGCGTCAGCTTCGCCGTTGCTCTGTAAGTATCCTGAACAAACGCCCCGTACGAGTGCTGGCGATTGCCAAAATAGACTTCTGTCGAAATGATGGATGTGATCGGCAGCCCCACCAGCATGTCAGCCAATCCGTCGCCGCTGCCGTCTCCCAACGTACCGGAATCGGAGGTGAACTGGCCGCTGAACGACAGGTTCCCGCGCGGTTGACCGACCTGCAGAAGGTTGAACTGGTCAAAATGAAACTGCGGTCCAAACTTGAGCAAGTGCTTCCCGTGCACAATACTGAGCGTGTCGTCGATCTGTATGTCCTGACTGGTGCTGCGAGTCGGCGTAAACAGCGGCTCGCCCAGGCCGGCGTATGCGCTGGGCGCAAACCAGGCCAGCCCATTGATGAGCGGATCATTTGGCACGCCAGGCAGCTGCAGGTTCGCGGGCGGGAATTGCTGCCCATAGGACGGGGAATTGGAGATGTAGTGGACGCGGTTAAATCCAACGCGGAATGCGTTCACCATGTTCGACTTGAGGGAATAATTCAAGCCGAGCACCGCACTCTCGGTGTTCAAAGGGCGGCCGCCAGTATTGTAACTACCACCGTCCGCAATGCCTGAGAACACCGGCGCTTGAAAACGTGTGTCCTTGATGTATGAAAATCTTTCGAAGAGCTGGATTTTGTCCGTGACATTCTCATCTGCCCGCGCATCCATCTGATCGACTTGGTCAGTTCCGGGCGCATTCACCGCGTAGTTGAGCGTCGAATAGTCTCCGTTCGGTCCCGGCTGGTTCGGCGCGGGATAAAGGGCGGCGTAGTTCAGCCCGAGGCTTTTCAGGCTACCCGCGGGGATGATATTCGCCTTTCCTGCTATGGGCAGCCCCGTATTTGGATCAAATCCAAAACCGTTGCGAACAACCGAACCACCCGGAAGTGTCTGCGTAGTCGACGGATCGTAGATCTCGTTCGTGTAGACAGGCCGATTCAGCGCATCGACGCAAGGCGAGGCGCCGTCCGATCCGCAAATCATCGATTGCGCACCCAGAATGCCGCTGAAATCTCCCACGCGCTCGTTGGACGTGCCGTGTGTGCCATCGGTTGGCACAGTGACAATGTCGCTCTGCGCCTGGTGGATGCGCGTTCCTTCGTAATCGACGAAGAAAAACGCTTTGTCTTTCTTGATCGGCCCGCCGAATGTCGCCCCAAACTGGTTTTGCTTGTAAGGCGCTTTGCTCAGGACAGAGCCAAATCCGTATTGCGCGGCATCCAGCGCGTCATTGCGCAGGAACTCCCAGGCGCTGCCGTGGAACTGGTTTGTACCCGACTTGGTAGTGGCATTGATGACCGCGCCGCCGCTGCGGCCGAATTCTGGGGAGTAGTTTGAGGTCTGTATCTTGAATTCGGCGATCGCGTCAACGCTGCTCAGTACAGCCACATCTCCGTTGTCATTGGAATTGTTGTCGACGCCATCCAAAATGAAGTTGTTCTGATCCCCGCGGGTGCCATTGACCGCGAAGCTTCCACCCGCGTTCCCGTTCGTCGGTGTACTGCCGCCGTTGACCGGTCCCTCGATGACCTTCGCCACTCCTGAAGTGAGTTCTGCAAGATCCGTATAGCGCCGGCCGTTCAAGGGCAACTCCTCAACCGTTTCGGCGGTCACCACGTTGCCCAGCGCGGCCGTCTCCGTTTCCAGCAGCGGAGCTGCTCCGCTGACCACGGTGGTTTCCGATACCGAGCCGACCTTAAGGCTGAAATCAAGCCGGATCGTCTGTTGCACATCGAGCACGATGTCTTTCCGTATCTCTTTTTGGAACCCGCTCGCCTCGATCGCGACGGAGTATCTGCCGATCTTGAGCGGCGTGATCACAAAATTGCCGTCCGCTTCGGTCTTTACCGAGACTGGTACCCCAGTGTCGGCATTGGTCGCGGTTACACTGACTCCGGGAAGAACAGCCCCGCTCGAATCCTTCACCGTTCCCACCAGGCTGCCGGTATCAACTTGCGCTAACCCCACTAGGGCTGCACTAAGTAGAAAAAGGATGACTCCGATAGTCTTTCTCATGGGTGATTCTCCTTCCGCGGACAAGACGCACTGTCTCCAGAGGCTCAACGTAGATCTCATAGCCCGCCTCATCCTCGATGTCTCGAGTCAGAGAGCCTAGCTTCGGAACGTTTCTTTTTATATCGTTTCGCTTGCTTTTGTCCAGACAAAAACAAGACTTCGACAGGAAGTGAAAATTGCCGGCAGTGCTGGCCTCGCCGATACGTTTGGGGGAATAAAGAATTCCAACGCGGACAGGACAGGACGTCGCTGGTCGGATTCTTTGCTATCTGGCGAAGTGGATCGAATCTCTCCAAACGCCGTTACAGATCACGCCATTCCGCGGCTTGCTGCCAGCCCTGCCGGAAAGAGTTCAGGTCAAGGCATCAGACTGTAATTTCAATTGACGCGCGGCATTCTCGAAATACACTTTACGAAGAATTGTCTCCGGCAGTTGGATGCCATAAATACACCAGCGACCCTGCGGCGGAATTTTCGCCGGGGCGTAATCGAAATACTCGTCGTCTGTCTCCAGAAATCGATAGTAGATCTCGTACAGCTGGTCGTTGAACACTTGTTGCGGAAATTCGTCACCATGCGGGGTCGCATCGGTGCCGAACAGTATTCGATCTTGATACTTATCGAAAAACTTGCGCGCGGTACGAGGCTGTCTGCCCAACTCTCCGATGCGCGCTGCAATATCGACTGTCATGTTTGGGAACCGGTCAAGATTTTCTGCTACGTTTCCCAGGTTTTCAGCAAAGTTTCCCACGTGCAACGCCACGAATTGCGTTTTGGGATGTCTCGCAAAAACCCGGTTACGGGCCTCAAGCAGCTCCGCGTTGCTGGGAAAGTCGCTGCCGTAAAAGGACCAGTTGGGATGATTGCTGAGTTCCTCGTAGCGCTCGTTGAACCGATCTGTAGGAATGAAAAATGCGACCGGATCGGAAACATGAATCGCCACGGGCATATTTAATTGGCCACACGCATCCCACATGGGATCGAACCGACGGTCATCGATCTTTACGAGTTCGCCGGAAGTAATGTTCTCTCGCAGATATAGACCGAGAGTCTTCAGAATTTTCAACCCCTTTGCGCCCTGCCGACGAGCTTGCTCGATAGCCTGCGCCTGAAGCGCGGGATAACGGGGGTCCTTCCAGCGCTCGTAGCATGGCTCGGTAAATGTGAAGAAGCGTCGCGGGAATGCTCGGTCGTATTTATGGATGACCTCGTCCAAACCATTTTCATAGCCGCCGGTGAGGTTCACCATGGCATGGAGGTTTTTGCGGTTCATGACGTCCAGAAGCTCTTCCGGCGTCCCCAGATATTTACGTTCCGAGGCTAGTTCCACACCATTTTCCGATCTCGCAGAGATCGTAATGTGGGTGTGAAAATCGATTACGGGAAATTTGGCGCGCTCCATTCGCGACTCGTGTACTTGCAGCATGCTTCTTGGCTCGAAGTCTTTTAGTGCCAGAGGACAACCCTGTGCCTTTTGTGGCTCTTGATTGTCCCTCGCGATAGAACTATCCGGCCGGACAGCTGCGCCCGCCAGAAGACCCACTCCATACAACCACTGCCGCCGATTAATCATGCTCGCTCCGGATCTCTCGCGCCCGCCGAGTGCAGAAGTCGCAGTCCGCGCAACCTGAATCGCGGACGTCCCGGACTGATCAGGTCAACGCGGGATTGCGAAGGCGTTCCTGGCCATCGCTTCCCTCGAAATCGCGTCGCTGTTTTTACTGGCTTTCGCGCATGACCATAACAGGAAACTTTAGAAAGGAAAAGATAGACACAGCGTTGGGGTGGGAACAAATTGAACTGCGCTTATCGATTTCCCTCTTTGACCGCAGGCGATAACGACGCACGGCTCGTGGTGGAGAGCCCTCCTGGCCACCAGTTCCAGTCGCCGGCAACGCGAAGAAGCGCAGGTCCAATCACAATGCGGACGATCGTTGCGTCAATGAAAACGGCTACGGCCAGCGTAAATCCGAGCATCTTGATCACAAGGAAGTTGCCGAAGGTGAATGCCGCGAATACCACAATCATGATGGCGGCTGCACTGGTAATCAGCCCTGCGGTTTTGGCAATCCCCTCCGGGATTGCGTCTGATTCGCTCAGCCCGTTCCTCCTCGCTTCGAGGACTCGCGCCACCAGGAAGACCTCATAGTCCATGCTTAATCCGAAGACGATCGCGAAAGCTACGATGGGCACGATGGGAAATACGCTGGCGGTTCCCTCATGAATTCCGAAGAGACGGATTCCGTGCCCCTCCTGAAATACGAGTACTAAGGCGCCGAAAGACGCTGCAACCGATAGCAGGTTGAGAACAATCGCCTTCACCGCGGCGAAAAGCGACCGGAACCCCGCGAGAAGCGCCAGCAGCGTCCCACCCACTACCAGTCCCAGCACCGACCCAAATCGCTCCCGGACTATGGTCTGATAATCAGCAATGAGTGCCGCAATGCCTCCAATGCGGAGCGTGGCGTCCGGAACTCCCGTGAGAGCTACCGCGCCAGTCTTCCGCAGTTCCCGAAGCCAGGCGACCTGATCGTTCAGGGAGACCGAAGTCGCGGGCATGATTTCTACAAGCGCCGCCCGCCCGTCGCGACTCAGGAACGCTCGACGCGTATCACGCGGAATGTTGCTGAGTTGAGATCGGTCGCTCCCTGCAATTGTTGTAAGCGACATTACTTTCTCGGAACGAGGATCACTCGCGAGCCGTTTGCTGAAACGATCGAGTGCATTCCACCCGGCATCCGTCTGCGCAATGGAGTCCGTTGGAAGTTCGAGAATCACCCGCAAGGAGTACACCATGCCGACCCGATCCATTTTTTCCAGCGTGTGAAGCGCGCGCACTGATTCGGCTTGGGCGGGCAGCCAATCCCCTCGGGGGACATTCGTGTCGAGCCGCGCGGCTTGTGAGGCCAGCAGAAGTAAGGGAACGCCCGCGAGAAAGATAGCGAGCCACGGGTGCGCAACCACCACTTTGCCCCATCGCCTCCATCGCTCTCCCGTGCGTGCAGCCTGCTGCGCATCTAAACTTGCGATGATCGGCAACCGGCCGGCATTGATGCGCGAACCTAGCGCCGCCAGCAGTGCTGGAACGAGGGTCATGGACAGCAACACACTCGTTCCCGCCACCAGGAATCCCGCTATCCCGATGGAATTAATTTCGCTGATTGGGACAGTTAAGAGCGCCAGAAATCCTATAGCTACGGTCGAGGCTGAAATCAAAAGTGTACGGCCCGCAAGGCGTGCCGCGATGTCTGAGCATTTAACCTGATCTTGCCCGGCGGCAATCGCTTCCCGGAAGCGGCTGACCATGAGTAGTGCGTAGTCGATTCCCAAGCCTAGACCAAGCATCGTCGACAGATTCTGAACCAGAATGGACAGATGCCAACGTAAGGCCAGGAAACCTGCCATTGCCAGAGTGCTGGCGATGGCGAGCTCGCCAATCGCTAGTGGAATCAGGGCCGCAACCACGCTTCCAAAAGCCATGAGCAGCAGCACGAGCGTGCCGGGAATCACGAGACTCTCGGCGTGCCTCACGTCATCGGCGCTGGCTTTCCGGATGTCAAAATTAAGTGGCGTCTCCCCCGAAAGTTCAAGTTTTATCGCCGGATACCGGCCCCGCAACTCATTTTGAAGCGAGTTCTCCAGTTCGTGGAGCTTGGGAACGAAAGACTCCACGGGACCCTCGGCCGAGGCGAGTCCCACAAGAATGAAAGTTCCGCCTCCCTTACCCAGGAAAATCGGATCACGAAAATCAAGATGCGAGACGACTCCGGATACGGCGGGCTCCGCTTTCAGTCTCTCCTCGATCGTTGCCAAAACCTGCTCCCCCTCCTGCGAATCGGCAGGGGGAAGTCCCTGAATCACCAGGACGACAGTGTTAACGAAGGGCGAATGAAAGCGAGTGGCCAACTCCTCCGGAATTCTTGCCGCTTCGCTGCTTTCAATGCGCGTTGCAGTCTCCAGATGGCGTTCAGCATGGAAGGAAAATGGAAGCAGGACAAGGACGGCCACAAGAACTACCCCTGCCAGCCAGAAACGGCGCACACGCATAAGATTCATAGTCTCATACGAAAATCGGGTACAGGGTCATTTGTCTGGCTGCCGTTGCTCGAAATCCTAGAGGATCGACGGAAAGAACAGCAATAAGGAATTAACCCACTACTCAAAATCGTTACCGTTAGACAAATTAAGATCCTGCACGAAAGCCGGCGCAGCGTCGGGACCAGTCTTCATTCGAAATTTGAGCGCTCTTTCCGATGACTGACTGATTCAGGGGTTAGCGTTCCGAACGGAATCGTATTATTGTCTAGCTAGAACACTCGTCTTGCAGGAGGACCGTTGCGCAAACTCGCGTTGCTCGGGCTGTTTGCCGCCCTTCAAATTGGTACAGCAGACCCCCGCATTGGTTCCTGGACACTTATCTCTGCGCAGTCATCCCTGAGTCCGCCAAACAAACTTTCCATTACGCGTGTGCACGATGAAGTACACGTAGTGCTTACGGGCGATCCGCACGTCGACTTTACGGCAAAGTTAAATGGCCATGAAGGGCCTGTACCGGGGAATCCCGCCTTTAATCAAATCGAGCTGCGGAAGATCGACAAACATCAAGTTGAGATTAAACAGAAAAAGGATGGCGCCCTGGTGGCGACCATCCGTGACAAGCTCTCAAAAGACGCCAACGAGTTAACGAGCACGACTTCACAGAATGGCCGGCCCGACAAGATCACTGTATGGACGCGCAGCGGGGGAAAGAAGTCGGCCGTTGACTTGTTTGCCGGTGAGTGGACCGAGGACCTTAGCAAGACTCGAATGCGGCAAGGGATGGCGCTCAAGATCGAAGCGGATGGAAACGGTGGGGTCCGCTTCTCGGGTGATTTCAGTTACACCGCCCGCTTTGACGGTAAAGAATACGATTTGAAAAACTCATCCAACGACACCGTCAGCCTCCAACTTGTCGATGCTCACACAGTCGATTCGATTTACAAGCGAGACGATCAAATCACACAAAAAGATCGATGGGTGGTTTCCGCGGACGGAAGTCAGATGACGCTGACCACATCAGGCACGCTGGCAACCGGTCAGCAGATAAAAGAGACGTTGGTATTCCGGAAACAGTGACGATCTCTGAACCGCACTCCGATTCCCGCGCGCGTATATCCCCTACCGGCAGCTGCCCACGGCATTGGACTCACGAAGTGCAACAGAGATGATTCCCTTTCGCTGCATGAATTTCAGGATGCCGTTGACGGTTTCTTCGAGAGACGGATCCGCCTTTCCGTATGCGGAAGCGTCCCGAGCCGCTTGATAGCACGAACTGTCGTAGCGTTTGAATTCCATCGCAGAGATGTTGTCCACCGATCCCACCAGAAAATCCAGCAGCGGAAAGAGTAGGTCATCTTTCCTGCATCTCCGTATGAGTTCGGGAACGAAGTCGGGAAGACTGAATACTTCAAATTGCCGGCCGGTCGCCTTGGTTATGAGGCCGGTAATATCCAGCATGTTCGCGTAATCGTCTCTCACGACGTGATACGTCCTGTTCTCCGTACCGGAAGTCGTCGAAATCGCAACGATATTGTTCGCTGTGATGTCTGCAGGAACGAAACTGACCTGGTTCAGCGCATCGACTCCAATGCCGTGATTCACCATGAAGGCAACCAGACGTACAGCGATGTCGAAGTTATTGCCTCCACCTGTAATGGAGGGACTAACCAAGGCGGGCCGGAAAATCCGCGTAGTAAGGCCGCGCCGGCCTGCGTCCATCACGACCTGCTCTGATACCCATTTAGACTGGCTATATCCAAAATCGAGCAACTCCATGTTCTCGTTGAAGTCAGTCTCATAGAGAACTTTCTTGATTGCCCACCCAAATATGAAAGTGGTTGAAACATAGTTGAAGCTCTTGGCCCGTCCTTCGAACGCCAGTCTCAAGACCTCATTCGTCCCCAGCACGTTCGCGTCACGCATCCGGTCATAGTTGAGCAAGTAGTTGACGGTTGCGCCATTGTGAAACACGGTATCGATTTCATCCGCCAGGAAGTCCCACGAGTCCTGCGTTAGTCCCAGATCCTTCTGACCAAGATCTCCGCAAACGGGAATCACGCGAGCTTCGAACATCTGCATCACATCCGCCGGGCACGACCCCATCGACTCCATGGCCGCCCTGAGTCTCTGCTTGCCCTGAAGCTCGTCGGAAGCCCTCACAAGAACGTGGATCCTGGCAGGCGTTTGTTCCAGCAAACTCTTCACCAGGAACGGCCCAATGAAGCCGGTGCCGCCGGTGAGCAGAACATTATTCAGGATTGGAATCTCGGGCAATAACGCAGGCACCGGAGGTTCGAAGATGAGCTTCCTGTCATTGCTCATCATCTGCTGTTCCGCGGCACGCTGCTCATCACGGAAAGCTGCCAGGGACTGCCGCAGCGGGCCCAGCGCTTCTTCCGGAGCGCGCTCCAACTGCTCGGCTAGTTGAAACAGTTCGGCTACACTCACACGCTGAATCAAGCCGATATCCACCTGCCTCGCCAGCATGTCAGCGTTCTTATTCTTCAAGAGTTCCTTGATCTCGTGCATGAACACAACAAGATCGAGGGAATCCAGTCCGGCTTCAACGAGGTTGTACGATTCCGTGCCCGACAGGTTGTAGCGGGCTTTCAGCACGTCAAAAGGCGACTGGTCTGCAGACCCCGAGGTGCAGGATTCAGCGTCCTTCTCCCGCGAAAACTCGGAGAGCACGGTAAATTGACCTTGCAGCCACATATGTTTGATCTTGTGGCGCATGATCTTGCCCGAACTGGTTCTCGGTATGGCGCGCGGTGCGATAAAGGAAATCAGCGCTACTTCCACGTTGAGGTAATTCCGGACTGCGTTTGCGATCTTCAACCCATCAGGAAGTGCTTTTGGATTTTTTACTTCGGCTACAATCGCCAGCGCCGGCTCACTGTCTTCGTTGATCTGGAACGCGGCAACGCAATTCGCTCGGACCAGGCCGCATGCCTTTTCGACCACTGCTTCGATATCCTGCGGATAATAATTCTGCCCGCGCAGAATAATCATGTCCTTGATACGGCCGCAGACGAAGAGTTCGTCGTCGTGCAAGAAACCCATATCGCCGGTCCGAAGGTAGCCATCGTCGTACGGACTATCGTCCACTAGCCGGGCATGAAATAGCTTCTGCGTCAGTTCCGGATTGTTCCAGAACCCCGGGCACTTACTGCCCCCAGCGATCCAAATCTCCCCGATTCGACCGGGCTCAAGAGCGACGTGCTTCTCCGGATCCACGATTTTTACAGTGAGGCCCGGCAGCGGAGTTCCGCAACTGACAATCTGAGTGGCCGCGCCAATTTCGGAAACTTCGGTCGTCTTGCGGGCCTTGCCCAGCGCGACGGCGTTCTTGTTGACCGAAATGATATTGCGGCCGCCGAGCGAAACCGCCAGAGTATTCTCCGCCAGCCCGTAGGCAACAAAAAAACTTTCCGACTTCAGTCCATGAGGCTGAAAGGCCTGCAGAAACCGCGTATATGTGTCCGGTTTGACGGGTTCCGCGGCAACCATGAGCAACCTGAGCGAGCTCAGATCGCAACCCTCCAAACTCTCCTTCGAAAGTCGCCCGGCGCGCAGGCAGTAGTCATAAGCAAAGTTCGGCGCGGCTGAGGCGCTGGCCTCGTAAGTCTTGATCGCGTCGAACCACAGGGTCGGACGCTGAATGAAGTCCGTGGGAGCGAAGCCGTAGGTGGTGCCGCCTGTGAGCGCGGGATAGAGGTAGCACCCAATCAGTCCCATGTCGTGATACTGCGGCAACCAGGAGACCACGACCGGCGCGTCATGATCGATCACGAGCGGGCAGTTATGCAGTATGTTTTCATGCGTGACCATCACGCCCTTAGGATCTCGCGTCGATCCTGACGTGTATTGGAGGAATAGCACCTTCGAAGCGCCGTTAAAGGTTTCGTTCGAAACCGTATCGACGAAATCCTCTGTGACAACCCAGCGAAGACTGGAAATATAGTCGACGTCGACTCCGGAGGCCGATACTCCACTTCGGGCAAGATTTGTCTTCAGGGATCCTAGGTATTCTTTGCTCGTTAAAATGCCGGCCGCCTGGCAGTCCTTTGCGATGTGGACCATTTTGTACAACGAACTCTGGAAACCACGAGAACCAGGAGGATAAACGGGTACGGGGATTAATCCGGCGCGCACGCAACCAAAAAACGCGCAAATCATTTCGAGCCCCGGCGGATAGGCGAGCAGAAGGCGGTCCTGCGACGCAAAACCATGCTCTTTGCGCAAATGTCCGGCAATCACTTTCGTCCGATGGAGAAACGACTCGTAAGAGTAGCCCCCAATCGGATTGCCGTTCACGTCAATGTACGAATAGAGAACTTTGTGTGGGTGCTGATCCCCTAGACTATCCAGCTTGCCTAAAATCGAAGCTATCATAGATTCGGATCGGTCTCATGGCGGGGGCCCCGCCATTCGTATTCCTCCTGTGTTGATACAAAGATTCCGTTAAGAAACCTGAAGTTCTGGCTGCGCCCCCAAGCACATCCCGTGTACAAGGGACAAGACCGACTTCGAGAAGCAAGGCACGGCTATTGTTGGACCGTGCGTTCTTTTCGTCGGTAGACAAGCCCCCACCCAACGCCGGATCATCCGACTCAAGACGCTTTGATTCAATTTCCCAAGAGCGGCGATAGTATCAGAGATTTGGAAAGCTGTGAAGGAGCGATCAGTGCTCGTCACTTCCGAGAAGAATCGTCATTATGCCGGATTCGTGGTCTCAAATTCCCTTGATCTTCTTTAAGTTTTCGAGCTAGCATCAATTTCACAGCTAATTTCTGACTCTTGCGCCGGAGGCGGCATCTCGGCGACAAAATAGGCCGCCCTTGGGCCCCTCGGCAAACCAAGCCGGGGATACCCCGGTCGACCCTTGACATCAATTCCACCGGTAACTTTCGAGATGAGGCGGCTATCAATCTGAACCCGGAGATCGATGATCTCGTACCCGCGGAGGCCTCGCTGCGCGACTCCGTTTCCGACTCGGCTCCGGAATCTTCCTTCCCCAAAGTCTTGCGCCGCCGCCTGGATGATTTCTTTTCCGGCGGAAATGTTTCTCCCAAAGCCGACACCGCTATGTGGGTGAAGATCGCAGTGGGATTGTCAGTGCTGTCGGGCAGCTGGATTGCTCTTTACATTCTCAAGCCTGACTCTTGGAGGTTCGTCGGTCTCTACCTTCTAAATGCGATCGCACAAACATTCCTTCTGTTGAATATCGCGCACGACAGCAACCACAACGCCATCTCCTCGACGCGGTGGGTAAACAAGGCGCTGAACTATGTTTTCGATGTTTGCGGGATCAGCTCATACATGTGGCGGATTCTCCATCATCGAGGCCACCACTCCTGCATCAATCTTCACGGCGAAGATGACGCGCTTACCGGACGCGGCGTCCTACGGTTTACGCCTTACGAACCGCGGACGCCCCTGCAGCGCTTCCAACACATCTATGCGCTGCTGATGTACGCCCTGTTTTCTCTTGATTATGTGTTTCTGAGAGACTTCGAGTGCTTCTTCTTTCCATCGCACGATTATCTGAAACGCACCAAGCATCCCCTAAGGGAATACGTCATTCTTTTTACCAGTAAGGCTTTCTACCTGGCCTACATGCTTGTTTTGCCGGTCGTGCTGCTGCGGAAGTCACCGCTGCTAGTTGCTTTGGCTTTCGTGCTTTCGCATTTGATTATTGGTTTGAGCGTAGCACTCGTGTTCCAGACGACGCACGTCATCGACAGCACTTACTTCCCTTCAGACCGCAACGAATTCGACAACTGGATTCATCACATCTTCGCGACCACTGCCGATTACGCGACCGAGACCCCATTGGTGGGTTGGCTCGTCGGCGGGCTCAACCACCATATCGTCCACCACCTGTGCCCTTTTGTGTGCCACACTCACTATGCTCCGTTGACCCGTATTGTGAAGCAGACGGCAGAAGAATATGGCATACCCTATCGGCAACATCCGACCATGACGCAGGCGATCAAACATCATCTTCTACTCTTGAAGCAGTTGGGAAAACAGGATCACCTTTCTCTTCTGAAGCGGTTGGATAGCGAGGCCTAATCTTGCCGCAAAGTATACCCGCCGTCTCCCGATTCCAATCCTTCATGGATTCGCGTGCAATGGCGCAAAATCCGGTCCATGTGCTCACGAAATATACGGCACTCCATGGCGACACTTTCCGGTTCTATTTCGGCGGCGTCAAAGAGGCCGTTGTCACCATCAATCCCGTCGTCATTCAACATGTGCTAAAGACGAATTCGGAGAACTACCACAAGTCTCACATCCAGAAGAAACGGATGGGACATTTCCTGGGCAAGGGGCTTCTCACCACTGAAGGGGAAGCGTGGCGCACGCAACGGCGTCTCATCCAAACAGGTTTTGAGCGAAAGCAACTCGAAGTTTTGTCCACCATCATGCAGGAGTCGCTGACCGACTCCCTCCGGAATTTCGACAAGCAAGCCCTGCAGGGTCCTGTCGACATTTACCCGCTCATGATGAAAATTACGTTCGCCATGGTGGCTAGATCTCTGTTTGGCGCCCGGCTGAAAGAGGAGGACATCGATCTCATCAGCACGGCCATCTCGACCGTACAGGAATTTATGGTTCGGCAAACCATTCAGCCCTATCTGAATCCCTGGTTTGCCGTCTCGGGTGAGTTGCGCAAACATTGGGATCTGCGAAGCCGCGCCTTCGACGTTCTACGTGAATACCTCCAGCGCCGGCGCAAGGAAGCTCCCGGCCACGATCTGCTGCAGATCCTGATGGATGCTCGTTACACCGACGGCCAGGGCATGCCTGACGAGTTGATCCTCAGCGAGAGCATGCAACTGCTGGTCGCCGGCCATGAAACCTCGTCAAATGCCCTATCGTGGCTGCTCTACTTGCTGAGCTCGCGTCCGGACTGTGTCAACAAAGTGCGGCAGGAGTTCGATTCTGTGCTCGGCGAAAAGCCTTTGAGTTATACAGATGTTCCGAAGTTCGAGTTTACGACTCAGGTAATCCTGGAGGCTTTGCGCTTGTATCCGCCGTTTTGGATGGTCGACCGGATGGCTCTCGCCGATGACCGTGCTGGAGATGTCGATATACCCAAAGGATCGACGGTCGTCGTGTTCATTCACGGCGTACATCATTCGCCGCGGTACTGGGAGAACCCTGAGAATTTCGATCACGAACGCTTTTCCAAGGCGAACGAGAAACTTCATACACCCTTCGCTCATTTACCCTTCGGAGCCGGCCCTCGGGGATGTATCGGTGGCAATTACGCCATGCTGCAGATGCTCATGATTCTCAGTGTCCTGCTGAGAAAATACGATTTCTGTCTGCTTCCAGGCCAGACTATTGCAGCCCGGCCGATGGTGATTTTGCGACCCGAAAACGGAATCCGCATGACCTTCACCGAAGCAAGCACACGCGGCGTCGGCAGCCTCTCCGACCGTTCAGCCTGATTTTTTTAATCAACGCTCGGCCTCGCCGACAGACTCCTGCCGCTGCGCCGATGCTTCATTTTCGATGAGCAGGCACATGCGAAAGTGAGTGCCGGCGAGATCGCTGCCCGAGAGAAACGTGGTGCCGGGAGGGGGAATCGAACCCCCACAGTCCTTTCGGACCTGCGGATTTTAAGTCCGCTGCGTCTGCCAATTTCGCCATCCCGGCTCGCGATCCATTCTAAACGACTGTTTCTCGCCGGAGGATGATCGACCCCTTGCCGCGTTCAGAAACTTTTTACGATATCCACCCAATGATCGACGGGAGCTTTTTGCGGAAGACGGAGGTTTTTTGCGGAATACGACTGGAAGGAAATTCTCGAAAAAAATGAAATTCCTACGCGTGCGCCGTACTCACGCCGCTCTCCACAGGTAACGGAACGGCGCGCTGTTTTTGTAATGCTTCGTGAAACGCCTCGACGGTAAGAGGCTCGCCATAAAACAACTGCAGCAGGGGATCCTCCGCATCAGTGATCGGTTTTTGCGGCGCCGCCTCCCTGTCCAATCCTTCTGCCTGGACCAGCAATTCTGGCATCAGTGATCGATTCTCCGTCAGCACCCCCAGAAACTTTTCCAGGGCAGCACGGTGTTCCGCTGTGTTTTGCGTGAACTCCACGCCCATGCCCTTCTCCGGATGCATGATTCGCACAGTTCCCGGCACACGCACTTCTACGCCAGCCGCGCGCATCGATAATGTGACTCGGCTTGATGCCGGAAAGGGAGAAGATATCTCCAGATAACATCCGCCCAGGCTCAGATCGCTCAACTGGCAGCGAATCGGCGGATCGTCCTGCTCGACCTCCTGAGAATTCTGTCGCAACCACTCCCGCAATTGCTGCCTCACTTCTTCGGTTGGCTGCACAAAGCGCAATCCGCCCTGCTCCTTGGCACTCTCCCAGGCGAACTCGGCAGGAATCTCCAGTTCCCTGCCCGTTCCCGGAAGAGTGAACGCGATTTCCCAGCGTCCCGTCGGACGACGACGGTTGGGTAGGGCGATCGCCATCCCTCCCTCGCTCAAGTCAATCGTTGTCACCTTGATGTTGCCGCCGGCCTGCGAACTGCGCATGACCACCGGGATCTCCACTGCTACCCGGATATTCCGGCGCCGTTCGCTCTTCATGAGCGCGCGCGCAGCTCGGAAACTCGATTTCGCCCGTTCGCTCGAAACCGGCTTGTAGAGGACAAAGTGCGCTCCGATCTGAAACACTGCCTTGAGCCCTACGATTGGCTCAACTATCGCTACCGCTACCGCCTGCTTGTTGCACGGAGCGTTTCGGGCGCTGCTTAATACTTCTGAAGCACCGTCATCCGAAAGGTCGGCGATGATTGCCTCATATCTTTGACGGGTCAGCTTGCGCAGAGCGCTCTCGGCTCTCAGGCACAACTCGACTTCAATCTCCAGATCGCCTAGCACTCGGCGCAAGACGCGCACGATCTTTTCATCCGAGCACAGTAATAAGGATTTCAGCGCCATGGGAAGCCTAGCGAAAGTGATCGCCGTCGTGGGCTTGTACGGCCCCTATTCGAATGTACCGATCCGCACGCGTTGATCTATCCGCACGCGTTGATCTACTTGCACTCTAAGTCCATCGACCGTACCGGGCAATGGCCCCACTCCCGGTATTCATTACGTCCGTAACGCACAAGTTCTATAATTTTCATGAGGTTGCAAGGAGTTGCAACTCGGCTTAAGGCGTTCTCCCAGATCCGGCCACCTATCCCCTCATTCCTTAAACTTTTTTGTTTGTTGCACTTACAATGAAAACCACGAGCTTTGCCTAGTAGATTTTCGTTGACTTCAGAGCGCGATCTCCGTAAGATACTGAGTTTCCAGACTACTTTTGGCAGCGTCGGGCGCACAGCCCATGACCTTGTCTGCTCAAAGTTCGGTGGTTTCGCAGAATCCTGATGCGAGCTCCGAGAATCATATAGATATAAAGTTTTTGTAGTTTCATTCCCCTCAGTGGAAAGGCACTAGTTCATGGCAAAACGACGCGGAAATCCGAACTGGGGTAAGCCCGAACCGATCGGGCCCATCACCCCCACCATTACTGAATTTGAACAAGTTGTGCGCGAATATAAGCTCTCCCCCGACCAGTATTTGCGCTCGACGCGTCTGCGGGAGTGGGCTCGTCGCAATAAGAACTCGAAGTACATCCCCGAGCCGCTTCTTGAGGCCTGGGGCTTTGAGATCGAGTCCACGCTCTAATCAGGACTTGGCACGTTTTTCAAAGGGTCGCTCTCTGAGCGGCCTTTTCTGTTTTGCAGCGTTCCACGCGTGCTGTTTGGGATAATGAGGCGCTTCTCAGCGCTGTTGGGGACAGCCGCCTCGCTTATCTTTTGCAACTCAGCCTTCCGGCGTAACTTCGCCGGTGAATATACCGCTTCCGATCATGAAGACTCGTACAGCCTGCGTGGAAGAGCGGCCCTTTAGGGCCGCGTGAGCGCTTGATTTAAACTGGGCTTTAGCCCCGCGGTCTCCCATGCTCGACGTCCTGAAAATCCCGTCGACAGAACTATTCGCCCTTCTCGTCGCCATCGGATTCGCCGCCGGACTCAACCTCTACGCCACCGTCGCCGTCCTCGGACTTCTCGCCCGCTTCGGTCATCTTCCTTTGCCGGCTGGATTGCAGCTGCTTGAAAGTTGGGCTGTCATCGGCGCCAGCACCGCTCTGTTCGTGATCGAATTCTTCGCCGACAAAATTCCCGCCTTCGATCTCATCTGGAACGCGCTCCACACCTTCATCCGCGTCCCCATCGCCGGACTACTCGCCTATCGCGCAACCAGCCAGCTTTCTCCCGAGCACCAACTATTGGCAGCCCTGTTAGGAGCAGGGGTCGCGCTCATCGCTCACGGAGGCAAAACTGCAGCTCGCGCCGCCGTCACGCCTTCTCCCGAGCCCTTTTCAAACATTAGCCTTAGTCTCGGAGAAGACATTCTCGCGATCGGACTCACCTGGCTGGCAACGCGCCATCCTTATGTTGCCGGAAGTTTGGCCTTAGCATTGGTGCTGATCATCATCCTGCTCACCCGGTTGGTTATTCGCGCTATGCGCGCGCTCTTCCTCGGCGCCGAACACCAGGTCGCAGGCTGACTCGTACAAAAATAGAATCATGTACGGACGGCCACCCTCGGCTGTCCAATCGAACGAAGCTCGGCAACACATTTGACGCTGTTCGCGGTCATGTTCAGACGTCATCCCGAAGCCCCGCGCCTTCACCAGCGGGGCGAGGGATCTCGCGGGCAGCAAATACGGTTCCCGCCACACGCGTCGATTCCGAGCATTGGCCTTCCCGCCTTAACGCAGCCCCAGGAAACTCTTTACCCGTTCCAACTCCGCCTCCAGTTCCCGCTTGAACAGCCGATTCTTGGGCGGCGCTTCCATATACCCAAACTCGGCTTTCAACTCTCCATCTTTCACGGACAAGTTTGCCCATCCGATCACATGATCGCGCCACAGCATCGGCAGCGCATAGTACCCGCGCACCCGCTTTGCCGACGGCGTGTATGCCTCAAACCGGTACGTCCAACCCCACAGCAACTCAAACCGGGCACGATCCCACACCACCGGATCAAAGGGCGCCAGCAGCCGCACCTTCTCTTCCACCGCGACACGCGCAGGTTGCTCATTCGCAGGCCAGTACCACCGCACGCCATCGATCTCCGAATGCGCGAGTCTCTCCTGCGCGCGCTTGAACGCATTCGTTAGTTCGCCTTCCCACTGCGGAGCCGCATATCTCAATCGCCTCAGCAATGATCGCAGTCTGGCCAGCGGCATCGGAGCGTAGATGCGGATCGCCACGTCCGCAAGCGCGTCCAACCGCGCCCGGCAGGCTGCTTCGTCCATGGGCCCGTCTGCGTGCTCGTGCGCGGCATACAAGCGAATCCCCGACTCGCGCCGCACCACGCGCAGCAATCCCTGATAATGCATCGCATCCAGTAAATGCGTCGTCGCGTTCGAGTTGCCGCCCCAATAGTTCTTCACCTTGCCGTGTGCAAAACGCGCATCGACCTCCTGCGGATGCACCACACCGCGCTCGCGCACGAAATCCAGCAACAGATCGGCCCGCTTTCTGCGCGCGACAGGCCACCGCAAGCTGCTTTGGAAAGGATCACAGCAGTCCCGTCGCGGATGCATCAGCGCCTGCAGTTCGCGCGTAACGAATCCGTAGTTGATGAAAAAGTCTTCCTCAACTCCGAGTTTGCTATAGCGCAGTTCAAGATCGCCGGCATGGTAATCCTTCACACGATGCCGCAGGATCAAGTCCTGTGCTCGCGCCGGCGAACGGATCGGATCCGCCTGCACGAATTCCATCCGATGCAGCGCGCGTTTGAGCGTAGTGGGTGAGAACAGGCTTCGCGCGACAGCATAACGACGCAGATCCTCCAGCGTGAGCGGCATATGGAAATATTACCGAACACCCTGTGGGAATACGGAATTCATCCTCGAAGACGAGTCCTATGATGCTCCTCCCCAACGGGTCACATACGAAAGTAATTAGCCCTGCGCTCAACCGCCTCCAATAATTAAGGAGAGATGACCCGCAAAACCTTCGCCCTCCTCGCGCTCTTCTGCCTGTACGCCGCCTCTGCATTTTCCACCGACAAGCTCATCGCCTTGACCTTCGATGATGGCCCGCGACCCTACGTGCTGTTGGGCACCAAAGGCGATCATCCACGTCCGGGGCTGATCAACGTCCTCGATAACAATGGGGTCAAAGCCACTTTCTTTGTTGTGGGATGGCGGCTCACGCCCAAGACCTGGGGAGACCGCCGTTACGAAGAGAACATCGGAGTGACTTGCATCGACGCTGCCGAGCAGCTCGTGCAGCGCGGCAACGAATTAGAGGACCACACTTACAGCCACATTGAACTTCGCACCGCCGAGCGCCAGCACGGCGAGCAATGGGTCATTAGCGATGTGAATCGCGGCGCGGCAGCCATCAAGGCCGTCAGCGGTTCGCAACCACAGTATCTGCGGCCTCCCGACTGGATCATGCCCGACGACGCGCGCCACGAACTCGAGCGGCAAGGCTATCGGCTGCTGACCATTTCCAATGAAAATCCGATCGCGCTGCGCGATATCAACTCGCTCGATTATCTTTGTGCTGGCCGAAATCCCGCGTGCCCCAAGCCATCTCTCGCCGACTCGGTCTTAACGCAAATCGAACGCCGCGAAAAACACGGTGTCTACTCTCACATCCTTGCTTTCCATGAGCTCTCGACGACCACCGCGATGATGCCCGAACTGATCACCGCGCTCAAAGCCCGCGGATACCGCTTCGTCACAATCTCCGAGTACATGCATCTCGTCGCGCCAGGCACTCATTCACCGACAGACAAACTCGCAACTCTCGCACCTTCCACTAAATAACGGTTCGTGCGCAAGAAATACCGTTTGCGGCGCGAGTGTAACTCGCATCTCTGGACTTATTTATCCGCGCGGTCGGTCATCAACTCCAAAGTGCTGGCGTCATCCCGAACGCACACGCTTTTACCAGCGCGCGGAGGGATCTCCCGAGCGCCACAGATTCAGGATCTCCGACTCAAACATCTGAACATCTATTTCTCGTCCAGATATTCCTCGGGGACGTCATCCTCAGGCACTTCGTGGGTGTGTACTTCCCTTCCGTCTTCGTTGTCGGCAGCTTCCACGCCGCTCACCGCGTCGGCCTCAAAAGCATTGCCTTCTTCGAGCAATTCGTCGACGCTCTCCGAATCGGCGGATTCGCGACGGGACAGGCCCTGCAAATCACCGGACTGATCGCCATACTGCGATGCTCGCCGTTCCGCCGGATGCTGTGTGACCCGCGCACTTGGCTTACGCGGCGGTTGCTTCGGCGAACTCTTCCTGCTCGATGCCTGCTTTGCAGTCTTCTGCGCCGCCGCAGTCTTTGCGGACGCCTTCTTTGCCGCAACTTTCTTCGCCACAATCTTTTTCGTCGCAGTCTTCTTGAGGGATTTTGTTTTGTTCGCTGCTTTCTTGCCAGCGGTCTTCTTCGTCGTCGATTTTTTCTTGGATTTCTTTTTGGGGGCCATTCGCGCAGTCTAGCACCACCGGACGCGTCCAAACTAGCCTGAGTCCCTTTCTTCTTTCAGGCTGGTTTCTTGGCGCAGGCGCTGAAGTCGATCACCTTCCCGGCCCTCTTCACTGGCCGTTTCGCGGGCTTCCGGAACGAGGCCGGTATGTAAAACTCAATTACGTTAGCCATTGCTCCCGCTCCTGTTTTCCTTCTTCCGCAAATGATCTGCCCAAGTCCGGACGGTAAGTTCCATATCCCTGCCACTCCCATCCTTATTGACATCGAATTGAATCGCATAATCGCAGCTTCCTCAGGAGCGACTTGCATACCGCGCATGAACGCATCCACATGGTTTTCACTTCCCACTCATATTGTGCGGATTCGATCGTGAACGTTTCATCGGCAGTCGACAGGTGGCCCATTCAAGCCCGTTGTTGGCCGATGGCCCATTCAAGCCCGGTTTTGGCCTGAGTGGACGTTCGAGCCATAATCTCTTCGAAGTATTGTCGGGCGACTCCGAAGCAAGTAGCTTGACGCGGTCTTTTCAAGGAGGATCCGCATATGAGTTTTCGCAACATGATCAGAGTTTCTCTGGCGCTGGCAATAGCTGTGGGCGTTTTAGCCTGGAGCAGCGACAGCGGCAAGTCCACTACGGTCAAGGGATACGTGCTCGATTCGGCATGCGCCTTCACCAAGGGTCTGAAGAAGCCAATCAGCGCGGACTGCGCCACAGCCTGTGCGAAGGCTGGTTCTCCTCTGGTGATTTTGACGGACAACGGCACGATCTACTGGCCCATCGCTGACACCACTCCCTCGAGTGGCCAGAACGACCGCCTGCTACCGTTCGCTGGACAAAAAGTGACGGCGACTGGAAAGGTCTTTGAGCGTGGAGGATCCACCGCTCTAGTCATTGAAAAGATTGAAGCCCAAAAGTAGTGAGGAAGAGCCGCCCGCTGGCCCATGCGAGCTGGTGTTGGCGAGCGCGCCTGTACTTTGGCTAATTCTGTTTAGCCAAGAGCGTGAACGTCCCTGTGTCCGGGCGCGAGTCATTGAACGGCGCGGCGCCGAATCTGCACGCGATCTCCTGGAAATCGTTGTCTTCGATGCACAAAATCCGTGCGAGCGAAGAATCACTGCAATTCCATGGCACCCTGTTCGCCTCCGGACATCAGGGTCCGACTGTGGACACCCTTGAACAAGAGTACGGTTCCCTTGTCCCTGTACTATCAGTGGTTTAGGCCCTACATGATTGGTGAGAGCATTGCACGCAGGGTTGCAGCGGACGTGATCCGTTTTGCCTTGTATTGACCCACCGGTTCAGCTTGCCCAGGAGGACGAACCTGATGATCACCGGCATCGGACAGGACATTCGTTACGCGCTGCGGCAGCTGCGGAAGAGCCCCGGCTTCGCCATTGTCACGGTGATCACACTGGCTTTGGGGATCGGCGCCAATACGGCGATCTTCTCCGTGGTGAACGGAGTATTGCTGAACCCCTTGCCGTTCCACGATGCCAGCCGCATCGTCTCCATGTTCGAGGCGACACCGAACTTCTTCAAAGGCTCGATTTCTTATCCCAACTTTCTCGATTGGCAGCGCGACAATCGTTCCTTTGACGCGATGGCCGCATACCGCTCGACCGATGGCAGCATCACGGGCATTGGCCAAGCGGAATATGTGCATGCGCAGCGCGTTTCCGCGAACTTCTTCCCGATTCTTGGCGTGAATCCCATTCTTGGGCGCAATTTCACTGCCGACGAAGATCGCCGTGGCGCCAGCCCGACAGCCCTGATCTCGGAAGGGTTGTGGAAGCGAAAGTTCGCTTCGGACCGGAATGTGATTGGCCAACGGCTGATCGTGGCCGGGCAGCCGCGCACTATCATCGGTGTCATCCCAGCTTCATTTCGATTGCATGTCTTCAACTTCAAAACCGCCGATGTGTACGAAACCATCGGGGAAGATCCCGATCCGACCTTTTACCTCCGGGATTCGTATCGGGGCATGGATGCCATTGCCTTGTTGAAGCCTGGGGTCACGCTTGACCAGGCGCGTGACGATATGAGGCGAGTGAATGCCGGCCTCGCTGCTGCTTATCCCAACGTTGACGGCAATATCAAGGCCAATATCATCCCTTTGAAAGACAATATCGTTGGTGACATGCGACCGACGCTGTTGGTGCTGCTGGGGGCGGTGGGATTCGTCTTACTGATCGCCTGCGTGAATGTCGCCAATCTGCTGCTTGCCCGGTCAACCGCGCGCCAGCGCGAGTTCTCAGTGCGTACCGCGCTCGGTGCGGGGCAGATACGGATTCTGCGCCAACTGCTTACCGAAAGCGTTCTGCTATCGGCGCTGGGCGGCGGGTTCGGCCTGATTCTGGCGAAGTGGGGAACCGCCGCTGCCCTTGTAACGGTCCCGGAAACCGTTCCGCGTGCCGAGGAAATCGGGCTCCATTTCCCAGTCCTGCTGTTCACCATCTTGGTTTCGGTCGTTACCGGAATCATGTTTGGGTTGCTGCCTGCCATCAGGATGTCTCGGACCGACATCAGTGGAAGGCTCAAGGACAGCGGTCGCGCCATCTCCGGCTCTCGTTCGCGCATGCAGTCTGTACTGGTGATGGGTGAAATGGCCATGGCGCTACTGCTGCTGGTGGGCGCGGGGCTGATGTGCCGCACGTTGGTGCAATTGTGGAAGGTCGATCCTGGCTTCGATCCGAGAAATGTGTCGCTTTTTATCGTGACGCCACCGCCTGCTCTAAGAAATCAATCCCCGGATGCGATCTACGCTGCGCTTCGCCAAATCAGCGCGACGATCCATAGTGTGCCGGGAGTTGAAGCTGTCTCCTTGCATTCTGGTGGAGTTCCCATGGAATACGACAATGAGGACAGTTTCTTGCTCGAAGGGCAAGACCCGCCCACGCAGCGAACTGAGAATATTCAGCAGACTTTGCAATACACCGTAGAACCGGAGTATCTGAAAACCATGCGCATTCCCCTCCTTCGAGGCCGCTTCCTAAGCGACCAGGACAATGAGAACGCCGGGCGCGTGGCGGTGATCGATGCGAGCTTCGCGCAACAATATTTCGCCGGCCAGGACCCGATCGGCAAACATATCCGCGTTTTTGAATTCGACAGCGATTCCGGCCAAAACCTCCTTGTACCTCTGGCGATTGTTGGTGTCGTAGGGCACGTGAACCAGTGGGGACTTGCCGACGACACCAGCCGTCCCCTGCAAGCCCAGATGTACCGGCCAATCCTGCAAAACGGGGCTGTCGACACGAAGGGGCTCGCCCAAGGATTCAATGTATTTGTTCGCTCCAAAACGCGGCTCGCCCCCGGAGCTTTTTTCGAGTCGATTCGCCAGAAACTCCTGGCGAGCAACCGGGACATGATCGTTTACGACAACGAATACGAGGAGGAAGTGGTGGCGGAGTCCATCGCCAGCCAGCGTTTCTCTCTCATTCTGTTGGGCGCATTCGCGGGGCTGGCTCTGTTACTGGCTGGCATTGGAATCTATGGAGTGCTGTCGTACCTGGTCGGGCAGCGTACGCGGGAGATCGGCGTGCGGATGGCGCTGGGGGCGCAACGGCTCGACGTCTTGCGCATGGTGCTGCGAGACGGAGCACGGATGACCCTGGCCGGCACGGCGATTGGAATCGTCACCGCCCTGCTATTGACCCGCTTGATGTCGAGCATGCTATTCGGCGTTAAGCCGACCGACCCGGTTACATTCGGCTTAGTCGCGGTGGTTTTGTGTGGGATTGCCTTATTCGCGTGCTATCTGCCCGCCCGCCGCGCCGCCAAGGTCGATCCCATGGTGGCGCTGCGCTACGAGTAATCCGTCACAAACGCATCAGCATGATTCTCATGCAACCTGGGCGCATCCACGCCGAGAAAGTTCTCGATGTGATATTCGGTAGAGGGCCAGCCCGCTCTTTCCGATTGGGAGTGGCTGGCTGGTGGCCCATTCAAGCCCGGTTTCTTTCTGCCGGTCCAAAAGGCCGGGTCGGCCCGCTCCCTCCATGCGGCATTGAACGCCCTGTCATCTTGAGCGAAGCAGACCGGCGAACGAAGTGAGCCAGCCTGCGCAGTCGAAAGATCCCTACTTCCCATCCTGAGTCATCCGACTGCGAGTTCTCAATACCACAAAAGCGGATCACCCTTGCCGAAGGTGAGGAAGTGCTGGTTGCCCCACCCTTCCCGCGTCCTTTGCGGGAGGATGAGAGGACGGGAGGACGACGGCGGGCTCGCAACGATCCAACACCTCGGATGTCATCCTAAACGGCGGCGAAGCCGGCGTGAGGGATCCAACGTCAGCGGGAAGCTTTGATGTCGCAAAGAGGCATGCGCATGATCATGTAGCCGACTGGTGGCCCATTCAAGCCCGGTGTTGGCTTGAGTGGGGCAGTTTTGCGGATGAGGGCTGGCGCAGGCTTCGTTCGCCGCATATGTCACCACGAAGCTGGCTGCCCCCGCCTTCGCGTTGTTCGAAGGCTGGACCACTGGTGGGGGGCCCACCTTTTTCTTTGATGAGATCACCACGATTCAGAGTGCCCCATCCTTGCGTTCTTCTTGTCTGCCGGTCCAAAGGCCGGGTCGGCCCGCTCCCACCAACGCGGCTCTGAAGCCCTGTCATCTTCAGCGAAGCAGACCAGCGAACGAAGTGAGCCAGCCTGCGCAGTCGAAAGATCCCTACTTCCCAACCTGAGTCATCCGACTGCGAGCTCTCAACATGACAAAAGCGGGTCGCCCAGCCGAAGGTGAGGAAGTGGTGGTTGCCCCACCCTTCCCGCGTCCTTTGCGGGAGGGTGGGAAAGGAGCGTGGGCATCCTGCTTTGGGCCACCCTCCTACACGAAGCACCGCATTGCGGCCCTCGATGGTTTTGATACCCTCTGGCACGCTGTCGGCTTTCCCTATAGTTCTGCTCAACATTTAGTTGGCGCAGTGCTCGAACGCGGACCAAATATGCCTCTGGACCAGCTTTCGGCGCGAACTGCAAAGCTCGCACGAACAGCGATGTATATCGTCTTGGCGTTCGCGTCTTCAGGGCACGCCAGTTCCCAGGACGCCTTTCAGTTGTTGCACTCTTTTACCTTCGGTGTGGACGGCGCGCTGCCAAGTGCCCCCCTCCTCGTCAACGGCGCCGGCTCCGTCATTTATGGCACCGCAGAAGGCGGTGGAATTTCCAATCACGGCAACGTCTTCCGCCTGGTGCGCACGAGTCAAGGATGGAAGGGAACGGTCCTGCACAGCTTTGGGCAAGGTACTGATGGCTGGTATCCGGATGCAGCGGTAATATTCGATAAAAAGGGGAACATGTACGGCACCACCAGCGAAGGTGGCCCGTTCGGTTTCGGCACCGTCTTCGAAATGTCCCCGACTGGTGAAGGCAAATGGGCCGAGACAGTCCTCCATAGTTTCGACTTCTACGGCGAGGATACGCCTATTGCACCGGTCAGCTTCGACGTCGCCGGCAACTTGTATGGGACCACATCGCAAGGGGGCTTGGGCTGGGGTGCCATCTTCCAGATGACGCCGCCGTCGTCCCCCGGCGGGCAGTGGACAGAAAACGTCATTTACAACTTCACGGACACGAACGACGGTGCATTTCCCCAAAGTGGATTGCTAATCGACAAGCAGGGCAACCTGTACGGCACGTCTTACTTCGCTGGTATCCATGACGGCGGCACGGTTTACGAATTGAAGCGCACCGCAACTGGGTGGCAGGAAATCACTCTTTACGAATTCCAGGGCGGCGATGACGGTGCGCACCCTTCTGGTCCGCTCACCACCGATGGCAAAAACAATCTTTATGGAACGACCGATGACGCCGGTGCTGGCCGGTGCGGCGTAGTGTTCAAGCTCGCTTATTCCCAAGGCGCTTGGGTTGACAGTACCTTGTATTCCTTCAACTGCGGCCCTGATGGAGCAAACCCCTGGGGCGGCGTGAGTTTCGATCGGTTCGGAAATCTCTACGGCACGACGTCACAAGGCGGCGCGTACGGATATGGGACCGTGTTCAAGCTTTCTCCGAACTCCGACGGCACATGGAGCGAAACTGTCCTCTACACTTTCACGAACGGTGCCGACGGGACGTACCCAAGGTGGGGCGTGGTGCCGGATCGGCTCGGGAGATTGTATGGCGTTGCGACTGGAGGCGCGCCACCGTGCAGTTGCGGCACCATGTTCGAAATCCTGCCGCCGACGTTTCCCACTGCCGTCCCATAGGCCTCTTTGGCGTCGCGCCTCGTCTTTTTCCACAGCCCTCCACACAAATTTCCCTGCGTCTTGTGACATGTGACCTTGACCCTCAATATCAAAAGCACAGACTGGAACCGTGCGCGTACTCTCCCACCGACAAGCTGACCGAATCACAACATCGAAGTCGAACATGGATACTCTTACCCTCGCCGCTAAGTCCTTATCCCGCAATATTTCGCATGCAACTTCCTTGTTTTCAGGATTTTGCGGAGGACATCTCACCTCCAATCTCCGCAAATCATTCAAAACAATAGATATTGGCGTCTCCACGAGCGAAATGAGAAACCCTGGTATCACGGTTAACTCTCTATTAATCAATATTTTGTCGATAAATTACTTAGAATCAATAATTTACGAGCCAATTGGGATATCATAATCACGTAACTCACAGAAAACAAGTATTTTGCTCAACTTACCGGAAAAAACGACGATATACCCGGTCGCCGACTTTTCTTTTACATTCGGGAGACTTGCCGCTTACACAACTTGGGTACGGAACTTGCTAGAATCCGCGCTATGAGCCCCCAATCTCCGTTTACCGATGTTCCTGACGCGATTGAAGAAATTCGCGCGGGTCGCATGATCATCGTGGTCGACGATGAGGATCGCGAGAACGAAGGCGATCTCACGCTCGCCGCTGAGAAGGTCACGCCTGAGGCCATCAACTTCATGGCGAAGTACGGACGCGGCCTGGTCTGCCTTGCCATGACCGAGGAACGTCTCGAGCACTTGAACATTGGTCCAATGACGGCGGAGAACACGTCACAATACGGCACTGCATTCTGCGAGGCCATCGATGCTCGCCAGGGTGTGACCACCGGCATTTCGGCACACGACCGTGCGCGCACGATTCAAGTGGCGATCGATCCCGCGACCAAGCCGTCAGATCTGGCGCGTCCCGGACACATGTTCCCTCTTCGCGCCCGTAAAGGCGGAGTCCTCGTCCGCGCGGGACAAACGGAAGCCTCGGTCGATCTGGCGCGGCTCGCCGGCATGATTCCCGCGGGAGTGATTTGCGAAATCATGAAAGACGACGGCAGCATGGCGCGCGTCCCCGACCTGATCGAGTTTTGCCGCGAGCACAAGATGAAGATGCTCACCGTCGCCGAACTCATCCGCTACCGCATGGCGCATGAGCGCTACATCAATCGCGTGGGCGAAGCCCTGATTGATACGCGCTTCGGCGAGTTTCGCCTGATTGCCTACTCCAGCGAAGTGGATGGAGGCGAGTCACACGTCGCGCTCGTCCGCGGAGACATCGAGCATAGCGATGTTCCCGTGCTCGTCCGCATGCACGCGCATTGCCTGATGGGAGACGTCTTCGGCGCAACGGGATGTGAGTGCCACGCCACGCTGGAAGGAGCGTTGCGGCGCATCGCTGACGAAGGCTTGGGCGCGCTGATCTATCTGCATCAGACGTCACAGGGATTCTCGATCGAAAAAGTCGGAGACCGCAGCGCCCTCAGATTCCACGGCGGCCGCACGCTGCCGTCACTCTATGATAGCGAGAAGCATGTGCAGCGAGAGATTGGCATCGGCGCGCAGATTCTGTCAGATCTGAACTTGCGGAGGATCAGGCTGCTGACGAATCGTCCAAAGAAAGTCGCAGCGCTCGAAGGATTCGATATCGAGATCGTGGAACAGGTGCCAGTGAAATTAGACGGGGTAAAAGTGGGCTCGCAACGCGAGAGAAATGCATAGATCCTTCGGTGGCAAAAGACGCCGCCTCAGGATGACGAAGAGTTAGGGAAGAATAGACGAGTTAGGAAGCGCGCTAGAACGGTTTGCGCACGACGACTTCCTGATCGCGAATAAAGAACTGCGCCGAGCAGCTCTCGGAGCCGCAGATTACGGGAAGGAATCCGTTGATCTGTTTGCGGGTGATCAGGCCCAGCATGCCGCAGGACGGGCACGACAGCACGGCCCAATAGGGATCTTCTTTCTCGCCGATCTCTCCGGCATTTTCGAGCACAAAGACGGTACCCGGCTGCATCTGTTCCGGAATCCACTCATTCAGGACATCCAGCTCACCGACCATGTGTTCCTCCCTGTTCGACTGTTCCCGACGGTTCGTTTGTGTCCGACCAAAAAGTCTTACGAAGCCTTTCTAGCACGCTTAAGGTTATCCCGCGAAGTTACTGAGGTACTTACCTTTGCGGAGGTCACGCCAGCTCGCACTTGGCGCACGGCGTCGCTCAGACAGACCCCCAGAATCGGCTGATTCGAGTTCTTGAGGATATCCACAATCTGCTTCGCAGACGTCTCTATATAAAGATGATTGCCGTCGGTGAGGAGATGCACCTCGGAGCTGCGGTCGACGATCTCGGCCAGACCCTTGCCGAACTCGCGGTCGAGGAATCGCATGACCTTTCGCACTCCTTGCAACGAGAAACCTTTGCGTCGCAGTTGACAGATCACGGCCACTTCGGTGAGCTGGCTCATCGAGTAGACGCGGCGGTGACCTTCACGCTCAGGCTTGACGACGCCGCGCTCGTCCCACCACTGCAACTGGCGTGGCGTGATGCCGGTCAATGCGACGACTTCGTTCGATGTAAAGCGATCCTGCATGGGTCCCTCAAAAACGTTTAAAACAGAATCCTGGCAAAATGTTTCAAACATTCTAGGCCCATGCGGGTGGGAGTCAAGTTAGGAGACGGTGGAAAAGGGGTGACTAGGAGAGTTCCTGTTGAGGTTCGAGCTGCCCGCCACCGACGAAGTGGACGATCTCCAACTGGTCCCCATCTTTGACAATGATCTCGGACCAGCGATCTCGGGGAGCGATATCGCGATTCAGCTCGACGGCCACGCGATCTAACTTCATGCCGAGGGATTCGATCAGGGCAGCGAGGGTGAACGCCGCGGGCGTACCGCCAAATTCACGAACATCCCCGTTGATTTGCAGTTTCATGGCGAAGTGATGGAGGAAGGCTAGTCGGCCTTACGCAGCACAAACTTCTTCGTCGCGGTGCGGCCTTCGAAGTTTGCCTGCACGAGCAGCGAGGAGTCGGGCAACGCAGCCTCTTCCACTTCGATTTTAATCTCGGCTGCGCCTCCGGAGTCCGCCACTGCCTGCGTGTAAAACGGCGCTGCGCCGGGACGAGCGAAGCGGAACGTGAGTCGCGCACCGGAAGCCGCCGTTCCCCCTTCGGTCACGCGGAGCTGCATGGTGAGGTTGTTATCGGCGTGTACCGAGTCAGAATTCAGCCATAGCACTTCCAGTTCCTTTACCGTGGCGAGGACTTCGGGTTCCGGACGATCGAGGACGTCGTCCAGCTTCCCTTCTCGGATCGCGTCGAGTACGAGGCGGTGCTGCTCGCGAAGTTGCTGCTCTTTTTGGGAGTCGCCAAACTGAGCTTCGGCGCTCTTGGCCCCATACGAAGTCGCTTTCTTCCCGATACAACGTCCGCGCACGAAAACCTGTGTCTGGAGCAGGAGTTCCCCTTCACGCGCCTCACTCTGCACGTGATAGATCGTGTCGCCGTGTTTTACGTCGGTATTGAAGCCGAAAATCATAAGGGTTGAGTCATTGAGTCATCGAGTAATCGAGTCATTGAAAGGAGTCCGGGAGCGCATATCCTCCAATTTGTTTTCCTAACTTTCAATCGCTCAATCACCAAATTACACAATCGCAAGATCGCACTCCTTGAATTTTGAAAAACGTATGTCGTTCGCTTGACACTCGCAAGTGCAAGCCCATAATCTAGAACGTTTAAGCAATCATTGGCGCGAATTATATATACCCGATCCCATGCCAGACAATTACTTCGCTCGCTACCTCCCTTTTCTGATCCACATGATCATGGCGGGCGGCATTGCGGCTGCAATTGTCACGCTTTCGTGGATCATCGGGCAGCGGAAACCGACTCGAGCCAAACTCTCACCTTATGAATGCGGCATGACCCCGGTCGGAGACTCCCGGCAGCGCTTCTCCGTGAAATTCTACCTGGTCGCTATGCTGTTCATTCTGTTCGACGTTGAAGCGGTATTCATCTATCCGTGGGCCATCATTTTGCGCGATCTGAAGCGCTTTGGGCTGTGGGAGATGCTGGTATATATCGGAATCTTTCTGGTTGGCTTCTTCTACGTCTGGAAAAAGGGAGTACTCGACTGGGGCGAGACTGCAACCGGACAGGAGCGAAGATAATGCCACTATCCCCCGCGATCACAGATATTGAACAGTTGAAGAACCATCCGGCGGTAGGTCGGCTTGTTGGCTGGAATCCCGGGGCCATTCAGGGCGTCAAGTTTGATCGGGACGAGATGACGATTGTGGTCGATCGCTCCGCCATTCGCGAAGCGTGCGCACTGCTAAGGGAAGATCCGGGCTGCCCGTTCGACTTCCTTTCTGATGTGACCTGCGTGGATTGGTATCCGGCCGAGCCGAGGTTTGAAGTTGTCTATCACCTGCTCTCGATACCGAAGAAGGAACGCGTTCGCCTAAAGGTTCGCTTGAATAGTTCCAGTCCGACTATTGATTCTTTGACATCAGTTTGGCCGGGAGCAAATTTTTTCGAGCGCGAAGTTTTCGATCTGTTCGGGATACGTTTTGCCGGTCATCCTTATTTGAGGCGGATCATGATGCCTGAGGACTGGGAAGGTCATCCATTGCGGAAGGACTATCCAGTAGAGGGTTACCGCTGATCTCGAGATAAAGATGGCCCATCTGACGCCCACTCCCGTAGTTGAGCCCGGTCAGGATCGAACGATGATCCTGAACATGGGGCCGCAGCATCCGTCGACCCACGGCGTGCTGCGCGTGTTGCTGGAGATCGACGGCGAAACAGTCGTGCGCCTCATGCCCGACATCGGCTACCTGCACACCGGAATCGAGAAGACCTGCGAGGCCAAGTTCTACCAGCAGGTAGTGCCGCTGACCGATCGTATCGATTATCTGTGCCCGATGACCAACAATCTCTGCTATGTGCTGGCAGTAGAGAAGCTGCTGGGGTTGGAGATTCCGCCGAAAGCGCAGTGGCTGCGGGTACTCCTCAACGAACTGACGCGCATTAATTCGCATCTGGTATGGCTGGGCACGCACGCTATGGATATCGGCGCGCTGACTGTCTTCTTATATTGTTTCCGCGAGCGCGAAGAAGTTTTGAAGATGTTCGAGATGGTCAGCGGACAGCGCATGATGACTTCGTACTTCCGAGTCGGGGGAATTGCGCTGGAACCGCCACTGGGCTTCTTCGACCGTGTGCGCGACTTTGCCGGGTACTTTCCCGAAAAAGTGGATGAGTACGAGAACCTTCTGACGGGGAATCCGATCTGGGGGATGCGTACGAAAGGCGTCGCCAGAATGACGGCGGAAGATGCGATTGCGCTGGGTGCCACCGGCCCGACCTTGCGGGGCAGTGGCGTGGACATCGATCTCCGGCGCGATATGCCGTACTCAAGCTACGAGAAGTTTCAATTCAAAGTGCCGGTCTCTCAGGAAGGCGACGTTTTCGCGCGGTACATGTGCCGCGTGCAGGAACTTCGGGAGTCGACTGCAATCGTTCGCCAGGCACTCGACGGTATGCCCGAGGGTCCGATTAAGGCCGATGCTCCCGGCATCGTGCTGCCGGATCGCGAGAAGATGAAGACTCAGATGGAGTCTCTCATCTATCACTTTAAGATTATTACCGAGGGCTTCGCGGTTCCTGCGGGTGAGGTTTATCAAGCGGTGGAGTCGCCGCGTGGCGAGATGGGCTACTACATTGTGAGCGACGGCACTGCGAAGCCTTACCGGGTGCACATGCGGGCCGCCTGCTTCGCGAACCTGCAAACGCTGGCGAAGATGTGCGAGGGACACCTGCTGGCGGACGTGGTCGCGGCGATTGGAAGCATCGACATCGTGCTGGGAGAAATAGACCGGTGAAATTTTCGGACGAATTCGAAGCGCGGTTTGTGGAGATGGTGCCGCATTATCCCACGAAGCGGTCCGCCCTGGTGCCGACTTTGCTGTATGCGCAGGATGAAGTCGGATACCTGAGTGATGACGTGATCGCCGAGATCGCAGGCCGCCTCGATCTCACGGAACTGGAAGTGCGCAACGTGATCAGCTACTACTCCATGCTGACGACCAAACCGCGCGGCAAATTCAATGTTCAGGTTTGCACGAATATCAGTTGCATGGTTCGGGGTGGCGAAGACATCCTGCACCACTGCGCCAAGAAGCTGGGCATCGGGCACAAGCAAACGACGCAGGACGGCATGTTCACTCTAGAAGAGGTGGAGTGCATCGGAGCGTGCAGCTGGGCTCCGGCGGTCCAGGTGAATTACGACTTTCACGAGAACCTGACCACAGAAAAAATGGACAGGATTTTGGACGAGTATAAGAAGAAGGGAACACAGTAAAGCAATTTAATCATTTAGTCATTTAAGTATCGATTCAATGACTAAATGAGTTTCTTTCATGGCTGATCTGGTCTCACATCCCGACGAGGTAAAGGTCGTCTCCCGGCGGTTTGGCATGGGAGCGACGAACATCGACCGCTACCTCGAACTTGACGGCTACAAGGCCGTGCAGAAGGCCTTGGTCCTGGAGCCGGACGCCATTGTGAATGAGGTCAAAAGCTCGGGCCTTCGCGGCCGCGGCGGCGCTGGCTTCTCAACAGGGATGAAGTGGTCGTTCGTTCCCAAGCAGTCAGCGAAACCTAAATATGTCTTGTGTAACGGTGACGAGAGCGAACCGGGAACCTGTAAGGACCGGCTGATATTCGAACATGATCCGCATTCGGTGATTGAAGGAGTGATGATCGCCGCCCTAGCCGTGGGTGCGAAGAGTGGCTACATCTATATTCGCGGCGAGTACCGGTACCTGTCGGACATCATGCAGAAGGCGATCAAAGACGCCTATGCGAAGGGATTCTGCGGAAAGAATATTTTCGGCAGCGGCCGCGATCTGGACATTTACTGGCATGGTGGTGCTGGTGCTTACGAAGTTGGCGAAGAGTCGGCTTTGATGGAGTCGCTCGAAGGCAAGCGCGGAATTCCGCGCATCCGGCCTCCCTTCCCTGCTGTGGTCGGACTTTGGGGCGGACCAACGGTCATTAATAATGCTGAGACGCTAGCGAACGTCCCTCACATTATTCTTGGCGGCGCGGACTGGTATGCGAAGCTGGGCACTCCGAAGAATGGCGGCACGCGCCTATTCTGCCTGAGCGGAAACATTGCCAAGCCCGGCGTGTACGAACTGCCGATGGGCTACAACCTGAAGAAGATGGTCTACGACGTTGGAGGTGGCATCCCTGGCGGACGCAGGTTGAAGGCGGTGGTGCCTGGCGGGGCTTCCTGCCCGTGCTTGACTGCAGATGAAGTCGACGTCGCTATGGATTTTGATTCGGTGGCAAAAGCCGGATCGATGCTGGGTTCCGGCGGCGTCGTTGTGGTCGACGACGCCCAGTGTATCGTCAAGTTCGCGCTACGTACGATGAAGTTCTATCAGCACGAAAGTTGTGGCTGGTGCATCCCCTGCCGCGAGGGAACGGACTGGCTGAAGAAGACCCTGATTCGCTTCCATAATGGCGGCGGGATGATGAAGGACATCGACAACATGCAGTACCTGGCGGAGAACATGCTGGGACGCACGTTCTGTCCGCTGGGCGATGCAGCGGCGATGCCGACGATCGGGTTCGTGAAAAAGTTTCGCAAGGAATTTGAAGATCACCTGGACGGCAGGCCCTGCCCGTACGAAAAGGCCGGAGCCGTCGAAGAGGTCGCGGCGCTGGCACACTGAACAGAGTATTGAGCAATTGGGAAATTTAGTAATTGTGCAGTTGAGCATCACATGAGTTCGCGACCTGAACAGCTTCGCGATCGGACAAAAGCATTCGCTCTCGGATTATTCGTCTCTATCGGTCAATGCCATACCGGACGGATACTCAGGTCTTGGGTAAGCAACTGCTACGATGTGGCACGTCAGTCGCGGCGAATTATAGGGCGGTTTGTAGGGCTCGATCGAAGCCGGAGTTCATCGCGCGAATTGGCATTGTCGCGGAAGAAGCAGATGAGTCGGTTCTCTGGCTCGAACTTTTAAATGAATCTGGCATCACGAAGCCGGAGCTAACGAAAGATTTGCTCAAAGAAGCGAGAGAATTGGCAGCAATATTAACAGCGTCACAACAAACGGCGAAAAAAGGCAGCTTGGCGCGGTTCTAAATTACTCAATTACCAAATTAAGCAATTACCCAATTTCATGGCCGATGTAAATCTCACTGTCGACGGCAAGAAAGTTACCGCTCCCGCGGGCACGCTTCTGATTGAGGCCTGCAAACGCGTGGGCATCGAGGTGCCCTCGTTCTGCTATTACCCCAATCTTTCGCTGCAGGGCGCCTGCCGCATGTGCCTGGTGAAGGTCGAAAAGATGCCCAAGCTGCAGACCGCATGCACCACGGTGGTCAGCGAGGGCATGATCGTCACCACCGAGAGCGAAGAGATCAAGCAGGCACGCAAGTCGATGCTTGAGATGCTATTGGGCAACCATCCGCTGGATTGCCCGGTCTGCGACGCGGGCGGGGAGTGCGAGCTGCAGGACATGACGTTTTCCTACGGCGCCGCCGAATCGAAGTTCATGGAGGCGAAAAATCACAAGGAGGAGCAACAGTGGTCCCCCGTGGTGTTCTTCGACCGGCCACGCTGCATCCTTTGTTACCGGTGCGTGCGGGTATGCGGCGAAGGCATGGACGTATGGGCTCTTGGCGTACAGAACCGCGGTGTGAGTTCGCTGATTGCACCCAATAAAGGAGATCATCTGGAGTGCGAAGAGTGCGGCATGTGCATCGACATCTGCCCGGTGGGCGCACTGACTTCCGGCGCGTATCGCTATAAGACGCGGCCGTGGGAGATGAAACATGTCGGCACCGTCTGCACGCACTGCGGCGACGGCTGCAAAACGACTTTGGGTGTGCGCCGCTCGGACACTGGTATGGAGATCGTCCGCGGCGACAATCGCGACAAGAGCGGCACCAACGGGGACTTTCTCTGCATCAAGGGCCGCTACGCGTTCGACTTTGCGAATCATGAAGAGCGGCTGACGCAGCCGTTGATCCGCAAGAATGGCAAGCTGACGCCGTCGACCTGGGAAGACGCTTTCGAGCTGGTTGGCAAAAAATTCGCTGAGATTCGCGATAAAGACGGCGGCGCTGCGATCGGAGTCATCGGATCGAATCGTACGACGAACGAAGAAGCCTACCTGCTCTCCAAGTTCGCGCGCACGGTCTTGAAGACCAACAACGTCGATCATCATCGAACGGCGGATTTCCCAGCCTTCGCAGCTGCAATGCGCGACGGCGCAGACAAAACCGCCAGCATGGCGGATGTCTTCAATGCGCCCGCGATCCTGCTGATCGGGAATGATCCTACGGAGCAGCATCCGCTGCTGGCGTGGCAGATTCGAAATAATGTACGGCTGCATCGATCCAAGCTGTATGTCGTGAACTCGCGCTCGATCAAACTGCGGCGGCAGGCGACCGTCTTCGCGCAGGTCAGTGAGGATAACGGCGAAGGCAAGTTCGTTTATGCTCTGGCTGGAAATGACATGCCGTGGGGAGCCGTTTTGGCTGGACCGGGGAGTCATCCAGCCGAGATAAACGGGACAACACCCGAAGTTCTCGAAAAACTAGCGGAGACGTTGCGGAATGAACCGAATCTGGTTGTAGTGTTCGGCGCGGAGATTCAGGACGTCAGCATTCAGTTCCTCACAACTGCTCTTCCGAATGCAAAATTCATCTGCCTAGGCGATTACGCCAACTCCCGCGGAGCGGCGGACATGGGACTGTATCCCGACCTGCTGCCTGGGTATCACGCGGTGGGCGGCGCGAGCCCGTTCCACGAGGAGTGGAATGTCCCGCCAGCGCCGGGCATGCACGCGACTGAGATGGTGGTTGCGGCGCAGGCGGGCAAGCTTAAGGCGCTCTATGTTGTCGGATCGAATCCGATCGGGCGGATGCAGATCGATCCCTTTGCGTTTTCGAACAGCTTCGTCGTCGTGCAGGACATGTTCCTGACTGAAACGGCCGTTATCGCCGACGTTGTGCTGCCGGCTGCGAACGCGTACGAAAAAGCTGGAACGATGACCAACACTTGCGGCGACATCCAACTCGTGAAGAAGGCTGGCGAGGTTTCGGGAACAAAGCCGGATTTCGAAATGATCGTGCGCATTGCCGACGCGATGGGCCATGAAATCGTGAAACTGGTGCCGTTCGGCGGCGGAGTTCGCGCTGATATGGGCCAGGCACGCGGCGCGCAATCGGGGGAAGTCGATCGGCACGCGGTGTGGCTTGAGAATCAGGGTCTCGAACCGAAGCTGAACCCGCTCGATCCGATGGCGATTCTGGACGAGATACAGAGACTGGTGCCGGGCTACGACGTGTCGCGCGCAAATCTGCTGGCTGGAAATACCGAGCACACGTTGCTGCAGAAGACCGGTGGAGGAGTGACGCAGCAAAAGAAAGATGCGCCGGTCGTTATCTCGCCAGCGAACGACACTCTGTTCACTTCGGGCACACTTGGCCGGTACTCGCGGGCATTGAAATCCGTCATGGAAGCGCACGAGGTCAAGCCGGCGGAAGTAGCAGCAGACTAATATTTTTTGTTCAGCTGCGGCCAGAAACTGCAGTCCCAGGATCAGAGAGAGGAAGTAGCAAGTTGCCAATCTGGGTTTATATCGTAGCTTCTGTGATCAAGTCGGCAGTTGTTTTGGGCGTGCTGCTAACGGCAGTGGCGTACACGGTCTGGCTGGAGCGCAAAGTTGTCGGCCACATGCAAAACCGGTGGGGACCTACTCGGGTGGGTCCGTTCGGCCTGCTGCAACCGGCGGCCGATGGACTCAAGTTCCTGTTCAAAGAAGATTTGACTCCGCCGCACGTCTACAAACCTCTATTTCTCGCTGCGCCGTTGATCGCCGTGATCTTTGCGCTGACGTCGATTGCGGTCATCCCCTTTGGGAATCCGGTCAAACTATTTGGCTACACTTTTCCGCTTCAGATCACGACGGATGTCAACACTGGGCTACTGCTAATTCTCGGCGTGACTTCGATTGGGGTTTACGGCGTCGCCTTGGCGGGGTGGTCCTCGAACAACAAGTATTCCCTGCTCGGTGGCTTGCGCGCGAGTGCGCAGATGGTGAGCTACGAAATTTCGCTGGGACTGTCGCTGGTGGGCGTGCTGATTATGGCTGGCAGCTTCAGCCTGACGGATATTGTGACTGCACAGCGCGGGCATTTTCTGGGATTCATTCCACGGTGGAACATTTTCACTGGGCAGATCGTCGGCTTTTTCTGCTACCTGATGGCGGCCTACGCGGAGACGAATCGCATCCCGTTCGACTTGCCCGAAGCCGAAACAGAACTCGTCGCTGGCTATCACACCGAGTACAGCGCGATGAAGTTTGCGATGTTTTTCATGGCTGAGTATGCAAACATGATCACGGTCGCCTGCGTGGCGACACTCCTGTTCTTCGGCGGATGGAATGGGCCGATCTTTGGTCCACCAATACTGCAGGCGATCCTTCCCGTGTTCTGGTTCTGCGCCAAAGTTTTTGCATTTCTCTTTTTGTATATATGGGTTCGTGGGACGTTGCCACGCTTCCGATACGACCAGCTGATGGCTTTCGGTTGGAAGTTCCTGTTGCCCCTGGCGATCGTAAATTTGATCGCCACAGCAATTGCAGTGGCGTGGTGAGGAAGCAGAGGTCAGGGTCTTGGGATCAGGGATCAGAACTCAAGTATTCAAACTGGCCCGTGACACTGACCACTAAGAACTGAGTTCAATGCTTAGCGTTCATCTCATTTTATTTCTGGCGTTTGGAGCGATCGCTGTAGCGGGCGCCGTTAACCTGCTGGTGCAGCGGCATCCGATTAACAGCGCCCTGTCGCTGATCGCCGTGATGGCGGCCCTGGCAGGCGAGTACCTGCTGCTAGGCGCGGAGTTCGTCGCGGCCGTGCAAGTAATCGTCTACGCCGGCGCGATCATGGTGCTGTTCGTGTTCGTCATCATGCTGCTGAATGCAGGAGTGGAGGAACAGACTAAGGGCAGCCATGTTGCAGTGTTCCTCGGCATTCCGAGCATGCTGGTTGGCAGTCTGTTGGTCGCTTGGGTCGTTTTGAAACATTCCGGCACCGAGGCAGTCGCCGCGGGCGCATTGCCCGGAGCGCCGAAAGTCATCGGACAACTTCTATTTCACGAATTCCTGCTGCCCTTTGAAATCACATCGATACTGATTCTGATCGCCATCATGGGTGCGGTGGTGCTGGCGAGCAAGCCGACGGTCCCGGGTGGCGGACCGGCAAAGAAGGTGAACGACTGATGGTTCCCCTTTCCTACTATCTCGTACTCAGTGGAATCCTCTTCGCATGCGGCGTGACGGGATTCCTGATCAAGCGCAACATCATCACCATATTTATGTCGATTGAGTTGATGCTCAACGGCGTGAATCTTTCGTTCGTCGCGTTTGCCGCACACTGGCATGCTCTGGCCGGCCAAGTCTTCGTGTTTTTCGTGATGGTGGTGGCAGCGGCCGAAGCAACGGTAGGTCTGGCCATCATTATTTCGGTCTACCGGACGCGCGAAACGCTGAATATCGACCAGGTGAATTTGCTCAAGCTATGACGCAGAATCCCTATCTCTGGCTGATTCCGACCCTGCCGCTGGCTGGGGCCGCGATCAATGGATTTCTGGGGCGCCGCTCGTCCAAAACGGCGGTCACCACGATAGCCCTGGCCTTCCCGGGATTGGCCTTCGCTCTGGCCCTCTGGATCGCGTTCGGATTTTCTTCGGCAGCTGCGCCCTATACGTTCGATCTCGCACACTGGATCCGCTCCGGAAGTTTCTCTGCGGACTTCGCGTTTTATCTGGACCAGCTTTCGCTGGTGATGCTACTCGTCGTAACCGGAGTGGGCTTCCTGATTCATGTCTATTCGGTTGGCTACATGGCGGAGGATCCGAGCTATTACAGGTTCTTTACCTATCTGAACCTGTTTATGTTTTTTATGTTGACGCTGATTCTGGCGAACAACTACCTACTTATGTTCATCGGGTGGGAGGGAGTCGGCCTGGCGTCATATCTGCTGATCGGGTTCTGGTTCACGAAAGACTCGGCGGCGTCCGCCGGCAAGAAAGCATTCATCGTTAACCGCATCGGTGACTTCGGGTTTCTCATTGGCCTCTTTTTGATCATTCAGCACTTCGGCTCGCTGAACTTTACAGAGGTCTTTGCCAAAGTCCAACCGTATGCTCCGGAGACTTCCGGCGCGGGATTGCTCACGGCGATCGGAATTCTGCTAATGGTCGGGGCCTGCGGCAAGTCGGCCCAGATTCCTTTGTACGTGTGGCTTCCCGATGCGATGGAGGGTCCTACCCCAGTTTCCGCGCTGATCCATGCGGCGACGATGGTCACGGCCGGTGTTTACATGGTGGCGCGGTCGCACGTGATTTTTGAACGCGCACCGATTGCCCTTACAGTGGTCGCGATCATCGGCACTCTGACGGCGCTGTTCGCCGCAACGATTGGCATCACGCAGACCGATATCAAAAAGGTTCTTGCCTATTCCACAGTTTCGCAACTCGGCTACATGTTTGTGGCTTGTGGGGTGGGAGCGTTTTCTGCCGGCATTTTCCACCTGATGACGCATGCCTTCTTCAAGGGCCTGCTGTTTCTGGCTGCTGGTTCAGTGATTCATGCGGTGGGTGGCGAACAAGATATGCGGAAGATGGGTGGGCTTCGGTCGTACATTCCGTGGACGTTCATAACCATGCTGACGGCGACACTGGCGATCTCCGGGATACCACCATTCGCGGGCTTCTGGAGCAAGGACGAAATTCTTTGGAAAGCATACCAGGCGAATTGGGTGTACTGGCTGATCGGAGTCGTCACCGCGCTCATCACGTCTTTCTACATGTTCCGGCTGCTGTTCATGACATTTTGGGGAGACTACAAAGGGATCCAGGTCGACGATCACGGACATGCGCACTCGGCGCCCGGACATGGCAATCATGGGCATGGGGAACCGCACGAGAGTCCGATGGTCATGCTCGTTCCTTTAATGATCCTGGCATTGCTGTCTGTGGTGGGAGGACTCGTCGGCATACACAACGGATTCGAACACTTTCTCGAGCCGGTGTTTGGCTCAGAATTCCCGAAGACGATTACCGAGGGATCCGGCAACACCGAATGGTTGCTCATGGGTGTCTCGGTCCTCTTTGCACTGGCAGGTGCCGTGATTGCGTACATCCTGTATGTCAGCAAGCCGTATCTACCTGAGAAGATCGCGGCGTCTCTGGGCAATTTATATGAAGCGGTGTTGAACAAGTATTACGTCGACGAGCTTTATGCCAAGCTGTTCGTCAAGCCGCTGGTGGATGGATCGACTGCGATTCTCTGGCAAGGCGTCGATCGCAAGGTGATCGACGACAGCGTGAACAATGCTGCCGACGGCGCACGGCATCTATCTGACGAAGTACGGCATATGCAGTCGGGCAACCTGCGTTCGTACGCCGGCTGGATCGCCGCCGGGGCAGCCGTCTTGATCGCCTACATGATCTGGCTGGGGGTGGGACAATGAACGATGCCTTCAGTCCTTACATTGTTTCGCTGGTCACGTTCGCTCCGCTCGCAGGCGCATTGCTGCTTACGATCCTGCCGCGGCGGGATCGCGATATTCGTGTCATCGCGTTGCTCGTCTCGCTGATTACGTTCGCCGTCTCGCTGCATCTACCGGTGCATTTCCATCGCGCGCTGCCCGGCTTCCAGTTCGAGATCGACAAGCAATGGATCTCCAGCCCGAACATTCATTACCACATGGCCATCGACGGCATTTCGATGTGGCTCGTGGTGCTGACTACGTTCCTCACGCCACTGTGTGTGCTGATCTCGTGGAAGTCGGTTCACGATCGAGTGAAGGAGTTTTTTATCCTTTTGCTCATCCTGGAAACGGCGCTGATCGGGGTCTTTACCTCGCTCGATCTATTCCTGTTTTACTTCTTCTGGGAAGCGACGCTGATCCCGATGGCACTTTTGATCGGAGTGTTCGGACACGAGCGCCGGGTCTATGCCGCGGTGAAGTTCTTCATGTACACGATGATCGCGTCGGTCTTCATGCTGGCGGCGATCCTCTGGCTGTACGCGCAAACTGGCAGCTTTGATTTTGTCTTTATTCGCGACCAGATCGCGAGCGGCGCGATCAAAAACTTCCCTGCCGCAGCGCAATGGCTGTTCCTGGGATTCTTTCTCGCCTTTGCGGTCAAAGTGCCACTGTTTCCATTCCACACATGGTTGCCTGACGCTCACGTGGAAGCGCCAACTGCGGGGTCCGTACTGCTGGCGGGCGTCCTGCTGAAGATGGGCACGTACGGAATGCTGCGCTTCAATCTTGGACTGTTCCCGGAGCAGTCGCGGCACAACGCTCCGTGGATCATGACGCTGGCTCTGATCGGCATCATCTATGGCGCGCTGGTCGCGATGGTGCAGCCGAACATGAAGAAGTTGATCGCCTACTCGTCGGTCAGCCACTTGGGATTTGTAGTGCTCGGCATTTTCAGCTTCACGCAGTCCGGACTCAACGGCGCAATGTTCGTCATGCTGGCGCATGGCGTCTCGACTGGCGGACTCTTCATGCTGGCCGGCATTCTGCACGAACGCCGGCACACCTACGAGATCTCCGAGTTCGGCGGGCTGGCCTCAATTATGCCGGTTTACTCGACCTCATACCTCTTCATTGTTCTGGCGTCGGTCGGACTGCCACTGCTGAACGGATTCATCGGTGAGTTTCTGGTGCTGAATGGTGCATTCCAGGCGAAGCCGATCTATGGAATTCTCGGAGCGACCGGCGTGATCTGGAGCGCCTGCTACCTGCTGTGGATGTTCCAGCGTGTCTTTTATGGCAAGGTCACGAATCCGCTAAACAACTCCATGGCCGACATGCTCGGCTTCGAGAAGGCTGCAGTCTGGCCGTGCGCGGTAGCGGCTCTGGTGATGGGGGTCGCACCAATCTTGTGGCTGGCCGCGATTGATCCAGCCGTGCAGAACTCTCTCATGCCGTTCGCCCAGACGATCAGCAAGGCGGTTATGCAATGACGATGCTTCCCGCCATGCTGCTGCAGGCCATTCCTCAAACTGCGGATTACGTTCGTATATTGCCGGAACTGGTGCTGTCGATATTCGGCATCATTGTGATGATGCTTGATCCTCTCGTCGACGAAGAAAAAAGCCAGAAGACTCTGGGTGGCATTGCATTCGTTGGGACGATGGTCGCGTTGTTCTCGACCTGGTACACGTCGAAGTCGCCGGGGATGGCGTTTTCGAACACCATCCGGATTGACAGCTTCAGTATCTTCTTTATCTTTCTGGTGATCGCCATCGCCGCGGTCGTGATTCTGAGTTCGTTCGAGTACATGGCGGTACAGCGGATACGCGCGGGAGAATACTACGCCCTGATCCTGTTCGGCGTGGTCGGTATGTCGGTAATGTCTTCGGCGACGGAACTGGTACTGATCTTCATAGGGCTGGAAATTTCTTCGATCTCCACCTACATTCTCGCCGGATTTCGACGGAACGAAGCCGCGAGCAGCGAATCTTCGTTGAAGTATTTTCTGCTGGGATCGTTTGCCACAGCATTCTTCCTTTACGGCGTCGCGCTGATGTTCGGCGCTACGGGATCGACCAACATCGACGTCATCTCCCAGAAATTGCAATCTTCCCCGGCCGAAGTGCTCGTATACGTGGCGATGGCACTGATGTTCGTCGGGCTCGGCTTCAAAGTAGCGGCGGCTCCATTCCATGTCTGGACTCCGGATGTCTATGAAGGGGCCCCTGCACCGGTGGTCGGCTTCATGTCAACCGCACCCAAGGCTGCCGCCTTCGCCGTGTTGCTGCGAGTGGTATTCGCCATCAATGCGCCGGGACGTTTCTGGTTCCTATGGTTTGCGGCAGCGCTCTCGATGACTTTGGGCAACGTGGGGGCGCTGGTGCAATCGAATGTGAAGCGACTGCTGGCGTACTCCTCGATTGCTCATGCCGGATATTTGCTCGTGGCCTTCGCCATGACGACGCCGGAGAACTCGATTACGGGGATCTCAGCGGCGATGTTCTACACAGCCGCCTATGCCGCCATGAATGTGGGCGCATTCACCGTGGTCAGCCATTTTGCTAATGCAGGCGAGCGTTACGTGACGCTCGAAGACTACGAAGGATTAGGCCGGTCGTCCCCGCTTCTGGCAGCGTCGCTCACGATTTTCCTGCTCTCGCTCATCGGAATTCCCATGACGGGCGGGTTTTTCGCCAAATTCTACGTATTCAGCGCCGCACTGCGGGCTAACCTGATCTGGCTAACCCTGATCGGCGTCTCCAATAGCGCGATCGGAGCCTACTACTATCTTCGCATTATCGTTGCTATGTATATGCGGGAGTCGCGCAAGGAAGTTCCTGTCACTCCAGTCTCCTTTGGAGTTGGATTGGCTCTGGCACTGAGTCTGATCGCGACTTTGTATCTTGGATTGCTGCCCAATCGCGTGCTGCAGATCGCGCAACACTCGGCGCAGGACCTGGTTTCGCAATCGTCGACTGGTGCCGCTGAGGTGGCCCGGGCTCCGTTGGGTGCAGCAGTTCCTCCGCGATAATGTCCCTTAAGAAGACGAAAAAACCTCCATTTGACAAGGGCCATGACCAACGTGCATCATGAGTCCACCGAGTTTCCAGGTCCTTTCTAAACCCACAAAGAATAAAGTACGGGTACCAGCTTGGAGGGAGTATATGGTTAACGTGATTCGCAGGCTTTGGTCCGAAGAAGCGGGGCAAGACATCGCCGAATACGCCGTGATGTTGGCGGTGATTCTGGTTTTGGTGGTAGGAACGGTTCGGCTGATCGGCTCGAATGCCAATAATGCGTTCTCCAGCGTAGCCAGCTCATTGCAGTAACATTGTTACCTCGAGGTTCCGAGGCGCGGGACGCACCCGCAAGAGACATCTATGACACGATTTACTCCAGGTTTCGCTTACGCCGCGTATTACCGGTTTATGGTAGCGGCTGCGGAGCGGCTTGGAGTGAGGTGAGCCAAAAGGCTACCTGAAGTACCAAGCTTAAACGCAAGCCGCGATCCACGGATCGCGGCTTTTGATTTATCGGAAGAGTTGGGCGGTAACAATTCACCAGGAGACCAGTCCCCATGATTGTCAACATGTCAGAAAAGGCCACCGAGCAGGAAATTAACCACATCATCGATCGCATCCGAGAGGCTGGATACCAACCCCACGTCACGCGCGGAACCGAACGCACGATTGTCGCCGCGGTCGGCTCTGGGCGGCGTCACGAGATTGAGGCGCTTCAGGTCGCGCCGGGCGTCGATAACGTCGTTGCCATCGCTCAGCCTTTCAAACTGGTGAGTCGGCAAGTGCAGCCGGAACGCTCGCTCGTCAAAATCGATGGCGTGTCGATCGGCGGCCCGGAAGTGGTCGTGATTGCTGGACCGTGTTCGGTGGAATCACGCGAGCAACTGCTCGATACGGCGCATGCCGTGAAGCGCGCGGGAGCTTCCATGCTGCGCGGCGGCGCCTACAAGCCGCGAACCTCCCCTTATGACTTTCAGGGTCTGGGGATTGAAGCGCTCAAGATTCTACGTCAGGCAAAAGAGGATACGGGATTGCCGGTGGTCACCGAGGTGATGAGCACGGAAGATATCGACTTGATTTGTGAATACGTCGACATGCTGCAGGTGGGGGCCCGTAACATGCAGAATTTCGCCCTACTGCGCCGGCTGGCAACGATAAACAAGCCCATCCTGCTCAAGCGCGGGCCATCGGCAACGGTGAAAGAGTGGCTGCTCGCAGCGGAGTATCTGCTGTCGGGAGGGAACCACCAGGTCGTGCTCTGTGAACGCGGAATTAAGACGTTCGAGACCGAAATGCGCAATACGATGGACCTGGCCGCGATCGCACTGGCTCGTGATCTGTCACACTTGCCGGTCATTGCCGATCCTTCGCACGGAACTGGCAAGCAGAGCTTGATTGCGGCGGTTTCGCGGGCCGCGGTCGCAGTGGGGGCAGATGGACTGATCATCGAAGTACATCCGTGTCCTGAGCGCGCGCTATCGGACGGGCCGCAATCGCTGGATTTCGCGGGATTCGGACGGGTCATGCGGGCGCTGGCAGAACCGCTACGGCAGACGGCGAGTCCGCAGGTGGTTCAGGCCGCCGTATAAGCAACATCTTGACTACGCCGGAGTCGACTCGCGAAGCTCACGGCACTGCTGCCCATGGGTTAGTGAGCGTTAGCCGGCTGTTTGGGCCGCATCGCAGGATCACCGAACAAAACAAACGTCCGGCGAACATCAGGGTCATTGATGGAAGCCTTGGCGTTCACGATGGCTTGGCCAAGCGTCTCGCCGTTCACGCTAAACGCGTTTTGCACCACCAGACTATCCAGCGTGGTCTGCGGGGGCGCCTGATTCAAGCCCGTGGACGCGAGCACGGCCACTCCACCTCCATTTTGAGCAAGGATGAGGCTGACACCGAGAGGCTCCGCATAGACGTCCTGGAAGAATCCATTCAGGCAATCCATAATCAGGAAGATCGGCAGCTGCGAACTATTGGTAAGCGTGCTCACCGTAGTCTCGTCGAAGATGTCTGACCCGGACCACTGCTCTTCCGAGCCATGTCCGAGATAGTTCACCAACAACTGACCCGAGTTGATCGAGTTGACAATATCTGTTCGAGCGGCGTCAACACCAACGTCGTCGACAAAAATGTCCGTCGCTAGCACGTTCGAAGGCAGCAGAGCCTGGACCGTCTGGCTGTCTCCGGTGAAGTCGTCGGAAGGATCGTCCTTGTCAGCGACGAAAATGGCGTTGGAAGTCCAAGGCCCGTTGGTTGAGTTCCCCTCGTAGGTGGCGATCTTACCGATCACCGTCTGCGCCTCGACAGGAGTGCTAACCGGCAGACGACCCGTAGCGATCGTTGGATAGCCGGTATTCGTGAAATCCGAAAACCAATCGTCGGAAGCCGTCATCAGGCTCGAACTGGCAATGATGCGGGTGGGGACATAGTCCAGGTTTCCAAAACCAAGGTAATTCCGCGGATCGATCGACGCGCGTCCGTTGAGGAGCAGGCACCTTGGCGCCTTCTTCCAATGATGCGTGGCAGCCCAGAGGAAACGCTTGATGGCGAATGGACTGCGCTCCCCGAAGTTGAATTCGTCGTACAGTTCTCCGACCGGGACAACGGCGGATGTCTTGCCTTCAGCCTCGTGAGCACGCACCAGCGGTCTCAGCGCAGTTGCGAAGTCGCCGTGCGTGACCATTGCGATGTCGGCTCCGGGCAGCGCAGTATGCCATTGGGACGGATGATTCGGAACAATTTCGTGTTGCGGCAGGCTAATGTAATCCGCCACGGCGAACAACGTATGCCGTAACGGCGCCCCCGATCTCGTAGTCGTGAACGGCACCTGAACCGCAATTTGATACTTGCCGTTGCTCGACTTAACACTCGGAGTCAGTAACACCGGCATACTGGGATCGGTGATATCGAGAACCGTGGGAGCGCTGTCAAAGCCAGCGACGTTGATTTCCTCGCCGGCGCGACCCGTGAACTTTAAACGGTCTGCGTCCGCTTCGAACTTATGAGCGTACGTAATCCGAATGTAGTTCACCAGGCTGGTATCGTAATCGCCATTGAGTGCAGTGAGGGTGACTGTGTTCGCCCAAGGCAGCAATACACCTGGCGGAATCGAAACATTCATCGTTCCCTGATCCTGGCCAGTGAAGACGATGTCGCCGATATTCGTACCATTCAGAGCGACCTGCACATCGTGCGGAAAGCCCACGATGATGCCTTGTAGAGTAATTTCCAGTTGGGCGACCTGCGCGGAGTTTGTATCCAGATGCGGCACTTCGATCGCTTGATCCACCGGTGTGGAAGAAACGAGCGAGCCGAAGAAGTTTTGACCATTCGTAGTCAGCAACGCAGCGAAATAAATCGTATGTTGCTGCAGTTCCACAGTCGCCGAATAGCTGGACGGCTGCTGGTTCGAGGCGGAGGATGCCGGCAGTTGCTGAATGCGCAATCCGGGATCGCTGCCCACTACGAGCCAGTACACACGGGTGCCTGAGAACACCGTGTTGATTCCAGTGCCGTAGAAGTTGATCGCGGCGCCCGGTCCGAATCCTCCGGGACCAGCGGTTGCTCCCGTAATCTGGATGGGTTGCTCGACCGCTTCGGCATACAGATGGAGCAATGCCGGATCCACATTCGGATCCAGGCCGGCCTGCACCAACTGTGGTTGCGTAATGCTATGCCAGCCCTCATGCTGCACATGGATCTTCACTGCCGGGTGTGCTGCCAATTCATACTGCTTCTGCCACTGCGCTGACGTTGGCTTCGAAACCTGCGCAAAGCTCTCAACGATGTGGCTGGATTGACTGCCCGGCGTAGGCGGCTGCGCCTGATTCATCTGGTTGAGCATGCGCGCCTCAGGAGCGGTTACATCACTGCTACTCGAATTTGAAATCGGAACAGGCCCATGCATAGTGCGAGTGCCATTGATATCGACATCCTCGAGCCAGTACGACGCTCCGGAAACGGGCGTGGCGGGGTCCAACCACGTGTAACTTCTGCCGCTGTGTTTGGGCAATGCTCCGGTCATCAACAGTGCCGAACCCGCGATGACCGATGGATTCATGCGCACCTTGCTTCCATTCATGTCCCGGTAAACGTTGAAGCCGAGGTTGTGCGATTCTCCTCCGGTCTTCCATGTCAAGACGGCTCTTCGGTTGCCATCCTTGTCGGTCGCGTAGTGAGCTGAGAATGAAATCAGGGTGACCTTGGTCGGCTGCAGAACGGTCACAGAAATCGTGGATGTATTGTTGGCTAAATTAGGATCCGTCTGATCCGCCGTCACGTTCGCAGTATTCGAGATCACTCCGGCCTGGCCCGGAATCGTTAGGATCGAGATGGTCGCTGTTCCGGCATTCAACATTGGTCCTAGCAGGCACGTCACGGTGCCGCCCGCTTCGGAGCACGTGCCTTGCGTAGTTGTGGAGGAAAGATAAGTTACCGTGGACGGGAGAGTGTCAGTGACCGTGACATTCGTCGCTGTGGCCGGACCATTGTTGGTTACGGCTAGCGAGTAGAGGAGCGGCGTACCTTGTGTCACTGGATTCGGCGTCGCGGTCTTGACGATGGCCATATCCGCCGAATTCGCATTGGCGACTACCACCGTGGCACTCGCGCTATTGTTCGTCAGATTGGGAACGATGTTGGCGGCGTTCGCGGTGACTGTGTCGGTAATATTTGTGCCAGATGCAGTCGTCGAAATCACCTGCAACACGACCGTAAAACTAGCGGTAATACCTACGTTCAGATTGCCGCCATCGGTGCAAGTAATCGTTCCCGTGCCACCCACGGGTGGAACCGTTCCGCAGGTCCACCCTCCGGCAGGAGTAATCGATTGGAAGGTGGTATTCGGCGGTGTGACTTCCGTGATGGTCACACCAGTTGCGTTCGCCGTACCGAGGTTTTTCACCGTCTGCGTATAGGTCACGTTGCTTCCGGCCGCGACCGAGGTCGGGCTAGCCGTATCCGTTGCAACCAGATCTGCTTGCGTGGCGAGGGCAACGACATCGGAAGCGGTTGCTGTGTTATTCGCCGAGTTGGGATCGGTGATCGACGAAGTTACGTTCGCGGTTTCATTGATAGCAGTTCCAGGCGCAGTACCGGCGGTGACCTTCACCGTATAAGTAATTGTCGCCGGAGCGCCAGGCGCCAAGCTTGGATCTGTGCAGGTCAATGTCGCGACCGTGCAAGTCCATCCTGCGGGCCCGGTCAGAGTGAGCGCCGTGGTATTTGCCGGCAAAGTTTCAGTCAGGCTTACACTCGTCGCGGTGCTCGGCCCTCCGTTGGTAACAACTTGTGTATACGTGATGTTATTACCGGCCTGCACTGGAACCGGAGCGGCTGTATTTGTGAGTGACAGATCCGCGGAGTCGAGGACATACGTACCCACGGTTACGGCGTTATTGCCTGTATTCGGATCACCTGTAGTCGAGCTAACGGTGTCGGTTTGTGAGAGGTTCGTCCCCTGGGCGATCGTCGACGGGACCGTCACCACGAAGGTAAACGCGGTTGTCGTTGTATTCGCAGCCATGTTGGCCCCGTCAGTGCATGTCAGGGTTGCTAGAGTGCAGGTCCACCCCGCAGGCCCGGTCAACGAGGTGGCGGTTGTCCCAGCCGGGAGAGTTTCTACGAGCTTTGGCGTCGTTGCGGCATGCGGACCTGCATTGGTGACGGTTTGCGTGTAGGTAGCGGTGTTCCCTGCGGTAACCGAAGCGGGGCCTGAGTTCGTGACGCTTAGATCCGCCTGCACGGCCGACGTGACGGCGATATTTACGGTTGCGGTGTTGTTGTTCGTATTCGTTTCGTTAGTTGCGGATGCGACCGTCACCGTGTCCGTGATGATGGTGCCCGCGAGCGTTCCGGCGGCGACGTTGTATACAACTGTCAGAGTTCCGGTTGAACCAGGCGGGACGCTCGGATTGGTGCACGAAAGGGGCGCGCTATTTGGACAGGTCCACGTTCCTCCGCCCGTCGTCACGACTGCCGCGGATACAAAGCTCGTGTTCGCAGGAGTCGGTTCGGTGAGGGTTGCGGTTGAGCAATTGCTGGGACCGCCATTCGTTATGACTTGTGTGTACGTAATGTTGTTGCCCGCGAGCACTGGACTTGGCGTTCCGGCGTTCGTGACGCCCAAATCGCAACGAGTGCCCACTCCCGTAATGACGGTGGTGGTGTTGTTACCTAGATTTGGATCGGATGTCGTGGCTGTTACAGAAGAGTTCGCTGTGACCGGACCACCCGTCGTGCTAGGAGGCACATTGACCACGATCACGATGTCAGCCGAGGTACCAGAACCAAGGTTTGCTGTGTCGTTGCACACTACATTTCCGGTTGACCCGACCGCCGGAGAAGTGCAGGTCCATCCAGCCGGTGCCAGCACAGATTCAAAGGTCGTGTTGGTCGGAGTGGGTTCCGTAAAGCTCAGGCCCGCGGCAGCGGCGGGACCGTTGTTGGTGATGGTCTGCGTATAGGTGATGGAATTTCCGGCGATCACGTCCCAGGGACTGAAGGCCGTGCTGAGAGCGACATCAGCTTGAGTGCCAGTCGCCACGACATCGGTTGCCGTGGCGGAATTTGCTCCGAACGCCTGGTTCGTTGCATTCACAGTTGCTGTATCGCTGATGATGGTTCCACTGGCCGTTCCCGCATTTACCATCACAACCAGTGAGACGGTACCGCTCGCTCCAGCGGGAGCACTTGCGCTAGTGCAATTAATCGCACCTGTGCCCCCCACGGGAGGCGTGGTGCAAGTTGTTCCTGGGGGCGCGGAAATCGAAACGAAAGTTGTATTTGCCGGAGTACTCTCGGTCAGAGTTGGATTCGTTGCTGTACCGCTACCCAGATTCGTCACCGTTTGGGTATAGGTGATGACACTTCCGGCGAGCACCGGATTTGGCGATGCCGAGTTGGTCACCGTCATCTGCCCCTGCGCCGTCGCGCCCACCAACGTCGTCACTATTGCCGTGTTGTTCGCGGAATTCGGATCGATCACCGACGAACTTACATTGGCCGTTCCAGTGATGATCGTCCCATTCGCAACTCCGGTATTCACTTTGACCACCATTGAGAACGTGGCGGAACTCAGCCCAAGCATATCGGCGTTGGTACAAACCACGTTGCCGCCGTTTCCAGTGAGCGGCGTCTGGCAACTCCAGCCGGAAGGCGCAGTGAACGAAGAGAAAGTCGTATTGGCAGGAACAGGCAGAATCAGCGTCGCATTGTCGGCAGCGCTCGGACCGTTATCAGTTGCTACGACGGTGTAGGTGATATTTCCGCCAGCCGCCACCGGGTTGGGAGACCCAGCATCGGTCACGGACATATCGGCGGTGGAGATGACTAACGCTATGTCGGTCGCGGTATCGTTGGTGAGATCAGCCTCACCGCCTCCACCAATAGTGGCCACATTGGTCAATGTGGCCGGAGATGATTGCGACACCAGCGCATTCAGAGTGATCGCAGGATAACTTGCACCTGCAGCCAAAGCGTCCGTGCGCGTACAACTCACCGTCTGACCTGAAATCGCGCAGGACCATCCTGTGCCACTCGCGCTGGTGGGGCTAATGCCCAACGGCAAAGTGTCGTTCATCGTGACCAGACCCGTGGTCGCGCCGTATGGGCTCACGTTCTTAACAACGATTTGATAACTTGCAGCCGAGCCTCTGGTGAAGTTTCCGACGTGAGTCTTGGTCAGCGTGAGATCAGGTGTGCAGAGAGAAGAGGATTGAATTCCCGTGACCTGTCCCAGCGTCGCGTTGGTGACGGAGGTCCCTGAGTCACCCGCTGTCGATCCGTAAGGCACTCCCGGGTTCAGCGTCAGGCCACTTGCTCCTCCGGCTACGCTCATGCTAGCGGGAGCTCCTGAAACAAACACAACGCCTCCAGAGCCACCGCCGCCCGGTCCGTGGCGATCAGCCAGACTATACGGCTGGGTGCTCCAAGCATTGCCGCCACTTCCGCCATTTGCTTGCAGCGTGAGTCCGCCCTCGCCACCATTCGCGGCAAGAACCACGATCGTGCCGCCCGCGCCCCCTCCGCCACCTGCATCATTCGCGGTCTTGTTGTATGAGTTCGCGCCGTTCGCAGTAAGCGTTCCCGTTCCGGTAAGGCTGTCGGCCCGAATGAAGATCATGCCTCCACCGGCTGAGCCGCTGCTCGCCTGATTGTCGCCATCGGAATTGTTTCTGGTGCCGGCGCCGCCGCCGCCTCCCATGGCGATACGGTCAATCGTTGCAGGAAATGGAGAGCCACCCTCACCGCCGCTACTCAGATTCGTATTCCACGAGTCGCCGCCGAATCCTCCCCCACCACCATTTCCGCCACCGCCGCCACCTGCATTCTGATCGTTGGCGGCCGGATCTGAATCCGTACCACCCGCGCCTGCGTTACCGGGAGCTCCACGGGCCATGCTGCCGTCGGTTCCGGCCGTGCCGCTGGGATAGCCCACGCCGGCGATCGTGCGGTTATATGTATTGTTGTATTCGACGAATTTCGATGTGCCTGCGACACCTTCACCTTTGGCGGCGTCCACTCCGTTTTCAGCCGCACCTCCGTAGTTCGCCGGGCCGGGGAATTGATAGTCCGTGTTATTCCCGCCGACGCCACCGGTCAATTGCATTCCCGCGCCGCCACGGAAGCCCATGCCATCGACAACGGCCGTACCGCCGCCGAGGTTGAGTTGGCCAGCAATGTCCAGAGCAATAATGCCACCGGTCGTTCCGTTCCAAGAAGCGGTCGTGAGATTTCCCAAAGTTGCGGATGTGTACTGAGGAACGAGCACGACTTGATAAGTGCTGATTCCCTTGGTCGCCGAGGCGGCGGCACTCGTGTAGCCGAAAACTAATCCGCCGCCAGCGCCTGCTCCTTTAATCGGAACGTTTCCGCCAGCAACTGGCCCGGTGGCTGTGACCCATTCGTAATTGCCGGCGTTATTGATCGTGGTGAATCCCGAGCCGGTACTGCCGTTTCCGTAGGCAACGGAGTTTGATGTGTTGATGCTGGCGTCCTGCATCTGGATGACGAGCAGCAAGCTGCCGGCCGCAATGGTGCCGCCAGCGCCTCTCGAAGTTCCGACCGGTATCGAGGTCGCACCAGCAGCAACAGTTCCATTCCCGGGGAAGTACGTGTTGATCGTGCCCGTGAGAGTTCCACCCGCCGTCAGGGTATTCGTGCCGCAGACCACACTCACTACCGGTGCCAACGCGACGTAAGTATTGTTCCCGGTGTTCGGGTCCGGCGGAGTTCCAGAGTCCGTAATGGTCGCCGTGTTGGGATAAAATCCTGCCGCACTCGTCGAAACGACAACTGCGACCGTAGCCGTCGCACCGCTGGCAAAGGGCGTGGGTAGCGTGCAATTGATGGTGGTCGCCGTGTTGGTGCAAGTCGTACCCGCGCTGGGTGTGTAGGACACCAAAGAAAGATTCGTGGCGTTATAGGTATCAGCCAGCGTGACGCCGTTCGCAGCAGACGGTCCGTTGTTCGTAATCGTGATGTTGTAGGTAGAGTCCTGTCCGAGGGCCACAGCGCTGACGCTCGTGGTCACGGCGATATCGGCCGTGCTCGGATTGATGGGGATCGCGCCATACGACCAATTGGAGTTGCCGCTGAAAGTTCCCGCGAGCGGCACGCTCGGTGCGCCTGTCCGACTGCTGCCGAATCCGGTCACCGCAGGTGGATCGGTTCCCGAAGCCGTAGTCGCATTCCATTGCTGGACCTGAGGCCCGTAGGGCGTGGCCGTCACATTGCCTCCGACCGCTAGCGTGTCGATAATGAGCCCGTTGACCACGCTCATCGGATTCAATTGTCCGTAACCGGCAGTGGCTCCATCCGCCGAAACGAATGTTCCCATCGGCATGGTCTGATCAACGTCGGTAAGTGTCGTCGCGCCCGCAACGACTCCAACCTTCGCGCCCGCGGTAGGAACATCCACGGAAACGCTGACCGCCACATTGCTGCCCGAAGCGGGATTCAGCAGGGACCACATCTCGACGCGCCGCGTGCTTCCGGCGTCGTTGTGGGTTCCGATCAGAGTCAGCGCAGTTCCGCCATAGGTAACAGTCGTAACGGCACTCCCCGGCGAATTCGTAATGTTCATCGAGACGCCGACGATCAGTAGACGGTTCGCCGTCGACGTCGTGGTGTGGGTGAAGTTGAGCGCGAATGTGCCGGCACCTGTGAATTCGTTGTTGGCGGAAGTGCTGGCGTCGACCAAAACTTGCGCATTCAGAGAAGTTGCGGCGAATAAGGAGAGGATGAAAACGATGAGTATGGACTGCGCTCTACGCGAACCGAGGCGCGCAACTTTGCGTAACGACTTGCCCGACACATACTGCGCCCGTGCCGCGGACCGCAGCAGCCAAAAACCTACACCTCGAAACCTAGCGTGCACGATAGTCCGTCCTAACCGCACCTCCCTGGCACGAGCAAGGCCAAGGATTTGCTCCGACATCAGCGCTGGATCGTTTTTCTGCCGTAATCCGCACGCGGGATGAATTCATCTACGCGGGATCGACAAACTCAATCCGGTGAAGCCGAAAACCAAAATTGGATTTAGCTAAGACGATATCGTCCCTTCGTAATTTGGTAACGATTACGGGGGTAACTTCGATACATGTTCGTCACTAGTCGGCTGCTATGCTGCCACCTGGACGCTCGTCTGATTTGTGGGGAAACGGAATTCAAAACCGAGAGCGGATGGAGCGGGAGCGAGCCTCAGGATGGCGTCGGAAATCAGAGGTTTGCAGAGCAAGGAGCGTTGAAGGCTTGATAAGGTTTGCCGGACACGCCCCATTCAAGACGAATCACGAAGGTTCAGACCCATCGCGAACCCGACGGGAAATCGAAACCCCATGCCCGCCGGACCGCTTTTGCGGCAAGATGCTGCACTCGTGCTGCAGACCGCAGCATCCAGCCACCGAGACCTTTAAACCTGGCACGCACAAAATTCCGCCCCAACCATACTTCTTTGGAGTGAGCGATGCCAAGAATCTGTGCTCCTGTCAGCACCGGATCGTCTTGCTGTCCGCAATCACCCCGCGTGATGAATCGATCCTCATGAGGATCCGCCACCACAATCCGGTGAAGCCGGAATCCATGCTCCGCTCTAGCCAGGACGATATCGCCTTTGTGGAGTTCGGTGACGTTTGTGGGGATCACTTCGACCACCTCTCCATCACGAATCGCCGGAGACATGCTGCCGCCGCGCGCCTGGAAGCGCACCCTTAAGCCTTGCGCCAGAAGCGGGCGGGCGATCTCTTCGAACAGTCGCGTGTCCGCGCCGTTTTCAATCATTGAAGTGTCGAATCTTCTCTACAGCGCGCTGGTCGGGTTCGAAGGAGTAGCGATAGACGGGGACAGAACCGACGAGTTCCTCAAGAAATACCAGCGCTGAATCGACATACTCGTGCCGGTGAAAGGGCACAAAACTCCGCGCAAACAGCTCCGCGACGGCCTGGCTGGAAGACAACCGCGTGATGATGTTGCCGTGCCCGTGCTCCAGGACAAAGATGCGCGTCAACGGTGCGCTGTTCGGCGACGCAAACATAGCCTCACCATGCCAGGGCGTACCGTACATGCGCATCTTGTGTTTCTTGTCATTCTGAGCTGAGTGATCGTTCGGCAAAGCCGAGCGGTCTTCATCCCCGTTGTCATTCCGAGCGGAGCGACGAATCTGCTCTTCGGTTTTGTCGCCGTCTCTTCGCACGATGATGCGATCGTCGCTGAGAACTTCAACGTCCTCGATGTCCGTCCAGAAACGGGTGGTCGTGCTCTTCCCTGCACCGGAATGCCCGACGAACAGATTGGCAACCCCATTTTGTCGCACGATTCCAGTCCCGTGCAGTTCGATCGCCTTCTCCTGCGTGAGGCGGTGCATGATGAGCAGTTCGTCGAGGGGATATTCAAATGGATAGGGGCTATGACTTCCATCAGCAAAACATTCTTCGCTCATCTGCAGAGTGGCCCTTCGAAAAGTGCTACTTACCAGAAGTCTCTTATATGGAAGAATCCCCTGGGTTGAGGCCCGGAAATCAAAAACGAATCCTGAATCAGCTTCATACATTCTCCAGACTGAGCCTGAATCAAAGAGCCTACGATGCGAGCTATTCTGGAGGGAAGATACCCACTCAATGCGGATAATTATGTCAGCCTCTTTCGTGGCAGACAGGAATGGTACCAACGGGTCTACCCAATGGAGATCAGCCGCACGCCCGCTCTCGACTTCTACGGATACTCCACCGATACTGAACCCACAACTGTAGGAGCTGGAATCGAATTTTGCACCGACACCCATTCCAATTAAGCCTACGAGCCCTGACTCGGACAGCCGCCTACGATGAAACAAGTGCCATTCGTGCCGCTTCCAGCACTCGGACTCTTGCAATGGCCCAACACGGCTTCTTCCGGCCGCAGGGATATCGTAGTCAGCCTTGGCGAGATATATGGCTGCTTCGTCTTCTCGGGTCTGTCGGCGTTGCCGTTCATTTTTACCACCTCTGATCGTGCGTCAATGGCTCCCACAATTCCCACAGCCGACCGCTGCCCCACCAGAATTGTTCAGTATTGAAAACACTTGCTGGGAGCCCCAAGCGTCTACGTCAATCTCTTTGCTCACGATTTTCCGGGCTGACTCCGTTAAAGCGCGATGCTCAGCACCACCGACACAGAATTCACACTCGCCGTGCGCAGGAACGTCAACGCCCAGCACCTCGGCCCGAAGATGAGCGAGATGACAAAAGAAATCCACAGGAGTCTCCTTGTCTCCGTTCTCAAGCTCACCATTTGCCGGACACATTCCACATAGCGATTGAATGCGGCAGTGAACGCATTTCGTTATTCGAGTCCGCTTGCGACTGCGCACCTGCAGCAGAGCGTTTTGCCATATCGCTTTTGCTCCACTCTCCCGAATGTTGAATATTTCCTTCTGTGAGGTAGTACAAATGCTTATTTCGCCCCACGCATTTATGGCGAAGGAACTTAGACCTCCGCCACAAAAATATACTGTGTCAATCTGTGCGAGGCCCGCGGGTTTCGAAAGGTCGTGTTGTACCAACTTGAGATATTCGGCTCTAGTCTTTGGCGTAGCGAGATCCAAGGCAGCCAATTCCTCAGGGGTTAGTCTCACGGCGAGTGGGCTGTTGGAGCAATCGATCCGAGGATTGATCTGACCATCCATCTTAAATTCCAAGCCCAGCTCACCTTCGACAAAGCGCCGCATCGACATTACTTCATGCTTATTAATGCTGGTCGCGACCGTTTTCAACTTCAGCGGCAGGCCGCGCTCCTTCAGCAACTTGATCCCGCGCAGGCACCGGTCATACGATCCCGGAATCATTGTCAACGCTTCATACGTTTCTCGTGTCCGTCCGTAAAGCGTGATCTCAATGGCGAACGGCGGCCACTCTTTCAAATAGTCCGCAATCTGTTCATTGACGATCGTGCCATTGGTGAACAGCGTGATCAGAAATCCCTTTTTCTTGGCGTAGGTGTAAATCTCGAGGAAGTCTTTGCGAGCGAAGATTTCGCCACCGGTGTAGAGCAGCCAGAAGCAACCCATCTCGACCAGTTCGTCGAGCACGCGGAAGTGCTCTTCCTTGGTCATTTCCCGCTGCCTGGCGTCGAGATCGCCCATGGGCAGGTTGTTGTAGCAGTGGAGGCACTCCAGCGGACAGCGCCGCGTGACTTCGATGGAGACTTGCAACGGCACGCGTTCGCCGCCCTGACGCTTGTGCAGATCAGCGCTGAACTCGCCGTAACTTAACTGCTCCAAATCCCCCTCCGTCCAGAAAGCGGCCGCACTTGCATCCGCTTCCCCATCCCACAGATATGCCGATCAGTCGCCCGCGAGCGCTACCGGCGCAGGAACCTCGACCAATCCAACAGCCTTCATCTCGCCCACAAACTCCGCGACATCGCGTTCGGCTTGCTCGGGTTCGACTTCATATTCCTGCACGATTGCGCTCGCCAACTCCTCGACGCTCTTCGGAGTCTCCAGGAGTTTCCAAATCAGCGTGCCCGTTCCATTGAAGCTATAGATCGAAGCCAGGTCGCCGACTTTGGCGCGCACCGGAACAATCAACGTTTCTCCAGCCACGACTCGTGCAACGACGGATTGCGACCGAACCAGAGTTTCATCATGCCCCAGAATTGCCACGCTGTGCTCCTTGTTCCGGTTTCGTAAAAAACGACTACCTTCGAAAGCCGGCTACTTTCGTCCCAAATTGAGATTACGGCAACTATACCCTCTGAAAGCAATCGCACAGTAGGGGTAGGTATTGAGTTGGTTATCATCCCGAGAGGTTCCGAAGTGCCAATAAAACCGTGACTTATCGTTTGACTCCATGCCCGGAGCAACGCTCGGATTTCACCTCTAGTAAGGGTTCGGTTATGACCGGAACGAAGGAAAGAGGACTTATCTTTTAGGCTGGACAAACGAAAGAAAACGCTATAAAAAGAAATGCGCATCTCTACCGTCGCACACACGACGGAATCGACTCAAGGTCAGAGTCCCGTGCTCAACGAAGAACGACGCCGCGCCATTCTCGATCTGCTCAACCACCAGGGACGGGTTCTAGTCACCGAACTCTCCCGCCACTTCGAAACATCACAGGTTACGATTCGCAAGGACCTTGAAATCCTGCATGCGCATGGACTGGTTCACCGTACGCATGGAGGCGCACTGCCTTCGCGCGAGGGAGCGTTGGAAGATCCGACGCTGCGGGAAAAAGAGAAGTTGCACCATCAGGAAAAGTTGCGCATCGCCGATGCCGCTGTGCAGAAAGTGAAAGAGGGCCAGGTTGTGATTCTGGACTCAGGCACGACCACGACTGCGATCGCCCGATCTCTGCGGCAATTCCAGAACCTGACGATCATCACGAACGCCGTCAATATCGCGGCGGAGCTGGCGGGCACAGCGGTCGAAGTAATCTTGACTGGCGGCACGCTGCGCAAGAATTCTTTTTCACTGGTCGGGCCGATTGCGGAGGAAACGTTGCGCCGTTTGAGCGCGGACATTTTGTTTCTAGGCGTCGACGGCTTCGACGTGCATTACGGGCTGAGCACACCCAACCTGCTTGAAGCGAAAGTCAATCGCGTGATGGTGGAGATCGCCAAGAAGACGGTCGCCGTGTGCGACTCAAGCAAGTTCGGGAGGCGCAGTCTTTCGCTGATTTCGCCGACCTCTGCGTTGAAGGAAGTTATCACCGACCGGGGCGCTGCGAAATCGGACTTGCGAGCGTTGAAACAAGCTGGAATCGAACTCACGCTAGTGTGAATAAGATTCGCCGCAGAATTGTCATCCAGGAAAAATCATAATTCGGGAGTGGCGCGGATCAGCGCAGTCGAGGGATCCCAACTCCATAAATAATCAGTCAGCCGCAGCAACGCAATTCCGACAGCGAAAGATCTATGCCCCGATTCGACGTCACCATCGCCGGAGAATTAAATCTCGACCTCATCCTTTATGGATTGCCAGAGCAACTCGCTCCTGAACGAGAACTGCTGGCTGATCGCATGATGCTGACGCTGGGCTCGTCGTCGGCCATTGTCGCGCACAATCTTGCCGCACTAGGCAGTCGCGTGGGTTTCCAATCGCGCATCGGCGAGGATCAGCTGGGACAGATCGCTCTTGAACGTCTGAAACAAGGAGGCGTTGACGTTTCTCTCGTGCGTCGCGTGAGCGCAGCAAGTACCACCGGAATTACCGTGATCCTTCCCCATGAAGCGTGGCGCAACATTCTGACGTACATGGGAACTATGGCCGAACTGAACTGGGACGATCTCGATCTGGCTTACCTCGCGGACTCGCAACACTTTCACTTCTCGTCATATTACTTGCAGCGCGGGTTGCAGCCACGAGTCGGCGAACTGTTTCAGTATTTGAAATCGAAGGGACTTACGACTTCGCTCGATACGAACGATGATCCCGCTGATCGATGGGAAGACGGACTGCACGAGATCCTTCGTCATGTCGATGTATTCCTTCCCAACGAGCGAGAGGCCTGCAAGGCAGCAGGCACGGATGATCTGGAAGCTGCGATCCGCAAGCTATCTGAGATGGTGCCGCTGGTTGTGGTGAAGCTCGGCCGGAAAGGCGCGCTGGCACAGCGAAGAAAAGAACGCGTAGTCGGTCCGCCGATGCAGGTCGTTGCCGTCGATACAGTCGGAGCCGGCGACAGCTTTGATGCCGGATTTCTGCACGAATATGTGCGAGGCTCGGACTTGCAGACTTGCCTGGCAAGCGGCAACCGCGCAGGAGCGCTTTCTACAACGCGCCCCGGCGGCACGGAAGCCTTTCGCGATGTTGCCCACCGCGAGCAATTCTTGCAACATCGCTGAGCAACAACTACAAGTCTATGTTCGGCAAACGTCAATTCGCGATCTACTTGGCGCTCACTTCCAGCAGCAGATGTTTTTGGAACTCAGTCTTCAGCCGAGGCGCATTCCCTTGTTCCGCCTGCACGGTGCCCAGATCTTTTCCATCGACATAATCGAGCACGTTGTACGTTCCCGGCTTCAATCCACGCAGTTCCACTTCTCCGGAGAAGGGCTTGCTGTCGTCCGAGAAAAACGCGTAATACATTTTGCCGTCTTTTGCGATCGCATAAGCCTCGGGTACGTCGTAGCCGTACACATAGAGATCCAGGAAGTCGCCCTTTGACAGCATCTTGTCGTTGTACAGAGCAAGCCACTTCTTCCAATGCTCTTCCTTCTGATTGGTCAGCGCTACGGGCTTGAACTTCGGACCGGGATCTGGCCAGACAAACTTTGTTCCCGGAACTCCACCGACTCCGACCGTCGAGGCGAAATCGCTGCCGTGCTCGCTCCAGTTTCCGTGCCCCAGCGGTGTCATCTCCGAGAGCTCCACGTGATCGCCATAGACGGCCGACTGCGGCCCGAGCAGAGCCTTGTACATCTTGATCCGGCGCCGTACCTGCACTCCTCCCACCGGATCAGCTGTCACAGCCTGATCGATGAATGGCAGCCACGCCAGGGATGGGGTCGTCCCGCAGGGACACGCCTGGGTTACGCTCTCAGGCTTGAGCGCGCGGCTGGTCTCGAAGATGACCTTGTACACTTCTCCCATAGCATTGACTGAATCCTGCGGTGATTTGTGATGATGTGCGGGGTTGTAGCAAGCCGGCACACTGTAAATATTGTCGAGCTTCGATCCATCGAATCCCCAGTCGCGAATGAACTTTTCTGTCAGCTGTTTGTAAAAGGCTTGCACCTCTGGTAACGACGGATCCAGTACGGCCAGATCGCGCGTCATACGAGCGTGTTTGCCGTGCTTGTCGAGGATGAGCCACTCGGGATGTTCTTGTACGACCTTTGACATCGCATATTTATGGGATTCGTATTTGCCCTGTCCGTCTTCCACACCAAGGGGCAGCCACCACAACTGCGCCAGTATTCCCTGCTTGTGAAAGTCATCGACCATCTGCTTAATCGAGTCACCGGGAAACGTGTCTTTGCGTGGATTCCAATCGCCATAGGTATCGAACCAGCGATCGTCGAGCGTCGCCCACTTGATACCCATCTCTTTCAGCTTGGGAACCGTGCCCAGCATTTGCTTCGGCGTTACGTTGAACTCATATCCCCAGCCGCACCAGCTCACGTTGTAAGCTTCGTTCGAAGGCTTGGGGATATCCCAGCCTTCTTTCTGCAGAACGCTCGACCACATACGCAGAGGCTCGTAGAAATCGCCGCTGTAGACAGCGACAAAGCTTCGCGGCGTGGAATAGCTTTCGCCCGGCTTGAGAGAAGACTCTGCAGGAATTTCGATCTGCGCATCGACGCGTCCATCGCTTTCGACTTTCACCGGAATGGATAACGTCCACGGGAGAGTTTCGACGTGTCCGATGGCCTCGCCGACGGAGGCTGTCCAGAATGCGACCACTGGAATGCCGCCACCGTAGCCGCCTTTGACGTTCGCGCCCATGGCGTTCGGCTGCGAGGAACTCCTCTTCAGTTTGAGGACGTCATTTTCGCCCCAGTCATAACTCGATCCCTGAAACGACCACATATCGTAGGGTTCAGCTTTGGGATCGGCCAGTTTCGCATCGAAGCGGTGCTCCTGCATCAGCACCTGATCGAGCTTGAAATCCGATGTTCCTGCGTTCCTGTAGGTGGAACTTACCAAGGCGAGATTCGGGAAATCATCATAGGACTCAAGCACCAAAGCGCGCTCGATCGGAACCCCTGACGCTGCCAGAGGCTTCGCCGGGATCTCGACGCGCTTTCCGCGGCCAAGTTTTCCGGTCGCTTCAACCACTTTGGCCTGTCCGAAGTCTGGAATGAAATCGAGTTCTTTTCCTTCCTGAACGATCGAGTCACTCCCGCCGGTCGAAGTCGGGCCCGGCTCATCGAGTGTCAGGCGCTTGCCGTCTTTCAACAGAGTCGCCTGTACAAAGCCGGAGGGCAGAATCTGAAACTCGGCCGTGCTCGTGGTCACGATGATTGGACCGCCATCGCGCACCTCTACTTTGATAGCGGAAGGTTGCGAGGGCGCGGGCTTATGCGTCTCAGCCTGCTTCGAACAGTTGAGCATTCCGGCGAGAAGCAATATAAGTGCGGAAAGTAAAAGAAAAGACTTCCGAATAGAAAGTCTGGCTGCAGCGCGTTTCATGGTCCCCTCTCTCGCGAGCGAAAACAGTATAACGAAAGTAAAAACAATATTTCGTACTATTTCGCAAGAAAGGCATTCGAAGAAGTCTCTTTCCATTAAACGTGGCTCTATAGAACCCGAGTGTTATCGAATTTCTGCCAGCGAATGCTCTAACGCTCCACGCTTGGGAGTGGGCATGGCGCCCGCTTCGCTGGCGACCCATGCTCCCACCAAGTTCGCGACTTCGTTCATGAGATTCAGAGAAGCACCATGAAGGTATTCGTGCACGAGTCCGGCGGTGAAGGCGTCGCCGGCACCGACGGTATCGGCAACTCGGACCTTGAAGCCGCGATGCTCATTCACCTCGTCACCACGCACCAGGAGACTGCCATTGCCGCCTCGTGTGACGCAAACAATCTCGACATCAAACTCCTTCATGAGCCGCTGAGCGGAGGTACGCTCGTCTTTGTGAGGTAACTCATTCAGACGCATGATTTTCGGAAGTTCATCCTCGTTGAATTTGACGATATCCGCCAGTTTCATCGACTCCGCCAGAATATCCCGCGAATAATAGGACTGCCGCAGATTCACATCGAAGACTTTCACCGTTCCGGCCGAAGTTGCGGCGAGAAACTTCCGGATCGTGCAGCGACTTGTCTCGGAGCGCTGGGCTAGAGAACCGAAGCAGACTGCGTCGGCACTCTGGGCCAAATGTTCCCAGCCGAGAGTCCAGCGCAAGAAGTCCCACGCGACAGGCTGCGCAATTTCGAACTGCGCCTGCCCACTGTCATCGAGTTCGACGTTAACGGTTCCAGTTGGATGTTCCCGATCGGTCTGCACGTGATCGATATCGAGCCCGAGTTCCTCCAATCGCCGAAGGGCATCAATGCCTCGTGAATCCTCGCCAACAGAACTGGCAATGATTCCCTGGTCCCCCATCAGCGTGGTGATATACGCGAAGTTCGCGGGCGCTCCGCCCAGGAACGCACCGTGCGGCAGCAGGTCCCACAACACTTCGCCCAACCCCACCACTCTCTTCTTCATGAGCTGACTCGAATCAAACCGGAAACGTTTACGGACCGTGCCTATGTACTTTTCAGCTGTAAAAAGAGGGACTCCCGAAGGAATCCCTCTTTGAGTTACTCCGAATCAATTCTAGAACGAGAATTTCAAGGCGAACTCAAGTTGGCGCATACCAGTCGTAGAACCTGGCGAGGAGTCGGCCTCGATGTCTGTGATGCGGCCGTTGCCGGCGCAGTCGACACATTGGCCCGACCCGCTCTGGTTAGCATTAAAGCCGAGCACTGGATGGTTAAACAGGTTGAACGCATCCATGCGGAACTGCGCCTTCACTCTTTCGGTGATGGAGAAGTTCTTCATCAAGGCGGCATCCGCGAAGAACGCCCGTGGACCGCGCAGGCTATTCACACCGTAGTTACCCAAATGCCCCGCTCCTGGATCCAGAAATGGACCACTCGTAGCGCCGACGATGTCCGGCACCGGAGTGAAGTACTGAACGTATGGGCCACCGCTTGCAGGATGCTGCAGCGATCCTGCCCCTAGAGGGAATGATCCGGACCCTCGGTTAGGACGGCAAACGCCTACGTCTTCCTCTGGGCCGCACTCATTGAAGCTCGGCGTCCACGGTAAACCGCTACTCCAGTTCGTCGTTCCGCTGATCTGCCAGCCTCCAACGACGAGGTCCTCAGCACGTCCTGCATTACCGGCAAAGGTCTGCCCTTTTCCGAAAGGCAAAGCGTAGACGCCGCTTGTGACCCAAACGTGATTTCTGACTTGGTCGTCAGGTCCGTAAGCGATGGGATGACTATTCGCGTAGTAGTTACTGTCGTATTTGTTCGCGTGCGCGAACGTGTAGTGCGACAGCAGTTGTAGACCGTGCGAGAAGCGCCGATCGACCTTGATTTGCAGGGCATTATAGATGCTGGTCGCGTCGTTACCCAAATAGTTGCCCTGATCTGTCGAACAGCACTGCAACGGTAAGCCAGTTGTCGGATCGATAATCCCCGGGTACGTAAACTTGTTGTAGAAAGGACGACGCGGGGCTTGGGGCGTTGCAGACGTGCATGCTGCATTAGCGCAGAATCCCACAATTGAAGGCTGATTGACGTTGTAGGTATTGCCGTCCCCGGCAAATACGTTAGTGCCCTTGTTTCCGATATACGCAACTTCAAGTGAAGTGTTTGGATCAAGCTGACGCTGGACAGTGGCGTTCCACGAGTCCAAAGTTGGCAATCGCTGGTAGGTCGGACGGATGTGAGGTTGGGTGCAGCTTTGTCCCGAGGGCAGTCCGCTCGGCAAAGTGCCTGACTGGTAGCACGCCGGGCCAGCCAGCGGAAACAATCCGCTCGCCGGAATCGCCGGGAATTTGAAGATCGGCGGACCCGCATCCAGCGAGAAGGCGGCAAATCTGTTCGTGACAGCTGGCTGCACCAATTGGCTTGCCAATACGGGCAGATTCTGCGTGACCGCGTGCCCGAAGTTCGATCCGAACACTCCCATATCGTAGCTTCGACCATAGCCCATCCGAACCACAGTTTTCTGGTTCAACTGATAGGCTGCTCCGACCCTGGGTGCGAAATAGCTCCACTTGTTATCGATGTTGCCGTTCAATCCGATCCCGTTCTGACCAGCAACGCGCACTACTCCTTGCACGATGTTGGCGAATCCACCATTGTTTTTACCATTCACGTATTCTGGGAAGTAAACCTCCCAACGCAGGCCATAATTGAAGGTGAATTTCGGGGTGACGCGCCAAGTGTCCTGGCCATAAAAGAAAGTTCGATATTGCCGCTCGGCGGCATTCACGCTGGTGCTCACGTAGCGGCTGAGGTTGCTCACATCACCGAGTAGAAATGTCGCCAAGTCCAGTCCACCAGAACCGGCATCGCCGGTAACACCGCTACTGAACGCATAAACACCCGTTCGGTTGGAATCGCTAGGTACACGAAGATTCTGGGCGTAGCGGATGTCGGCACCAAACTTGAACTGATGGTTGCCCTTCATCTTGGTGATGTTCCCTACCCACTGGAACTGCTGCTCACTCTCAATGAGAGGACAGTTACAGCGCGCAACCCCCAATCCATCGCCGAAATTCGACAAGTTGGTGTTGGTATTGTTGCCGCTGGAATTCTGCATGTCGAACTCGCCCAAGCCTGAAGTGAAGTTGTCGCCGAAATTGGCGTTCGGAATACCGAAACCGGTCATTGGAGACTTCCCGGCGTCAGGCTTGTTCGTCAACGGGTTGTATTTAAAATATCCAAACCGGAAGTCGCCCAGCAGTGAGGAGCTGAACGTCTTCGTTACGCCGGTCGCTAAGCTGTAATTATGTACGTTGGAGCTTCCCGCGAGACCTCCCGGTCCAAACCCAATTCCACCGACAGCTCCAAGACTGGGTGCGCCGGACAGGGTGAAATAGTTCAGGCTGAACCGGCCGAATACACTCATGGTCTGGCTGGCAGCGAAATCGATGCGCGTGTCGAAACTGTTCTGGTTGTACGGACCCGCGCCGGCTCCATCGAAGTTATTTAAGCAGCCAGTCGCGCCGCTGGTAGCGCAAGTGCCGCTATTGCTTGGAGTCGGAAAAGCAGCGAGCATCTTCATTGCTGCTGGCGACAAGTAGCTGACGGGGATCAGGTACTGGTTTAGTGTTCCACCTGTCGACCCGGTGCAGGCTCCCTGAGCGACCACCCCGAGCGGGCCGCAGAAGACGGATCGACCGCTACCATCTGCCACCCCAGTCGCCGGATTGTAGATGAACGGCGAGCCATTGGCTGCGATGATTGAAGCGTAATCACTCAAATTACAAAACGTTCCACCAACCACGCACGTGCTTTTCACGAGTGACGTCGGAATCGTTTCCTGGTTGGTGATGCCATTCTTCTGCCGAGTTGTTTGATAGTCGCCGAAGAAGAACAGTTTATTCTTGATGATCGGGCCACCGATCGTCCCGCCAAATTGCTGCCAACGCGACGAGGGGATCAGCCTTCCAGTCACAGGGTTTGGGGAATACTGTGTGAACGGGTCTCGTGCGGCAGTGGCATCAGTGCGCCGGAACCAGAATCCGCTGCCATGGATGTCGTTGCTGCCGGACTTCGTCTGAACTGTAACTACACCAGCCACAGCTTTTCCAAACTCAGCGTCGAAGTTCCCGAGAGTGATCTTAGTTTCCTGGATGGCGTCCAAGTTGGGGTTCACCACGATAATGCCGAGGATGGGATCCTGATTATCAGTTCCATCCAGTTCGAATGCAGTCCCGCTAAAGTGTTGACCGTTCACAAAAATCTGCTGGCCACCCTGCGGGTTCTCGGTAGCGGCATGGCTCCATCCCACCAGTTTCTGCGTGCCCGGGGAGAGCAACTCAAAGGAAGTAAAGTTGCGATTCAAAATCGGTGCATTTTCGACTGCCCGCTGATTAAATTCGATCGCGACATCGGCCCGGTCCGTCTTTAGCTGAGGCGCTTCGGCGGTGACTTCGACCTGCTCACTGGCCGAACCGACTTGGAATTGTCCATCAACACGCGCACCAGTGTCAGCCGAAACCTGGATGTTCTTATACTCCAGCGTCTTAAACCCTTGCCCCTCAATGTGCACGGAGTAGACATCGGGAATCAAGTGCGTTACCGCGTAATTGCCGCTGTCATTCGTCGTCTCAGTGGTTGACACATTCTTGGTCTGACTAGTGACTGTCACCTTTGCGCCGCTGACCGCAGCGCCGGAGGGGTCCGTCACGGTTCCTAATATGCTCCCGTAGACCGCTTGGCCCACAGCGCAAGGTATCCAAAAGGTGCACAGTAGAGTTGAAGTTGCAACAGCCACCCACAGAGACCGTTTCATGAACTTCCTCCTCGAACTCTTTCCCAAAAATGATTGCCCCAGAAATGCAGATGGAGTACTTGACGAGGCAGGGTGCACTCGTAATACAAAACAATTAGCTGGATTAAGTTTCACTAGGTTTGATACTGTTACGGGAACGAACTTCCGCCCGCACAGTAAGATAGGTGAGGCTGTTACCTCTCGGGTTATATGGCCGTAACACAAAGTTTCACACTCGGTCGGGATCAATGCTTCCAACAAATAGAGAGGCTTACAAAAAGCCATAGCCTCCACTCTTCGGAATCGCTCTGCAAACTCCTTCGCTACCTCGCTGAACATTCTGTCGATCATCCGGGCGTAGCTCTGAAGGAATACCAAATCGCTACCGAGGTACTGGGGCGCCCGGCTGGATTCGATCCGCAGAGTGACTCAACGGTTCGCGTTCAGGCAGGACGGTTGAGGGTCAAACTCGCCGAGTACTACACCCACGAGGGACTGGACGATCCCATCATCGTCGAGATCCCCAAGGGCTCGTATGCCCTCACTTTTCATTTGCGATCGAAGCCCGGGATGGGACCGACGCTGATTCCGGCACCTGCTGATAAGAGCGTAGAAGTGGCTGCGCCAGATCGTCGCTGGCGGATAGCAGTGGTTGTTTTGTCGGTGCTATTGGCGTCTTCGTTCACGCTGAGTGCAATCCTGCTTTCGCAGCGCACCGCGACTCATACTGCCCTAGCGCCTCCGGTACCTGCGGTTTACCAGACCTTCTGGAATCGCTTTGTAACCAGTCCGCAGCAGCCCTGGGTGATTTTCAGCAATGGCAGTTTCGTCGGACGTCCCGAGACGGGGATGCGTTACTTCAACCCCGCATCGGATAGCCATTCTTTCATCCTCGACCATTACACAGGCGTAGGCGAAGTGCTCGCGATCCATCAATTGGATCGTGTCTTCGATATGCTGAACCGTCCGCTGCGGGTGAAGCGCGGAGCTTTGTTCTCACTGGATGACGCGAAGAATAACGATTTGATTTTTGTGGGATCGCCTTCCGAAAACCTGACCCTGGTCGATCTGCCTGGGACACAGGAATTTATATTCAAACGTCTTGACTCGGGTCCGCGCAAAGGCGATCTTGCGGTGTTGAATGTTCATCCTTTGGCCGGCGAACCGACGCTGTTTCTGGCTACCCCTGCCAATCAGGCGACAGTTGAGGATTATGCGGTGGTGAGCTTGCTTCCGGGGCTAGATCCATCCCGCTCTATTCTTATATTGGCAGGAAATTCAACCTTCGGAACCCAGGCTGCCGTGGAATTTGTATGCCGCGAGGATTCGATCAAGGATTTATTGGCGCGCCTGAAGGTGTCGAAGCCTGCCGATCTGAAACCGTTTGAAGCGCTGCTGCACGTCAGGATCGCTCACGGTGTGCCGGTGACCACAGAACTGATTTCGGTGCGCAGTCGCACCCGATAGATCGTGACTAGAACCTGAACGGAACTGGGCAAGTAATGTTGGCCGGGATCAACCTCGCTCATTTTCGCTGAAGACTGAGACTAGGGTCCAATTCGGCCGCTCTCTGAAACTCTTTTTTAGCTTCATCTTTCTGGCCACTCTGCTGCAGGGCCAAACCCAACTGGTAGTGCGCCGCCGCATACTTCGGATCAGAGTGAATCGCGGACCGAAATTGTGTAACCGCCCCCTCCAGGTCCCCTGCGCTCAACAGTCGCTTGCCCGAGTTGGTGGAGACTGTGGCTGCCTGCAAGTTATTCACCGAGGCCGCGATCTCGGTTCCCGCCTTTGCTTCCTCA
>Ga0209168_10000156_pt1 | contig 76121 bp, 65 predicted proteins | sample Coa_R1_FD_187156 | JGI IMG/M metagenome (GOLD analysis project Ga0209168, IMG submission 187156) | Surface soil microbial communities from Centralia Pennsylvania, which are recovering from an underground coalmine fire - Coalmine... | ecosystem: Environmental > Terrestrial > Soil > Unclassified ...
CCAGAGCTTTTAGCTCGGGGATGGAAGCGACAAGAACCACGCCGTAGCGCAGCGTGCGAAGGCGGGTTGTGCTCTGGCGTAATTTCGCGTGATACACCGGCTTTTAAGCCGGTGAGCGCTTCATTTGTGCGCAATATGCATATTGTAATGCTCGTCGCAAAAGAGGGAAATTTCTAACAGAGAATTGTTATAGAAAAGCGGTTTCAGTGCATTAATTTTCAATGCTATACTTATTATAATTTGCATGATTCTGTCCCGTTGGTATACTGAAAATCTTATTTTGATATAGTTTTATGGGACGCTTTTTTTATGAAAAAACAGATAAAAAAACAGATAATTGGAATCTTGATAGTTTTCAAGGTAGTAATGCCAGTGCAGGGTATGAAGCGGGCTGCGTCAGACAGTGTCAATGCTCCAGCGACGTTGGTCAAGTTGCCACCCGAACTGCCTTCGGACGTATGGAAATATCTGTTTACGTTTTTATCACTATCTCGTTTAAAGGTCATAGCTCAAGTAAGTCGCGCTTTTAATGGGTATATAAATAGCTATATAGCCCCAGATCCTACATTCATGAGTAAAACGGACAAAAAGAAAGAATTGTTGACAGGCTTTGCAAAAGGGCAATGGGACAGGGTAAGATTAATACTTTCGACATTGTCTGACAGGATATGTAGCAAGGAGCGCCTAGGCAATGAAAATTTGTGGGAAGAGTGTGCATATATGACTTTATGTCGGAAGGTGAACGCTCTACGCTGGATGTTGAATAATCAAGATCAGATAAAAAAGCATGGCCTGTTAAAGATTCAGAATGCCTATGATAGGGCTAATAATTTTAAAACGTCCCGATATGATAGTCATGACGATACAATAGTGAAAGAAGTATCTAGATTGGAAGAAGCAACTAGTCTTATAGATGTACTTTTCAATGTCTCCTCTGAAAAAGACATGGAAGAAGCATTAGCGATTCGTAAAAAAGAGCTAGAGCAAGCATCACCAGAAAAATCGTCACAACGTTTTCGTGATCAGATTGGTGGATGTTTTGTGTTTGCGGTGATGGGAAACCATGCAAATTTTGTGAGCGATCTCATGAAAATGAAAACCGTGCGCTCTTGTCTTGCCAAAGATCGTACGGGTCATTATCTGGATGTGCTGGCGAACGCGCAACGTTTCTCTGGTCCCGCTATTAATGTCTCTCTTATGCGGTGGCTTTTTGAAAGCCAATTTGAGAATATTAATAAATTCGAGGTCTACCTATGTGATGTGTTTAAATATATACAGCAAAATAAGCAGAAACATTTGCAGGCACTGCTTGATATACCGCAGGCAGCAGCAGATATTAAACAATGCCAGGCGTTTCTTTTTTATCTAGCGCTGATAAACGATAGTAAAAAATGCATACAGATACTTGTAGATAGAGGTATGTGTCCAGATGAAAAAATTGCGCAGGAATACGTGGCGGGGACCTTGTACACGAACCAAGAATGTATGGCAGCGGTATTCAGGGATATATATGCATTATCAAAATCAAAACCTGATAGGCCTGCGTCACGTATTCTTAATATTTTCGAGGAGTTTACCATGGCTCCCGCATGCCAAGAATTTATATACAAATACCTCTCGTACCGTCTTAATATTGAAAAAGAATACTGTGAATCAGATGAAAAATGTATGATGTTATTATATCATATTCTTATCGCAAAACCATCTGAAGCACATAGAATAACCAATGTTTTATTTTCAAGTGATAAACAATGTTTTAAGGCCCTATGTAAATGGCCGGTACAGCTACAAGTGCGGACGGACTATAATTTTACTCATGTAGACGCACTTATGGTATTTGCGCGGCTTATTACCGTATTGAATCAAATAGTATACTGGGCATTAGCGCTTGGTAAATACGAGTATTTATCCTCGATTGTGGAAGAAAATATTCGGTTTCAACCCTCGATAGTCGCGGCAGTTATTGATGATTGGTTTCAAGATATAGCATTGGCAAACACGGATAGACAGTATGATGACGTCTGTAGGCTTATATCTTATAACGTAGTGGAATCAAGTACAAACATGGTCGAAGAATATGATATTTTGCGTGCGGCGCTGCGAAATACCCCTGTGCACATTAAAAATCGTCTCAAATACTGTTGTTTTTTCAATGAGATATTTTGGACTAATATGTTCTTCGCTAACCCCGTTATTTCAGTGTTTCCTGAGTCGGATGTCAAGATTTTATGGGATGATTTTCAAGGCCCCTTAAAAGAAAACCTGAAACAAGCTATTGAGCATGCAGATGTTACGACAGTACAGAATATATTGGCAAGTGGTATTCTTTCTAAGGACTCTGCTGAACAGGCTTTATCATTAGCACATCAGACAAACAACACATTGATTCAACATTCCAAGCAATGCGCTACTAATGAGCAGCGGCAACTTATGTATATTAAATTGACAGCGGTGAACAATATCTTCATTGATCTTCAATCATACATTCTTAGTTTTGCGCAATAATTCCTCAGCCATATTTACCTATATAACAACAAGCACTCTATGAATGACAGTTTGTTTTTCGGCATAAATTATCAAGGGTAGCAATACGTTCATTACTTTTTTTCAGATCTGTGTGTAGTGATGTGAGCGTGTTCATAAGTCTCTCTTCATTTTGATCAAGCTTATGCATGTGTGATCGCGCTCTTTCGTAGGAAGTATTTGATAAGAGTGCAGGTCTTAAGCGTGTACGTGCAGCCCACAATGAAAGTAGTTCTTCATAGACCTTACTTTTTTTGTCACCTATATCAAAGTTTTGCTCAATTTCTTTTTTTAATGCCTCTGCTTCTGCCCTTTGGGCATCTATAGGCGTCATGGAGCCCAACATGCCCCCTACTATCAGTATGACTATGTGCTTTTTCATCTGCTTCTCCTTTTTTTAAATAATCTATGCAACTTGTGTACAGTGTAAGCAAGGTTGTAGTTTTTTGTCTATGGATGGGGAGTTATTCTAGTTTTTTGACAGCGTTCTTACAGGTTTGGGCAACTTAATTCTTGCGCTCTACCCCCCCCCAATTGCTATATTCAAATTGTAATACAAAATTGATAAATATGGTATTTAAAACGGGGGTTATAATGAAAACGGCTATTTTCAATAAAAAACTGGTAATGGTAGTTTTTGCTGCTACCAGTATTGCGGGTCTTATACATACCATGGATGAGGGCCCCAAGCAGGGCTACTTAAATCGACTGTATGAGTGGTGGAAGAAGGTTGGTAACCGAGATTTTACATTGTACGCATTTCCAGTGGCACAAGATCAGGGTAAATTTTACGTACTGATCAATGCGAATGGGACTCCGATTTCTATGCCTATTCAGCATCGTCCACATCGGGAGTTGTTGCCAAGTCCTCAGATTGGTATTACTTATCTTGCCAGTGCAGTGCCCGGCCTTAATATCTATTGGGCCAAGGGTAGGCCGATGATTGGCTGGGGAGATGTGCATCAGTATTACAAGGAACGAAATCAGGCATACATGGCTGAAACATTAGTTGAACGACAAACGGGTGGTTGTTTTAAAAAGGGTGCTGGTATTCATATCGATGATCATTGGTTCTGGGGTAGACAGCTGAACTATACCAAACGAGCATGTTATATGAATCGTAATCCGGTAACCAAGCAAGACGAAAATATTGTGGTTTTCTTAAAAGCAACATACAAAAAGCTTAATAATTGCACAGAAAAATTGGCGTGGATAGATGTAGATTTACTTCGATATGGCAAGTGGCACCCTTTATTTTTGCAATACTGGAATAATAAACCACTCAGTACTGGAGGCTATAGAGCAGGAGCAAAAGAAAAGATATGGGGCAGGGGGCCGGAGAATCCTGCTGGGCACAGAATGGCAATGGATCCAGGATTTTGGATAGAGCAGGAATGATTCTTGAGCCTAATCGCACGTATCCAGCTACTTTTCCAACTGCTCGAGTAACCATTGTTCTTGTGCTAGCATGACCGCATAGTCTGTATCTTCAATATGATCATAGCCAAGCAGATGGCAAATCCCATGCACCAACAGTACGCGCATACGTTGCTCAAATGTTTGCTCCCAGCGCGGCAAATCATCACGCACATACTGTGGCGCGATAACGATGTCGCCCAGATTTTTGTCATCATCTGAATGTGATATGATACGTTCACCTGCTTTGAGTGTGTCATGGTACGCAAAGGACAAAATATCAGTCGGTTTATCCTGGTTGCGGTACTGCTTGTTATAAAGATGCATGTCTTGATTGGTAGTCAGTAAAATACCCAGGTCATAGTCAGTATATTCAAGTAAATCAAGAATTTTTTGTGCGTCGCGCTGTAACTGGTCTATGTCTACGGCGATATCGGATTGATTATTTTCTATTAAAATCATGTATTACTCGTCACCGCGTGCCAAGCGCCATCCTTTTCTTCTATGCTTGCGCTACCAGTTGCGCTGAAACTATAGCTTATATTTTCCGCTTGTGTAATGCCACGAATCAGCTGGTCATGTAGTTTGATGTTGTGCACCAAAGCTTCATCATCAAGCGTGATGCTCAGGTGCGCAAGCGCCGTTTTTAATGATAATTGTTTTGTTGTTTTTAATTTACGCACATTGGCGGTGATAATTACTATCTGCTGCATGATATGTGCGGTATGCTCAAACTGATACACCTGTTGTATATGGGTAAATTTGGTCTGGTGAAGTGACGGAATTTGTTCCTGTTTTTTGTACAATTCTTGATAAATTGCCTCGGTGACATAAGGCAAATAGGGTGCATACAGTTGCAAGATGCGCAATCCCACCTGATAGAGTGTCCAGCGAGTGGCCTCAACTTGCGTTTGCTCATATTCCTGTGGATTAAAAAGTTGATTTTTGATCAGCTCTAGATAATTATCACAAAAACTATGCCAGAAAAATTGTTCAACGCTTGCCAGTGCGGCGCTAAATTCATGCATATCCAATGCCTTTTGATACTGCGCAAAACAATCAGTTACTTTATGTAGTATCCATTCATTCACCGCGCCTAACTCTGCCGGCTTTGTATGGGTATCGAGCGCAGTGATATGAGTATGCACAAACCAAAAAGCGTTCCAAAGCTTGGTTACTAATTTTTGGCCAATTTTGAGCTGATTTTCAGAAAATGCGACATCATAACCAAGAGAGCCTGACGCAGTCCAGAATCGGATGACGTCAGCTGGATAGGTGTCCAGTAAATTATGTGGGGCCAGCGATGCATTTTCTTTCGATTTTGATAATTTTTCTTTTTCGTCACTGAGCACGTGGCCTGAAATGACGATAGTACGCCACGGTATTCTATTTTGATGCATCCATGTTTTGACTATAGTGTAAAAGGCCCAGGTACGAATAATATCATGTGCTTGCGGGCGCATGCTCATAGGGATGAAATTGTCCTGTTGTGTAGTATCAAACGGTCTGATGTGCGTGCCGTGTGCCAATTGTGCACATATGTAGGGCGAAATGGAGGAGGTGTTCCAGGTATCCATCACGTCAGTATCGGCAACCAGATTAGTACTTCCACAGGTGCACGTAGATATTGGACGCGTTTCTTGTGGATCAATAGGCAGTTGCGTGTAATCAGCGACAATAATTGCTGCGCAGTCAGTACAGTGCCAGACGGGAAATGGAATACCAAAAGAGCGTTGACGCGATATACACCAATCCCAGCCTAAATGCTCTACCCAGTCTTTGTATCGTGTTTTCATGAACGCGGGATACCAATTGATGGCGTCCGCTTGAGCCAGTAGTGCCTTTTTGTGTTTGAGTATGTGTACAAACCATTGCTTTAAAAGCACAAATTCAATTTCTTTTTTGCAGCGCTCATGGGTGTTGACCACATGCGTAATGGGCCGTTGCCGGATAAGTAGGTTATGTTTAATAAGTTCTTCTATAATTTTTTTACGTGCATCGGTAACCGACAAGCCTTCCAGAAATCCAGTTAATGTGGTCATTTTTCCATCAAAGCCGATTGCTTGTTTATACTCAAGCTTGTAGGTTTTGTACCATTGAATATCTTTCTGATCGCCAAAGGTACAACACATCACCAGCCCAGTTCCTTTTTCAATATCCACGTCAGGATTAGGCAGTATTGGTACAACGCTATTATACAATGGCACTGTGGCAGTGCCGCCATTTAAATGGACATAGCGATTATCGGTGGGATTGAAAAATAAAGCGACGCATGCGGCCAGTAATTCAGGGCGCGTGGTGCCGATCAATAAGTTATTGCCATACGCATCTTTAAAGAGAATGTCATTAAACGATGAAGGTAGTTCTTTGTCATCTAATTCAGCTTGGGCCACTGACGTGCGGCACAAGGTGCAGTACAATGCTGGCTCATCAGTGCGGTACACAAAACCTTTTTTATACAAATCAATAAATGACGCTTGGGATAATTTTTGTACTTGTGGGGATATGGTTGAATAGGTGTGGTCCCAGTCGGCAGAAATGCCCATGCGTTGCCACAAATGGGTAAATGCATGTTCTGCCAATTTTGTTTCTTCCAAGCAGATTTCAATAAATTTCGAGCGGCCTATCTGATGCGCTTTGACATCTCTTTTTTTTTCTACAAAGCGTTCAGTGGGAAGTCCATTATCATCAAAGCCAAAGGGATAAAAAACGCTTAATCCGCACATACGTTTGTAGCGGGCAATGAAATCGGTTTGAGTGTAGGAAAAAATATGGCCGATGTGCAATGCGCCCGATACGGTCGGTGGCGGTGTGTCGATAGAATATAAGGGGCCGGGGTTGTTTTCACGACTATAGGTTTTTTCGGACAACCACTGTGCACTCAATTGTGCTTGGAATTTTTGATGATCGAACTGTTTTTCCATTGTGCTTTCAACAATAATACATGTTTATACTACAGCAAGAGATATAGCTAGTGTACCGTCAAAGAGTGGTATGGTCAAAAAGGATCCAAACGGATTTATTCTTCCCCTATTTTTCGCCATCCTTCAACAGGCTTCCAGCCGTCGCTAAAGCTATGGCGGACTGTCGCAGGGTCGAACGGAAATAGCTTTTTGTTATACAATAGCATCAGGGGTAGTTTCCTGGATTTCAGTTTCTTCCTCGTCCTGTGGACATAACCATGTATAGATCTTGCGCAACGCAAGACAGGTGAGTATGGTGCCTGCGCACGCAATACCGAATTTTTTTAAGGAAGGCAGGGAGCGTGATTTTTCAGTTGTTATAGGTGTGGATTTGGTAGTTTCTGGAGGAATAATGCTTGTAGACGCGCTCGATGAAGTGCTGGATATTGAAGAGATTTCACCGCTGGCAGAAGTGTCCCCGAGCGTATCAGTGGAGGGGGCTTGTAGGCGCGCCTGTCTTGTGATTGCTTCACAAATATTGCTTCGAAAGGCCCGTATCTGAGGCTGTGAAAAGCTCTCTGCGTAGTGAGCAAATTCAGCAATCGTGCTTGGTACCAATACAAATTGATGGGGATTAGGCGGTAGAAGTGGGATAAGTTCTTCGAACATGGTGCGGTTTATTTCAGTATTTATATCTGCTCCTTTTTCCAGTAGGAATGCGACTACATCTTCATTTGCGATTGCTATCGCAATAGCAAGCGGAGGAGTGATATAGTCAGGGCAATTGACTGGGGCACCTCTATTTATACACCACTCTAATAGGGGCCCTATATCGCGAAATCGACCACGTTCATCGTGTGCTTGATGTTTGATTATAGTGCCTAATATTTCTGTATTATAGCCTTCACTGAAGGTTATGACAGGTTTATCGGTGTCCACAAGATCAATTTGGTCGCATAAGTACTGTAGGAAAGGAAGAGGGACGACCGGGGATTTTTGTTTTATATAGCGTAGAAAGGTCTGTCTGAGAAGGGATATTTTATATTCCTTACGTTCAGCATTTTTTGTATTATAAAACGCCTGAAAAGATGTATCCGCGAATAAAAACTTCATCAAATCACTCCCGGCTCGATTCGCTATCGCTTGGGCATCTTCTGTGGCATCCATGGCCCGTGCAGTACCAGTGAATACGGCAAGCACGATAAGTAATATATATACTTTTTTCATAGGGTAAATCCTTTCTAATAACTCTTAAGATACCCCATATGGCCTTCTTATGCAAGTTGATTTCTATTTGTAACATAAACCATTGCTTTTAGGGTCATTATTAGATTAGGCTCAGATATGAGCCAATAACTGTTTTATTAGGCTTTTTGGGGCTAGAGGCCGGTAGCCAGGTATTAATAGTGGCCATAACAAAAAAAGAGGTTATCATGAAGAAATTGTTTTTTACCCTATCGATAGTGGCAATTACAGCAACGGGTGGTGTGCTCAATGCTGAAAAAGACATGGCGGCACAAAATATGGCAAAATTTATGAAATTGCTCAAAAATCATAAAAATGAATGGTTAAAGTATCAGATGGAGATACATAAAACAAAATATGATCTGTTGATCGCTGAACATGATGCCATGTTTAATCTCAAAATAGAAAATATCGAAAAATATGCCAATGGTACAATGCAAGAATATAACAGGATGGTGCTGCCAGATATAGTCGCACTGCACAAACATTACATGCAAAAATGGAATGCTCAGTGTATGAGCAATGAGAAAAAAGCAAAAGCGATTCATGCACGCCAAGTAAAAGAAATCATGGATTTTGAAAAAGCTGTGGGCATGCGCTCAAGAATGGTGGAAACAGAAACCACCTACTCAAAAACAGTAACTGAGTAACTTGAATTACAAAAGGCCTTGAAATTTTTCAAGGCCTTTTTTTATGCATTATTTGCCCACCAGAGCAATAATATCGTGATGACCGCATTGATGATAGAGGCATACAAATTCAGTTGTTTGGTAAATGAAAAAGATCCAAATTGAATAGGTAAGTTGCAAAAATTGCCGAGCAAGAGATGGCTGATGGTGTGAAAGGTCTGTGCACCGGCACAAAAAATAATAATTTCCCGCGTTGACCACATACGTATTCTCCTCTTTTTTGGGGTTACAATATGCTCTTATCATTATCACAGTCTGTAGTCTTGATACAATAATTTATCTGTGTCATTATTGCTAAAAAATCATAAACGATTACACTGTAAGCAGTTTTCTTAAATCAACGGTTATGTAAGGGGTTCGTATGTATTTTCTCTATTTGAGTATTATATCGGTTTTTTTTGTGCATGCTCTCTGTGCTATGGATTTCCATCAGCGATTCGTTGATGATCAGTGTTGTGGTGTTGATTTGCGGGTGGTAGTGCCCCTGGCAAATCACGATGAATATCTGCCACATCCAGATCAACGCACATCTATCCGTCAATTATTTGATGCATGTAACTCTAATGGACAGTGCCCTTTAAATACAATCGGACTGTATGCGCTGGTAAAAGATACTGTGGTAGAATATGGTACTCTTGCAAGTTGCGATCAAAGAAAACAGCTCTTGGCATCATGTATGGCAAGTCTTTATGTGCTGTACAAAGACAATGGAAAAGAAAAGCGAGCACTTTTATTTGGCACCAGTGATGCTCGTGATAGTAGTTTGTTGACAAAATATTTAATACTGAAGGCTTCTCTGATCAAAGAAACTACATCGCCCAGCCGTGACAATACTATCACTTTAAATGATATGGTAAAATATTGCTCTGATCGCAAATTGCAAGAGAAAGCAGTATAAACGCGACAGCATGACGACCAGTTTTGTAGGTGGCTTTTTTGCCAGTTCGCGGTATAGTATGTTCGTCTGTTCAGTTGTTATACACAAAAGGAAGCATTATGAAGAATATATGTTGCGCATACAGTATCGTAGTATTGTCATGTATACTTGCAGGCTGTGGTGTAGATGCGCAAGAGAAAAAAAATAAAAGTGCAAAGTCTCAAGGAACACATAAGATGGCGCGTACAAAAACGAATTCAGGATTAGAATATATCATCGTACAGACGGGAAACGGTAAATCACCGCAAAAAGGTAACATGGTTACCGTGCATTATACTGGTTGGCTTGATAAAAATGGTGAACCAGACTCAAAATTTGATAGCAGTGTTGATCGTAATCGGCCGTTCACCTTCTCTATTGGTGTAGGACAAGTGATTAAAGGATGGGATGAAGGTGTACTGACCATGCAAGTAGGTGAAAAACGTCGGTTATATATACCTGCTAACCTGGCGTATGGTGCGTATAGTCCGAGTCGCGGTATTCCACCACATTCAAATTTGATTTTTGATGTTGAGTTATTAAGCATTTCATAACAGTATCTGTACAAAGTATAGGGACCGGCAGCACAAATTCTGTTGCCTGTCCCTTTTTTTGTATGGTGCCTATGTTTAAACAAGGGAAAATAATGAAGAAGATAGTATGTATATTACTGACCTGTACCGCCATTGCTCAACTACACGGTACCACGTTGGTATATAATATGAAAATTAGACGTGCATTTGCGGCCGGTGCCTTGCTCCATATTAAAACAACAAAACGATATGAATGGCTATTGACCGCATTGCCTATCTACTATCAACGCACACGCACTTTGACTGCGCAGCAGGTACCCGGTACGGTCTGTGAGCACACTAAATCAGGAGGCTCAATTTTTAACGCACGTCTGCTTGCGCCCCATCATTGGTGGGCAGAAGTGACTACAGGAATAGAAAAGCAGGGTTCTCAATACAGTGGAGCTATCAATTTTCATGCGGCGCGCACAGGCATAGATGATATAGTTGCCGCGGTCGGTAAAAATTTTTTCTTTGCACATGACAATGGTCAATGTGTAGTGTATGGTATTGCGGGTTTTCCAACCAGGAGAAAGGTCACGCTTGATGATCAGTTTGATCCGCTCGTTGGCACCCGCTTTTTTAGTCTTGGTGGCGGCGGCGAAATTTCATATAGCTTCATAAGAACTGTGCAGCGCGCTTTGATCGGTATTATACAGACTCGATTTGTGCATTTTTTTAATCGTACCTGGTTTCCCATTTTGCCCTGCGATGCGCATATTCAGCTGGGCGATCTGACCGATCTTGTGCTGCTGCTGCAATATCATAAGTATAAAAATACCATCGAGGTTGGTTATAACCCAACTTTTTTTACCAATCAAGCGGTTCTGTTGCAAACACAAACAATCAAGACTGATACCTTTGTGCGCAACAGCATCTTTGCCAATTATGCACATATGTTTGCGCAACTACCGCTTATCAAATTACCAGGAGCACTCGGCGCTGGTCTTACTATTGGTACATCTGACCTGTTTGATACTAAAATATTTGGCTGCTGGCTCAATATAACCGTGTTAGTGTGAAGAGCTGTACAGTGCATAGATCGTACATGAATCATCGCCATAGTTGCTGACTGCCATGTACTTACCATCGCGTGATATGCTGATGCCGTGGGGAAAACTGAGTTGGGCCTCAGGATTACAATAACGTGTGCAGTGTGCACTGATGATACCACTGCATGCATTAAAGGGATAGATGAGTAATTGATCATATGCTTGGTCGGTAACAAACAGCTCTGTTTCGTCCGGCGATAGACAAATATCTTCTGAAAAAAAAGCATCGCGCACTGTACACACTATGGTACCAAGTATGCCTTGTTTTTGATCGAATTCGCGCACAACCAACATACTTTCATATGGCCTTTTGACGCTATCACGAGCAGCTAATGCGTAGGCAATAATCGCAAATTTACCATCTTTGGTAAAATTAATTGCTTTGGTACGCAACAGTGAATTATTTGATCCGCAGAACGTTTGACGTAGCTTTATGCCGCCATAATCGCGATCGAGTGCGTAGATGGATATGGCGTGTTTCTTATCAAAACAAGCACAGGCGCAGTAATTACCATCGGGGCTAAAGCGTGCATTGTGGACTAAGCCATTGTGGGGTATCGATAGGAGGGGTTGAGGATGCACCCGATGATCTGGGGTAATGGTATAGATGTTCATGGAGGGTGGGTTTGAATTTCCGAGTATAAGCAGTGTTTCATCCGGTGATATGGCAATGTGCTCTGGCATATGTAAGTGCGTGTTGCGGGGATCGGCTATTTCTTGTATGAGTTGTACGCTCTGTGTGTGTTCGTCAAAAAAATAAATTTGTATTTGTTGCCCGTATAAGTTTAACAATGCTAGATAATGACCATGAAACCATGCGGCACTTGTGGCTGTGGCATATCGTGTGCGATTGCCAACAGGAAGTGGGGTATACAAATGTTTGTGCTCTAATATTGAATGCGGGGTATACAATTTTAATAGCGGTTTTGGCAACAATGTCCCTAAAATGGGTACAGAAAAAAATAAGACAGTGCTCATAAAAATTGTTGATACGCAGTGCATGGAAAAATTCTCCTATTACTTCTTGACTAAATAATGTTTGTAGTCTACTGCTAAATATACAATAAATACAAGGTATGGGAGACGTGGGCAATGGTAATGAAGAGTGGTATTGCAGTCTTACTGTTGTATATTGCTATGCTGCCAGCCAGTCACGTGGTTGTCGTTGGTTGTGGTTATGTGGGCCTTACACTCGCAGCGGTGCTCGCATCAGCAGATCATATGATTACCTGCGTGGATAGTGATGCATATAAAATTCAATTGTTACACACTCAGCAGTTGCCATTCTATGAACCCGGGTTAGTGGAATGTCTTTTTGATACTGCGCACAAAAAACGTATAACCTTTTGCCACACGAATGATTATATCCCACCAGTACCCATCTATTATGTATGTGTGCCTACACCAGTTGATAATCACGGGGCCTGTGATGATGCATATGTACGTGCAGCATGTGCAGCTATTATTGACACACAATGTGCAGACGACCCAATTATTATAGTGATCAAAAGTACCGTGGCACCCGGCACACTACGCGTGCTACAACAAGAATTGAGTGCGTGCGCACAACGGGTTGACATCGTATATAATCCTGAATTTATGCGAGAAGGTACAGCACTGCAAGATATATATATGAGAAATCCTATTGTTTTGGGTGCCCAATCGCAAGACGCGTTACGCCTCGTTGAGCAATTGCTTGCCACCTGCCTGCCGACGCCGACAGACATTATAAAAACTGATTTTGAAACAGCGGAGCTTATTAAATATGCCTGGAATGCTTTTTCAGCGACTCGTATTGCCTATGTCAATGAGCTTGCGCTGCTCTGTCGTGCATTGCATGCAGATATCACACAGGTGATACAAGGATTGGCGCTGAGTGAACAATTGTTACCGACTGCACATTTAAAGCCGGGGCCCGGATATGGCGGCTCTTGTCTGCCAAAAGATACCAAAGCATTCGCACATATCCTAGAAACTTTTGGGCTTGAGCGTAGTATCATTCATCGCACGATTGAATCAAATCAACAACACAAAGCGACATTGGCTGCCGATATTGTGCGTAGTGTAGCACCAACTGCGCGACAGGCAAAAATGGTAGCATTGTTAGGGCTCGCATTTAAGGCACATACCAATGATGTTCGCCAATCTGCTGCTATTGATGTTATTAAGTTGTTACGTACCCATGACGTTATTATCAAGGCATATGATCCGTGCGCAATGACATCTATGCGGGAACTATTTGAGGATGTGATCTATTGTACCTCTGCATATCAAGCAGTGGAAGATGTTGATTGTATTGTAGTACTCACCGAATGGCCAGAATTTAAAAATCTTGATTTGTCTATCGTCGCATCGGTGTGTAAAAAGAAAAAAATAATTGACACCAGAAACATATTTAATCCGGCGTCTGTGCGGGCGCACGGATTTGAATACTTACCTATGGGAGCATTATGAAATACGGTATCTGCATTCTTACCCTAATAAGTGGTATATCAGCCCTTGGTGCCATGCCCAAAAAATCACTCTATAAACCAATGCCTAAACATCAGCAATATGTTAAGCCTGCAGTGCGTATTTGTTGGTTGAGGCGCGAATCGTTTTATAAACAACATCCGGAGGTTGATGTTATAAATAAAAATAATACGGTCTCGGTAATTATCCCTTGTTACTATAAACATGCACCATTGTTGTATCCCTTGCTTGCATTATATGAACAACAGACACGGTTGCCTGATGAAGTGGTAATATCACTTTCGCAGGCTCATTTAGTTGATGTGCAGGTTATAAAAAATATTGAAAATAGGCAGTGGTCATTTCCCGTTAAACTCATTATGACCGATGAAAAAAAATATGCAGGGGAAAATAGAAATATCGCCTGTGAGGATGCAACAGGTTCAGTATTTATGTGCCAAGATGCTGATGATATTCCACACCCTCAGCGCGTAGAAATTATTACACATTTTTTTAATAATTATCCGGTAGATCATTTGTTGCACCAATGGGTGGAGGTGTTGCCTGAAGATACAGGAGCATCGTTTGCTGAATATAATGATCTGGAGCATATCTCATTTGCATACCATAAAAATTTTCATGAATTATGGCATTGTGGACATTTTACCAATGGTAATGTTGCTATTGCGCGTCATGTATTTGACACAGTACGTTGGTCGTCGAAACGGCGTGGACAAGATACGCTGTTTAATGAAAAAGTGTACAGGCAGTTTAGTAACGGCATTGCAATTCAAGCAGTATTACTTGGTTATCGCAGATATTTGTCGTCTGATATTTCTGGCAGAAGTTAACGAAGCCTTATCGAAGGACTGTTGCTTTTCAATCGCCTCGACCTCTATGCTCTCAGTGAAAATTGATAGAGAACTTATTGCATGGAGAAAAATTCATGAAAAAAATACGCTATCTGCTATTTACTGCGTGGTGTGCTTTACTTATGGCACAACCAGATAATAAATCGTCAGGCGTTATTCTTTTACAGCAAAAAGAGGCCGAAGAAATATTCTCAAGTTCAGTACCCTATGTCTATTTTGGATCAGAAGTCTCTTCACTAGTTGCTGATTTACCGAATATCGAACATGATCTTGGCAATACCGATGTGTATCACGACGATTTGTCCACCTTGTGCAAACGCATTGCACAAGGTGATACCACTGCTCCGCTCAACACGGTTGTTGCGGCGCTTACGCAAGCACGTGATCACCTTCACTGCAATAATCATGATGACTCGTGCGCACTGCTTGCACATAATATTGAGACTATGCTTAACACCGTGGCATCCGGACATCTTACGATTGGCATATCTACCGATACTCTGCCTGATGTTACTGACACACTATTGAGAGCTCCGCGCGAAGATGGCACGTCTGCTTCTTGTTGTCCGAAACCATGCAATAATCCATATCTGAACGCTAATTGTTTGCTCCTAGAGCACAATGCCCTCATAAAAGGCAATGTGAGCATTGCTGGTGATGAAAGGGTTTGCGGTAGTGTACTTATATGTAATAATTTAACTGTCAATGGTAATGAAACTGTTCATGGTGATCTGACCGTTACCGGCACCCTATTTGCTACAGTTACTCCCATTTTTTTTGCTGATCTTGAACTCATTGGTACACCGCAAGAACGGTGTATTATATTTTATGATGCGCTTATGAATGAAAAGGCACGTATTTGTGACTACCCAACTGCCGGTGAACATGGATTATTTATCAGCGTTGATGGGGGTGTTACGCAAAATGTACAAGTTAATAATGGAGGCGGCGTTGTAATTGATGCACCAACCTCTGGCGATGCACTTGCCGTAACTGGTAATACCGGTAGTCCTGCGATAGTGGCCACTGGTAATAGCACAACCACAGCACCTGCGTTACAATTAATTAACAATCCTGCAGCATCTGCCACTGATTTTTTCTTGACCATTAATGCAGCAGGTGATATTACAGAAAGCACGCTAACTACGAGCAATTTTATTGCTAATGGATGTCAGTCTGGCCCAATTACCATTGGTACTGCGAATGCATCATCGGTGATCCTTGCAACGAATGGTTGTACACCACGCCTGACGATTGATCAAAATGGTGCGGTTAGTATAGCAACCCCTAGTGCTGGTACTGGTCTGACGGTCAATGGTGGTGGCGTTGTCATTGATGCACCAACCTCTGGTGATGCATTAATGGTTACTGGTAATACCGGTAGTCCTGCAATAGTAGCCACTGGACACGGTACTACTACAGCGCCCGCATTGCAACTGCTGAACAATCCTGCAGCATCTGCGACTGATTTTTTCTTGACGATTAATGCAGCAGGTGACGTTACTGAAAGTACACTCACCACCAGTAACTTTATTGCCAATGGATGTCAAACTGGTCCAATTACCATTGGTACTGCGAATGCATCATCTGTGACTGTAGCAACAAATGGCTGCACACCACGTGTGACAATTGATCAGAATGGTGCGGTAAGTATAGCAACTCCTTCAGCAGGTACTGGTCTGACGGTCAATGGAGGTGGCGTTGTCATTGATGCACCAACCTCTGGCGATGCATTAATGGTTACTGGTAATACCGGTAGTCCTGCGATAGTGGCCATTGGTAATAGCACAACCACAGCGCCCGCATTGCAACTGCTGAACAATCCTGCAGCATCTGCGACTGACTTTTTCTTGACCATTAATGCGGCTGGTGACGTTACTGAAAGTACACTCACCACGAGTAACTTCATTGCCAATGGATGTCAGTCTGGTCCAATTACCATTGGTACTGCGAATGCATCATCGGTGATCCTTGCAACGAATGGTTGTACACCACGCCTGACTATTGATCAAAATGGTGCTGTTGCTATAGCGAGTCCTACTGTAGGTACCGGTTTAACGGTCAATGGTGGTGGCGTTGTTGTAGCGGCACCAACCTCTGGCGATGCATTAATGGTTACTGGTAATACCGGTAGCCCTGCGATAGTAGCCACGGGTAACAGCACAACTACAGCGCCCGCATTGCAACTGCTGAACAATCCAGCAGCATCTGCGACTGACTTTTTCTTGACCATTAATGCGGCAGGTGACGTTACTGAAAGTACACTCACCACGAGTAACTTTATTGCTAATGGATGTCAGTCTGGCCCAATTACCATTGGTACTGCGAATGCATCATCTGTGACTGTAGCAACAAATGGCTGCACACCACGCCTGACTATTGATCAAAATGGTGCGGTTAGTATAGCGAGTCCGACTGCAGGTACTGGTCTGACGGTCAATGGAGGTGGCGTTGTAATTGATGCACCAACCTCTGACGATGCATTAATGGTTACTGGTAATACCGGTAGTCCTGCGATAGTGGCCACTGGTAATAGCACAACCACAGCGCCCGCATTGCAACTGCTGAACAATCCTGCAGCATCTGCGACTGACTTTTTCTTGACCATTAATGCGGCTGGTGACATTACTGAAAGTACACTCACCACGAGTAACTTCATTGCCAATGGATGTCAGTCTGGCCCAATTACCATTGGTACTGCGAATGCATCATCGGTGATCCTTGCAACGAATGGTTGTACACCACGCCTGACTATTGATCAAAATGGTGCGGTTAGTATAGCAACCCCTAGTGCTGGTACTGGTCTGACGGTCAATGGAGGTGGCGTTGTTGTAGCGGCACCGAGTGCAGGAGATGCACTTGCTGTAACTGGTAATACCGGTAGCCCTGCGATAGTAGCCACTGGACACGGTACTACTACAGCGCCCGCATTGCAACTGCTGAATAATCCAGCAGCATCAGCGACTGACTTTTTCTTGACCATTAATGCAGCTGGGGATGTTACTGAAAGTACACTCACCACCAGTAACTTTATTGCCAATGGATGTCAGTCTGGCCCAATTACCATTGGTACTGCGAATGCATCATCGGTGATCCTTGCAACGAATGGTTGTACACCACGCCTGACGATTGATCAAAATGGTGCGGTTAGTATAGCAACCCCTAGTGCTGGTACTGGTCTGACGGTCAGCGGTAGTGGTGAAACTATTAGTGCCGGTAATTTGAATATATCAACTGGCAATATTATGCTTCCTTCTACCAATAGTACTGGCAAACAAGGCCTTTTTGAACTAGGTACTAGTGCGTCAAATATCGTGCTCTACAAATTTGGGGGGCGTAATTTTTTTGCCGGAAACTATACAGCTACCAATACCGGGGTAACCGGAACCGACAATATTAGTTTCGGTTCTAATACCAATAGTACGCTCACTACTGCCAACTATGTTATAGCCATCGGCGATGACGCAGTGGCAACTGGCACTGACAGTATTGCAATTGGTGATAAAGCCAAAGCAACGGCTTTGCGTACCATTGTGCTAGGCAGCAAAGATTCTACCAGTACTGGTGCTGCTCCCACGGCAACAGCACTCAATGCTATTGCCATTGGTAGCGCAAACGGTACCAATGCCGGTGCGTCTGCCACGGGTATTAGTGCTATTGCAATTGGTGGTGCTGATGCTGCTTCTGCTAAGGGTGCTGCAGCGGCGGGAAATAGAGCCATTGCACTTGGTACAAATGCCTCTTCAACTGGCATTTTGAGTATAGCAGTTGGAAGTGCTTCAGGAACTGCAGGTGGTACCGGGCCTAGTACCACCGGAGGCGCAACAAACGCTATTGTTATCGGGAGTGCAAATAGCGCCATTGCCGGTGCATCTTCAAATTCTGTAGCTGCTATAGGTATCGGGGGATCTGACGGCGTTTTTACCGGAGCAACCGCTGACGGAATTCGTACCATTGCCATTGGTGTAGCCGCACTTGCACAATCCGATTCTGGTGTACTTATCGGCAGTGCATCCGGTACAGCTGGAGGTGTCGGACCGAATGCTGTTAATCGAGCTGCGATTTGCATTGGCAGTGCAAGCGGTGCTCTTAGGGCAGCCAATTCTGGTAATATATCTACTATCGCCATTGGAGGGTCTGATGGTGTATTTGCTGGGGCTAGCGCACTCGGTGGGCGATGTATTGCCATAGGTCAAAACGCATCAGTGCCTAACGCGGGAGCGGGAAGTATTGCTCTTGGCAGTAGCTCGGGAGCGGTAGGAGGTACTGCTCCAACAGTTTCGGGTGCAACATCTGTGGCTATTGGTAGTGCAAATGGTGCGTTGAGCGGCCCTTCTGCTACAGGGGCTGGTGCAGTCGTCATTGGCGCTTCTGATGGCATCGCTTCTGGAGCTTCTGCAACTGCAAACCGCTCTGTGGCCATAGGTACTGGTGCAACTGCAACACTAGCGGATAATGTCATATTTGGTAATTCGGCGTCTACTAATATGCGCGTTGGTATTGGTAGTAATACACCAACTTCTAGATTACATGTGGTGGGTGCTAACGGTACGCCCATTATTACTATTAATCAAGTAGCTGTCGCGATAGGTAATGCACCTATATGGAAAAATCCATCGGTATCGGCGATAGCGGGGACTCCTATTCATTATAACGCCTCTAATCATCTTTTTGGGTTTACGTCTAGCAAACGGTATAAAACTAATATTAGGGATGTTTTCAATGAGTCAGACATATTGTATACACTTACACCCGTGATATATGATTCCAAACCAGAATTTGGTAGTGGAAACAATATACCGGGATTTATCGCAGAAGATGTCTATGAAGTAGCTCCCAATCTAGTTATTTTGAATAGCGATGGTGAACCAGAAAACGTTGCCTATAACTACCTACATGCTCTAGTCATTAAAGAAATTCAAAAGCATGCGTTGCAACTTTCAATACTATCTATCTCCCTACAAGATAATCAGGACTCTCTCAACGCCTTAGAAACCCAAGTAGCATCCCTGAATACACAATTAAATCAATTGGAGATATGTGTAGTGAACAAAAAAACCGGAAGAGATATCTCCTCCGGTTAACATATCTTAAGCTATAGTATAACTAATTAGTTACCTTTACCTGCTTTCAATGCGGTTAACTCTTCCTCTAGTAGCTTTACTCGCTGTTCCAATTTTTGTAATTCATTTAATAACAAAACTGGAAGTTCGTGATATTTCACTGCATATGGTTTATTCTGTTTTTTAACCACTAATTCAGGCATCAATCTAAATACATCTTCTGCAATAAGTCCATACAATTTTGTTTTTGATGTATCTGATTTTAAAGTAAATGAAACGGGAGAAAAATCCAAAATCACTGTACTATCATTACCGATAGGTTTTATATCCTTTTTAAATCGAGCTGATGATGCAACGGTACCAAGAGTACTTACCGCATCAACATACACAGGAAGAGCGGTGTTAGGATCCACTGTTGCACCGTATATACCATCAATAAAGCATGCCGCTGTGTTGCCCCCATTGCTGATACGAGTTATTTGAGATTCGCCTCGAGCGCCTGGATGTCCACCAATGATAATATTAAATGATTCATTACCCGTATATGCAGATCCCGCTCCTGCACCAATAAGTGAATTGGTACCACCAGTTGTAAGTCCTGATCCAGAAGCATAACCAACTGCCACATTATCATTGCCACTTGTTAAGCTTACAAATGATGATTGGCCTACAGCAACATTCTGAGAGCCACTTGTTAAAACATTCAATGAAAAACCACCACACCCAGTATTATCACCACCAGTTAACGTGAAATTCCCTGCAGTATCACCTACAAAAATATTTTGAAGATCCTCGCCATAATTGTGTAATATGGTGTTGCTTGCACACATGATCTGACCGGTTGTCGAACTGGTAAGCGGCATATTAATAAAATTTACTTTAGCCGTGATGCTTGTAGTTGAAGAATCAAACAATAGACCAGATGTCCCGCCCGTTAACGTTAATGAACCTGATTGAGCACTTCCCGTATCACCCGTTATATCGTTTACCGTTGCGTGTAATTTGGGTGTCATGGCAAGCATAACAATTACTAGAAAGACCAACGAATTATTTGAATATTTTTTAATCATTTTAATTCCCTTTTATGTCATTTTTCCTAGATCATAGACCAGAATCTATCAACTATGTCCTCCTTCCTATCATTGTGCAGCTGTTTTTTGCTAACGCATCATTTAAGAATTTTCTTGATAATAAATAATATTTTTGTGTTCTTCAAGTTGATATATAATAAGCAATTTCAACATGTATGTTCTACAAAAGCAATAACATTGTATTTTATGTAAAATATTTGTAATGCCAAAAGCAAGAGTTGTTACGCCGCAGGCATAACCAGTATTGCTGTCAAGAGGGGATATATGTAGGTATAAAAAAAGAGCGGGTATCACCCCGCTCTTTTTTTACTGAAGGATTGTTACTTTTTCTTTTTGCGTAGCATCGGTAGTCCCGTACGACTATTTTCCATCACTTCGTAGCCTGCGGGTAAATCATTGAGGGCATTTTTTTCTGCTTTGCCTGCAAAATAGTAAATTCTTTGCTTACGGCCGCCGGCAAGTTCTACTTCTTTGGTGTGTAGATAATATGTTTTGCCGCTTTTTTTTGACTTAACACTGTATGCCATGAGATAAACTCCTTGGGTATGTACGATAATAACTTACCTATTTAAGCTAATGAATTAATAAGGAAAAATCTAGAGTCACCTACAATCTGTTATTTCATTCTTTTACAAAACGAGTACTCTTATAGGGGTAACGTGTCGTAGTAGATACACTGTTTTAAGGATTATCATGACACATTCTCGATACACATCTTTTCTTGGATATTTAATTATACTTTCTGGTTTTGTGCTCCTTATTTTGGTTGCAGGGGAGCTTATTGTGCGTTTTTTACTCGCATTGAGTGCACTCATGATCATAAACTATGGCATGCGTTTGACCGGCGGAGGCTCGATGCAATCGATGGCAATGCGGGCTTGCTTTTCGCGTATTCGGTAATTTTATTGCGAGGGTGAATTATGAAATCTTTTTTTGATGTTTTCATTAGTCAAGCGGTTTTGTATACAGTTGTGGTTAAAGCATTGTGGGTTGCTGGGATTCTGGCGATAGGGTTTGCAACCATGTATCTTTTTTTATGGATGGTTTCTCGGGCATTGAGCTCCGTGCATAGTAGTGCACATATCCGTATTATCACGGGAAAGGTTATTTGGTATACCGGGCTCCTGGTCATTATTATTAATGTTGCCCATGTATTTGGCTTTGATCTATCAGTATTGCTTGGTGCTGCTGGTGTTGCGGGTGTGGCAATCGGTTTTGCGTCACAAACGAGCATGTCCAATCTGATTAGTGGTCTATTTTTATTGTCGGAAAACTTCTTAACCATCGGCGATGAAATTATCTGTGATAAGGTTGAAGGTGCTGTAGAATCGATCGATCTCTTTTCAGTGAAAGTACGCACCTATGATGGTAAATTGGTGCGCATAGCCAATGAACGGTTAATTAAGGAAAATCTTATCGATGTCAGCTACTATACAACGCGCCGTGCGCACATTTCAGTTGGGGTGTCTGCCGACGAGTCTCTTGAAAAAATAGTTGGTATTATCGATACAGTAGCGCGCAATAATCGACAGATACATAAGGAGCCGCGGCCTATCATTGAATTTGAATCGCTATCCAGTAACGCCCATCATTTGGTGATTCGTCTATGGATACCGCGTGAATCATTTAAAACGGTGGAAAATAATCTTATTCTAGAATTACATACCGCACTGGCTACGGCTGGGGTGAAATCCTTGTATACCATGCGCAGCAAGTAGTACCTGCTACGGCAGGGTTGTCAATTTCGCCTCGATAAGTTGATCAGTCATCTTATTCAGCTGCTTCTCAATGGTTGTATCAAGTAAATTTTCTTGACCATCAAAGGCTTTCCAGGCGCTTGGGATATTAATTTGGCATTCTACCGGTATCATTTTTAAACGCTTTGTCACCGCGCGTAATTGTGCTACCGCCGATGTTCCTCCCGAAGGTCCACCAGAATATCCCACGAATGCTACTGGTTTGCCATTCCACTCTTTATAGAGAACGTCGAGTGCATTCTTGAGTACACCTGGATAACCAGCGTTATATTCTGGTACCACGATAATGAATGCGTCTGAGGCGGTTATTTCATCAGACCACCGTTGTATAATTGGATCGGTGATGACTGTACGGCGGTCAGGAGTGATTTCATCCTCTAGAAAATTAATATGGTAATCTTTGATATCAACTAATTTAGGACTTATGTCCGTGCGTTTTGCCAAAAAATGGTTAATAGCTAGAGCAATCTTATCTGAACTTCTACCCTGTCTGGTACTGCCTAGAATGATACCAATCTTCAATTTTTCCTGTCCTTTTTCGGCATTGCTATTGCATCCACAAAGAATCATCAAGGCCATGCCTGTGAAAAATCCAATTCTGCCCTTTTGTTTCATAAAAAACACTATCTTTCCCCATGGTATGAGTCAATAAAAATACGTGAACAATTATGCTGATATGTTGCACGTTAAGATAAAGAGTAGCAAAATCGGGGGATATGGCAAAGCCCCTTATGGTTTAGTTTCTTTTGTTGACGTCTATGACCAGGCGCGCAGAAAACAGCAGTCATTGCCATAGGTGCCATTTTTGGTATCCTAATTTACATATTATTTTTATAACCTTTCAGATCAGGCGCCGACTCTACCATGATCAATGCCCGTAATCTATGTCTTTCATTTGGCGAGCAGCCAATTTTTAATAATGTTTCTTTTACCGCTAATCCGACTGATCGCATTGGTCTGGTGGGCAGAAACGGATCTGGCAAATCAACCTTGCTCAAGGCAATTGCAGGCAAGCAACAACTTGATGAGGGCACTATAGCAATAGCCAAAAGTGCTACCATTTGCTATTTGCCACAAGAGGTAGTGCTCCAGTCAACAAAATCCATTATTGATGAAACGTGCACGGCATTTGAGGTAGTGACTCGATTGCAAGAAAAAAAAGAAGCGCTTGAAAAACTGCTGGTCGAAAAACCAGATAATGTGGCAATTTTGGAGGAATATGCGCACGTGTGTGGGCAGCTCTTTGAGTATGATCTTGATGCGCTACAGGCACAGGCAAAAAAAGTATTAATGGGACTTGGCTTTAAAGAATCACAGCTTACCGATTCGGTTGCTACGTTAAGTGGTGGCTGGAAGATGCGCGTTGTGCTCGCAAAGCTTTTGCTGCAAAAAGCAGATTTTTATCTTTTTGATGAACCCACCAACCATCTTGATATAGTGGCGCAAGAATGGTTTCTGCAGTTTTTAAAAACGGCGACCTTTGGTTTTATGATCGTGTGTCACGACCGTTATTTTTTAAATGAATTGTGCACGGCAATTTTTGAACTTGATCCGGCGCTCTACTACATGACGGGCAGCGGCGAGCGCAGTACCGCAAAAATGTATGCGGGCAATTACACCGCATATGAGCATCAAAAAGAACATGATCTGCAGCTCCTTGAAACTGCATTTAAGACGCAGCAGACCGAAATAAAGCGTAAAATGGAAACGATTGAGCGGTTTCGTGCCAGTGCAAGCAAAGCAAAAATGGCGCAGAGTATGCTCAAAACAATGGAGAAAATTGAACGTATCGAACTGCCACCAAAACCAGCAGATATTCGTTTTACCTTTCCACCCATTATCAATCCGGGCAAAATAGTGCTCACGGTACGTAATCTGGCCCAGTCGTTTGGTGGCAAACAAATTTTTCATGATGTGAGTATGGAAATTGAACGGGGCAAAAAAATTGCGCTTATCGCACCTAATGGGGTGGGCAAAACGACGTTATTCAACATCATTGCGGGAAAATTGCCCATACAAACGGGTTCAGTTGAACTAGGACATAATGTAAAGACTGTGGTCTTTGATCAAGATCAGACGGCAACACTTAAACTGAACAACACCGTCTTGGAAAATCTGTATGATGCTGCACCCTCCATGCATGAGCAAAAAATACGTTCATTTGCCGGTAGTTTTTTATTTGATGCAGATGGGCTTGCAAAAAAAGTGAAAGTGCTCAGTGGCGGCGAGAAAAATCGAGTGGGCATGATCAAAGTATTGTTGCAGCAAGCGAATGTGCTGTTGCTTGATGAGCCGACTAACCATCTTGATATACCATCAAAAGATATTTTATTGCGCGCGCTGCAAACGTACCAAGGCACGATTTTGTTTGTATCGCACGATCATGATTTTGTGTCACAATTGGCAACTGATATTATTGAACTTTCTGCTGATGGTGTATCATTGTATCCAGGCACGTATGAACTCTATTTGTATCGCAAACGGCAGATGCGCGGTGAGCAAGAGACAAAACAGAACACGGGGCAGTTATCAAAAAAACAGAAATCAGTGCCTGCAGTCCAAAAGGCAGAGGAGAAAGAAATTGCTGCCCTTGAGCGCTCAATAGCAACGATCGAAAAAGAGATTGCCCGCATAGAAGAACAATTTGCCCACCTGACCTATGGTACCCCAGCATTTGTGGCTGCACAGCAACAATTACAGGATGCAAAGCAAAAATATGAGCAGGTCTTGGCACGGTGGCAAGCGCTGCTCGAATAGGGCATTGCCCGTTACGTCTTACGTTTAAACTTTTTTTCTATCTCATGCAAACTGATAAGCCAGGTGGTCGGCCTGCCGTGTGGGCACGTCATGCGGTTGTCAGTGTTATGTAGATCGCGTAGTAACTGATTCATTTGTTGTTCGGTTAATATGTCACCCGCTTTCACTGCTGCTTTACATGCCATTTGTGCACGCATTTTTTCGTGTATGCATGTGCGTATTAATTCTGCCTCAAGACCACTATTTTCATGTATCCATCCAATAGCTTGTTCAAGTAGTTCGCGTACATTTATGTCTTTGAGAGCAATGGGCAACGCGGTAACCCTCAGTTGGTTAGCACCAAACAGTTCTACCTGTATACCAAACTGTTGCAAGAGCGCCATATGAGGCTCAAGGGTGGCAATATCGTGCGCAGATAAAGGAATAAGCTGGGCAAAGAGCAGAGATACGGTTTCCATCTGTTCAAAACGAGCGCCAAACTTTTCATATAAAATGCGTTCATGCGCTGCATGCTGGTCAATCAAGCATAGGCCGTTTTCTTGCTCGATGAGTAAATAGGTATTGTGGTATTGCCCGATGATTTTTTCTTCTTCGCTAAAGCTACGAAGAACATTTCTGCCCTCGTTAAAAATTCCGACTTCTCCTAGGCTTCGCCGGACAAGACGGAGGACTGGTGCGGAACGAGAAGAGAGAGGGATTTGTTGTTTGTCTCGCCATCCTTCGACAGGCTCAGGACTCGCGGAAAGGGGGGTTTGTTGGGCTGCGAAGTCTGCGCTTGTTGTGGTAGGTGACAGTTCTGTTACTTCGAAATTAAAGGGTACATATGATGGTGCTTGTAAAGCTAATCTATCATATCCTTCGTGCTTGTCCTCCGACTTGTCCGACGAAGTTTTAACGAAGTCGGAAGCCTTGGCGAAGGAGGATCGAAGGGTAGCGGATTTAATATAGGACGCTATATTTTCTTCCAGCCGCGCTTTCACCGTATCTTTAATAAAATTTTCCACCACCACCGGGTGCACAAAACTGACCTCTTCTTTGCGCGGATGAATATTAATATCCACTAATGATGGATCAAGAGTGAGTGCTATGCAGGCAATCGGATAGCGCGCAGGGGGCGCCACATTCATGTATCCTTTAATTACGGCATTGGTTAATTTAAAGTTCTTTACCCAGCGATTGTTGATAAAAATAAAGATGTGATTGCGATCAAAACGAAATTGTTGGTGATCGCCAATGGCACCAGAAATGGACATAGTTCCCGATTCTTTGGTTGCCTGCACGGCAAGCATATGTGCAGCTATAGTGTGATCCCACAATTGTGCGCAGCGAGCGAGTATATGGGTGACGGGTGGGCAATAGAGCGCCTGTTTGCCATCGGAAATGAGTTTAAACTGTATGGCCGGATAATCAAGGCAAAAGGCTTGCATTAATTGTAATAGATGGCGCCACTCTGTTTCTGTTTTTTTTAAGAATTTTTGACGCGCTGGCATGGTGTAAAAAAGATCGGTAGCAGTTATATCAGTACCAATGGACGCGCACACCGGTTCCGTTGATGTAATGACATTTTTTTCTACACAGACTTTAACACCTTCTTGTGTATCTGCCGTACGGGTAATGAGTGTTACTTTGCATACGGCCGCAATACTGGGCATTGCCTCGCCGCGAAATCCAAACGTGGAGATGCTCTCCAGTTGGTCTATGGTGTGTAATTTGCTCGTGGCATGTTTCTCAAAACAGAGCTGCGCATCCGCGCTATCCATGCCGCATCCATTATCTACTACGCGTATTAATTTTTTGCCCGCCTCCTCTAGATAGACCGTGATCTGCGTAGCATGTGCATCGATAGCATTTTCTACTAATTCTTTTAAGATGTCGGCAGGGCGTTCAATAACCTGACCTGCAGCAATTTTTTGTGCATCATGAGCGGATAAGCGGTGTATGGTAGGCATTGCGGTTGACTTTGTCTATTTACGGATTACACTTTCACCAGTGTTTTTTAGTATACGCAACATTGTGTCTTATTGCTATGGGAGAATGCAGCTATGAAAATGCAAAACGTTTTCTTTTTATCCGGCCTTTTATGCGTTGGAAGTACAGTTGGCATGGACCAAATCCCAATTGATGCCCTTACTCATTTGACTAAATTTCTTTGGATGGATACCCCAAAAGCTACGGTGCGCTGCGTGCTTGCGCTACAACGCACATGTCGGCTGTGGTGTCGTATTTTAAATGATGGTCAAAAAAAGAAGATGGTTAGCCAATGGATAAATGAGGGCAAGGATTTTAGGGAGCAAGAGTGTCTTCATCATTCATTGCAGATGGTAGGTTTGCCTAATCATAATTTCTCCTTTGTCCCAGAATTTTTTTTGCTCGCTGGCGCCAACGCACATTATATCACCGAATATGGCGATTCAGTCTTGATGTTTTCAGTGAATACAGAAACGCCTTCAATGCCGTACATACGTATGCTTATTAGAATGGGAGCTGCGATTAATCATCAAAATTTTGAAGGAGATACGGCATTACATTTTGCCGTTCGTAATGTTGCGCTTGAGTGTGTGGAGGTATTATTATTGCACGGAGCTGATAAAAATTTGACAAATCTTGATGGCAAAAGACCCATCGAATATACCAACAAATGGGGGTTGATAACAGTGGATCGTAGAGCGCGTGATGAGCGTATTAACGACCTTCTGATGGGTAAGATAACGCCAGAAAAAAGTATGGCAAAGCCGATACCAGAGGAAGAAAAAAAGCCAAATGCAATTGATGCGCTTGACGCTTTACTTGATGATGCAAATACCGCACCGATTAATGAGAATTTTTTTGGATAGTGCTATCGCGATATATTTTCAATTCCTTAATGACCATAGCCAAGCGCTCTGCGAACTGTTCTATTGAATCATAATTGATATATGTATTTCGAGATTGTAGCCTTGGCCCCATTGCATCCAGTAGCATTGGTGACATTGCATCCAGTAGCATTGGTGACATTGCATCCATTTGGTCATTCCCTGTCTGAGCTTTGAGGCGTATTCGTGTCATATTTTTCTTGAACATTTTTGTTTTGTCTGTCGCGTCTGAATCCTGTGCTAGCGTGTTTTGTTGCGAAGACGTGAGGTATGAATGCCACTCGTACGCGACATCAATCACAAAGTCTATAATTGCTGGATCATATAGAAAAGGGTGTATAATATGATGTGTATGTTCACTATTCAGCGCTGTCCTTATATCTACGGTCATGGGTAGTAGATTCTGCATCATTGGAGGACAATGATCAAGTAGCGGAAGATGGGTATTCTCATCAAAAAGGACACCTGGTTGAAGTATTTCTGTTATTAATTTAACAGCGCGTTGTGTATATACATAAGAACTATATGAAGCAAGTTTTGCAAACATAGTTGGCACATATTTCTTGAGGATACGTATATTGCGTAGTATTTCTTGTTGTTCCTTAAAGAAGGACCGATTCCCTTGCGTGATTTCAAGTTGCGGACGATTCAATATCAATAAGCAAAATGTGTTACAATCCATTCTTTCAATAGGAGCAGGGCCTTTGAATAATTCTGCTTCATGGAGTACTGAGTTGTATAAGGGGAGGTCTCTATCATTTATCCCTAATGGTATTGAAATACGTGAAGCACTATCCAATGCTACTGTTAAGCAAGACCAACTCTTTGTTGCAAGAGAGCAGGCAATGGGTTTGTGGGAATAATAAAAGTCTATGAAACGGGCTTTCTCGATATAGTGCATCATAGGTTTCAAATACTGACTTTTGTCCATATGTATAGCATCTATTATACGATCAAGTATAAGACTTATGTGATCACCAAATTCGTGAGGTTGCAGTTGCTCAAGAGTTTTAATTGGATAACTCCAGGAAAAAATATCGGCAAAAAGTGCGGCATCACCATACTGACACGCGTCATATAATAGATTTGGGTATTGTTCTGTATACAAGTACTCGGCAGGAGCTATAGGACTAAAATAGGTTTTAAAAGGTGTTGTTTGCAGAAGTGCCTTGACCATAGCATGATTATTGAGTATTGCTGCATGGCGTAGTAATTTGATGTAGGGCCATACGTCGGTTGTTATTTTAGCGAATTGTTGTTTCCATTGTTGTTCTACCCATGCTACCACGTCCTGCTGTTGATTTGCGATCAATTTCTGAACTGGGCCGTCGCGATCAAGATCTCCTTCGTGCTTTAACTGCGTGCATATCGCGCGTATATTGTGATTACCGATTAAAGGGACAAGAATATTGACCGCACCAGTTTTGTCTTGATGTCTGCGTTGTATACACTTTAAACATAAGACATAGTTGTATGTTATATTGTTTTTGCTAAATTCATTCTCGGGACAATGTTCAAGAATTGCTTTTGCCATAGCTATATTACCCACATCTAAATAATCGAGTAACCATCGTTTTTTGAGCCAGCGCAGGGTTTGCGGAGGACAGCTTTGCATAATATGGCTGACCATGGGAATATTGCCTACGGCAAGATATTTAGTCAAAAATTCTTTTTTATCTTCAAGACTGACGTTATCAAGATTGTCATGCAGAGCCGGATTTTGTTTACTGGCAAGTTCGCGTAATTGTTTGCATACATTTCGCAGCGCGTTACGCCATGGTGCGCGGCAAGACATGATGATACGACACAAGAGTTCGTGTGGTAGCTGCAAAATATCACCGGCTACCGGGGGTTTAACCTCTTGCATATCCTTATTAGCTCTTTTCATACCGAGTACAGGTATGTTGGTACCCAGAATCAGGAAAAGAAGCAGAACGATTCTATTGTAATTATTCATAAAAAAGCCCCTTGAAAAATAATTGTTACATTTGTGACAAAATAGCACCCATTAATGAGAATTTTTTTGAATAGTGCTATCGCGATATATTTCCAATTCCTTAATAACCATTGCCAAACGCTCTGCTATCTGTTGTCTTGAATCATAACTGCAATATTTTTTGGTTGCCTGTAACAATACATCCATGTGGATCAGTGTGATTGGGAGCTCCATAAGCATACTTTTTGTATGGTCTTGGAATCTTTCTGTGAGATCTGTATTGTGAGCAATTGATTTTTCTTGCGGGCGGGTAAGGAAGGAGTGCCAACTATATGCGACAGTAATCACGAAGTCTGTGATGGCTGGATCATATATAAAAGGATTTGTAATACGAAATCTAAATGCGCTATAGTCTGTATTCATGAGAGTCGTGCGTATATCTATAGTCAAAGGAAGCAAGTCCTGTATCATAAGCGGGAGCCCTTCGAGAGCTGGCAGACCTGTACGGGTATTTAGGGGAGGAGTTGGCTGTAATATATATGCTATTAACTCAACTGCCCAGTGCGTGTATACATAAGCACTGCACAAGGAGAGTTTTTCAAAAATAGCGGGTGCATCTTTCTTGAGAGCGCATATGGTATGCGCTATTTTTTGTTGTTCACAAAATAATTGCTGGGCGTACTGAGTGGTATCAGGCATTAGATGATTCTTCAATAGCAAGGCATAATAGGTGTCATAATTGATTGTGTCAATGGGAGCAGGGCCTTTGAGTAGTCCTGCTTCATGGAGTACTGAGTTGTGCATGGGAAGTAGATAAAAATAACCCAAGTTCATCCTGCGCTTTGTGCCATGGAAAGCGTCTATGATTATTTCTAAGCAAGACCAACTTTTTGTTGTCAGAGCATACTCAACGAATTCGTAATTGAGTTTGATATTATCCATAAATGAATATTTTTTTAAACAGGTGTGCAGATAGAACATTATAGGTTTTAAATGTTCACTTTTATTCATTGCTATAATGGTGGCCGAATCAAATACTAATATGCGCATGAGTTTTTGTAAATCATCTGGTTCCTGCTCAAGAGTTTCAATTGGATAAATCCAGGAAAAAATATCGGCAAAAAGTGCGGCATCACCATAGTGAAACGCGTCATATAACAGATTTGGATATTGGTTGTATTCCAAATTATTGCGAAGGACCGGTCTAAAATAGGTTTTAAAAGGTGTTGTTTGCAGAAGTGCCTTGACCATAGCATGATTATTTACGATTGCTGCATAGCGCAGTAATTTGATACAGCGCCATACGGTGTCGCCAATAATAGACTCCTGCGTCAAAGCGTTAGCCCAAAACTTTTCTACCCAAGCAGCGACATCTTGCTGTTGATTTGCGAGCAACTTTTGAACTGAGCCATCGGGATCGAGATCTCCTGTGTTCTTTAACTGTACGCATATATTGTGATTATCGATTAAAGGGAAAAGAATATTGACCTCACCAGTTTTGTCTTGATGTTTGCGTTGCATATACTTTAAATATAAGACATAGTTGTATGTTATATTGTCTTTGCTAAATTCATTCACGGGACAATGTTCAAGAATTGCTTTTGCCATAGGTATATTACCTGCATCTAAATAATCGAGTAACCATCGTTTTTTGAGCCAGAGCAGGGTTTTTGGAGGACAGCTTTGCATAATATGGCTGACCATGGGAATATTGCCTTCGGCAAGATATTTAGTCAAAAATTCTTTTTTATCTTCAAGACTGACGTTATCAAGATTGTCATGCAGAGCCTGATTTTGTTTACTGGCAAGTTCGCGTAAATGCCGGCATACATTTCGCAGCGCGTTACGCCATGGTGCGCGGCAGGACATGATGATACGACACAAGAGTTCGTCCGGTAGCTGCAAAATATCACCGGCTACCGGGGGTTTAACCTCTTGCATATCCTCATTAGCTCTTTTCATACCGAGTACAGGTATGTTGGTACCCAGGATCAGGAAAAGAAGCAGAACGATTCTATTGTAATTATTCATGAAAAAGCCCCTTGAAAAATAATTATTACATGTAATTTCATTGTGCGTAATTTTTAGTGCGTATGTACTTTGCTATCAGCCTCAACATGAGTAGGGTTGTTTTCTTGATGTCGTTTTAACCACGCAATCGCGTTATCTAGTAAAGCTTGCTCCCATTTGAGTAAAGATGGGTCGTCCTGTAGCATAGAAGACAGGGCAGTACCTGGTACGCATGCATCTCGTCGCTCTTGTGCCACAGAGATTATGTAATTAATAAGTGTATGATCATGACCAATAAACTCCTCAAGCCATTGTAACGCTGTGAGAACCATATTGTGGGGAAACCCCGCGATACTGCCAATCATATTTACGAGTTCGATCGTATGATCACAATACATTTTATGGCTGAAATTTGTCAGTTTTTCAAAGAGAGCCGGTTCTTGTCGTTTGAGTATTTTGATATGTTTTTCGAGTTTCTGTCTATCTTTTTTTATTCTTTGTTGTTCCGCTGGGTGATATTTGTGTGTATAGTAATCAGCTGGTATTGGGCCAGACAGTGCTTTTGCTTCGTGTAGCACTAAGTTATACAAAATCGATTGGTCATAGGTACAGCTGATCTTCTTTTCGGTGTTTATTGAATCTAATATCGTTTCTAAACATGACCATTTTTTTTCGGTGATGGCGTGTTCGATGCCTATAGAATGGAGTCCATAGAGGGTACACACATCGGCATATGGCCCTTGAGATATATACCACATCACCGGCTGAAGGTGTTGATCTTTGCCCATTGAGATGAGATCGTTAAGTATACATTCAATATTTACAGGCGTTATAGCATTGGCGGGTAATGTCACAACCATTCCGTTGATGCGAGGTGTGGACATGGTGATGCCAGGTTGTGTTGTCATAGGATATGTCCAGGAAAAAATATCTGAGAAAATAGCCGCATTACTATATTGAGCTGCCTCAGACAGGAGAATAGGATAATAGTTATCATCCAAAGATTTAAGAGAAACAAGGGGATTAAAATGGGTTTTGAAAGGAATTGTGCTTAGCAGGGCTTTGATCATGTCATGGTTGTTAAGCGCAGCTGCGTAGCGTAGGAGTATGGTACAGGTCCGTGCAACTTGTATAGCGGCGTCAGTACCGTTGTCTTGATTTTTATTTTCAGCCAACAGTACCATCAGGTCTTGTTGTTGATTGGCCAGTAACTTCTGGAGCGGGCTATTGGGATCAAATTGTCCGCTTTTCTCTAATTCTTGGCAGGACGTAGAATTTTCACAATAGGGAGCAAGGGATTGAACGCTATCTTGCCCATGCGTGAGCGCGCGTTGCTTCCATTTTAGAACTAATAAATTATTGTATAGTGTGCTCTCTTTCTCAAATTCCCCTTTTGGACAGTTTTCAAGAATAGCCTCGACCATAGCTATATTACCCGCATCCAAATAATCAAGTAAGCATCGTTTTTTCAGCCAAAGCAGGGTTTGCGGAGGACAGCTTTTCATAGCATTGTAGGCTGCCGTAACATTGCCTGTGGCAAGATATTTGGCTAAAAATTCCTGTTTATCTTCAAGGCTGAAATTATCAAAATATTGTAGAAGATTCGGATGTTGTTTATCGGCGAGTAAGCGTAATAGTTTGCATACATCTTGCAGCACATTACGCCACGTTTCAGGGCAGAACATGATAATTCGTTGTAACACCTCGTATGGTAGCTGTAAAATATCACCGGCTACCGGGGGTTTAACCTCTTGCATATCCCCATTGGCTCTTTTCATGCCATACATAGGTGAATTGGAACAGAGACCAAAGAACATAAACAGAGTACATACGCTTCTATTAAAAATATGCATGAAAAGCCCCTAAAACAAGATAATTATTACATTGTGATGGTATCAGTGTATAGATTTTTAGCAATAAAAAACAGTTGATCGTTTCATATAGAAAATTTTAACTTTATATTGTATCCCCTTTTGCATAAATATTTTATAGTGGTACTATTATTTAATAGAAATACTAAAAATGGAACTACAGAGGTTATTGTGAAGAAGGTGCTATATCTATTTTTTGTTATCCTTACCTGTCTGGGATTAGGTCTTCAGGCAATGGATACGCCGGCGGCGCAGAATCACCAAAATCTGACACCCGCTCAGAAAGCTGTGAAGCTTGAAAATGCCATCAAAGCGGGTAACGTTGAAGATGTTAAAAAATGGATAGACGGTGGGGCGCCCTGTAGTGACGTTAAGTTGCTCGAGAGTGCTGTGCGTTGCCTGGTGAATCAGGCTAAGTCTGGTCGGTCAATAAATTCAGCTGTTCAAATTCTACAGATACTGAAAATAGCGATTACATGTACAATCACTATTACTGAGCAAACTGCGCTAGCGATTATTCTAGAAGAAGGATTCATTAGAGGCAACGCTGCGGAACCAGGCAAAAAACCATTGCCAATGGAGTGTGCAGCTCTTGTAGGAACTTGTCCCCCCTTGTTTACAGTATCTTCTGTACCCACTCCAGTTAATCCGGAAAATTCGGCACAATCTCTGTTCACCATACCAAATAAGCCTATATTACTCTTATGTGCCTGCGCATTAGTATGTGTTGGTGCATATGCTTACTGGTGTGCACAAGAAGATAGTGAGATCTCAGAGGAACCTGAATCATCTGAAAATCCTGTGTCATAGCAACTGTTCAACACGTTGCAAAAACAATTTTACCCGTCGATAATCATTGCCAATTAGCAGTGAATAACGCTGCATAAAGGGATCCAGGTGATCGGCAAGGGTGACATGTAAACTGTTCAAATACTTAAGTACCGCTAATAAGAGCTCATCTAAGTTTGCTACCTGTGCGCCATGTCCGAGCAGCATATTTAAATAATTGTGGCAGGCAAAGAAATTCTTTGCATTTTCGGCACTGAGGGGGGATACAAAGGCATGAATTTTTGCCGGTTCTGGCGCGAGCATGTAGTAGATGTGTCCTTTTTCCTGATAGCCAAGTACAAGGCATGAAAAAGTAGTTTTTAAAAATTCAAAAATTTGTGGCTGTAATACCCGTAATTCTTCCTCCGTTTTTTGATAGGCAAATGGGTAGCGCACCGGATCCATCGATCCAGTCTGAATCTGGTGAACGACGGCAAAGATAGTACGCGTGGTTGCAGGTACGGTGACCATGGAGCCATATGGTGGCACCGTGTCCCACTGCCAGCTTTGCGCGAGCCATCCTGATAATGAGCTTTCTAAAACTTCAGCAAATGGTTTGTTGGTGTCCATCGTCACTTTCTGCGGTTAAGGTATTTTCTAAAAAACTTGTACGGTGTAGGATGCATCGGTTTAAAGATCCTAATGCCTGCTTATGGGCTTTGGTGGCATACCCTTTATGGGCATCAAAGTGGTAACCCGGTATTATCAGCTCAAATCTGTCCATGATAAGGTCTCGGGTAATTTTGGCTACTATAGAGGCAGCCGCTATCGAACTCGATTTACGCTCTCCCTGGCAAAAGGCATGGATGGGTATGTCTTTATAGTGGGTCTCATGTAAGTCAAGGGGCATGGCGTCCACCAGGATAGCGGTGGGGTATACCGGAGAGGTGGCCAATAAGGTAACGAGCGCCTTTTTCATGGCTATTAGAGTAGCCTGGTAGATATTATGCTGGTCTACGATCCGATTATGCACTATGCCGACACTATACCAACAATGGCGCTGTATCCACGCAAAAGCTGCTCGGCGCTCTGCCAGGGTGGTTTCCTTAGAATCTTTCAATAGAGGGCTTGTTTTATTGACAGGTAGGATAACAGCAGCGGTAACCAGGGGGCCAGCCAGGCAGCCCCTGCCAACCTCATCGATACCACAGACCACGTGTCCTAAGTCCCAGGAGGCCTTCTCAAACTGATTTTTATAGATAAAGGGGGAATTTTTCTTTCTCATAGGAAATAAGGCACCATTTTTGTTGACAAGCTGTGTAATATGAGTACAATTAGAAATAAGGCAGTGAAAAAAATTGTACCATTCATTAATCTTAAATTAGTCAAGGAGGAGTATAACATGGCTTCTATATCAACTCAATTACGAGTGAAAGAGTTACTAAGGGAAAAGGGTTGGACCACCAAAATTTTGGCTGAGAAAACCGGGATGTCTGAAAGCTATCTTACTCATATTAAAAATGGTACCCGTCGATGGAATGAAGATTCCTTGAGAAAACTAGCACAAGCATTTGAAATCAGTCCTATTGATTTATTTGCAGAGCGCCGCCAGCGTACCGATAATATCGATAAAAATGTAAGCATGCCTGAAAAATCGGATGTTGAACTAAAAGTTCAAATAGTCCCCGTCGTAGGTGAAATACCATCGAACCCATCTCCGTATAATAATCAATTAATGCAAATTACCACTGGTCACAAAGATGAATTCGTGCCAGCCCTCAATTCAAACGATGCGTCTATGTTTGCCTTGTGTATTGAGACTAATGCGATGGCACCAACCTTTGTCAAGGGTGATTATCTGATCATTTCTCCAGAGGTCTGGACTAGATCAGGTGATATCGCGGCAGTTGAATATGGCAATGATACGCAATTAAAAGCAATCATGCAGGTGACCTATACCGAAGATTTTATCGTGCTCGAATCAGTAAACCACAAAACGCCGCCTATTGCGCTCGTGCGTGGTAAAGATCACTTTAGAATTATTGGTCGCGTAGTACACCGCCAGCAAAAATTGGCATAAATACGGGTACTGACTCTAAGAATAATAAGTAGCAGAAACACTGGATTTTATTCAGGTTTCTGCTACATTGCTTATGTGTAGAATATAATATGCCTTGCATGCGCAGGGCTTTTCTACTAAATAGGGTCTTTATCTAGAATCCTATAGTGTCAATAAAAACACTTCCAGTTAGTTGAGGAGTATCTATGTCACAGCAACCGTCGCCACAATTCGGGCTGCAGCGTTACGAAGCGCTTATGCTTACCGTGCCGGAATTGACGAAGGACGAAACAGTTCTTATTGAAAAACAGATTGATGAGGCGGTACGCAAGGCCGCAGGCTCGGTTATCTCATTTGAACGGTGGGGAAAATATCGGCTCGAATATCCGGTTAAAAAGAATGATTACGGGGTATACCTGCTTGCTCGTTTCGAGGTTCCAAAGGGATCACAAGCATTGCAAGACTTGCAAACGATGTTTGCTATTAAATTGAATCTTATCGTGATGCGTCATATGGTTCATGCGCTTGAATCTCCATCGTTAGTCTATCAACGGCCAAAGTCGCTAGAAGAGGCTCCTGAATCGGGTGATGGTCGTGGATTTTTAAGAGATCATCGCAAAATAGAAGGGCTCATTTCTGCAGTTGATGCAACTGGGCGTTTTACAGACAGTACCGATGATCTTGAAGATAACGAAGATTTGGGCTAGAGAGCATAAGGAAAGAATATGACGAAGAAAATTAAATTAAAAATCAGTGCCCGCTTGGTTAAAAAACGTACCCGTCGTGGCCAAGGTGCAGGCGGCAAGCATTGTAGATTTTGTGTCAGTCTAGAGCAATTGTCTCAATTAGATTATAAAAATACAGCATTACTGCGCAGCTTTCTGACTGAGCGTGGTAAAATATTGCCGGCGCGTATTTCAGGAAATTGTTCCCGCCATCAGAGATACATGGGACAAGAGATTAAAAAAGCACGTGTTATGGCATTGTTGCCCTATACAACCCAAAACGTGTAATCGATTTACTGAGCAATAAACAAGCCCGCTCTTGGTGCTCAAGGGTGGGCTTGTTTAATAATAATAACTTTTAGTAACTTATAGGTGTTTTTATCTATGAAGCGATCTAATATACGAAACATAGCTATTATCGCCCATGTTGACCATGGTAAGACAACATTGGTGGATCAGCTACTGACGCAGTCTGGTACGTTGGATACCTCAAGCACAGAGCGGGTAATGGACTCGAATGAGCTTGAAAAGGAACGGGGGATTACCATCCTGGCGAAAAATACTGGTATTACGTACAAAGACTATACCATTAATATTGTTGATACGCCGGGGCATACCGATTTTGGTGGGGAAGTTGAACGTACGCTGCAGATGGTAGAAGGGTTTTTATTGCTTGTGGATGCTGCAGAAGGGGTGCTGCCCGGTACGCGATTTGTATTGCAAAAAGCGCTTGAATTGGGGCTGCAGCCGATTGTGCTTATTAACAAAATTGATAGAAAAGACGCTGACATTGCACGTACTGAAGAAGCGGTGCATGAACTGTTTTTTGATCTTGCCAGTTCAGATGATCAGGTCAATTTCCCTATTTTATATGGATCTGGTCGTCTTGGTTTTGCAAATACTGATCCATCTAAGATGGAAGGTACTATGGATCCAATATTTCAGGCAATTCTTGCACACGTACCTGCGCCGGAATTACACGAATCTCCGTTACAATTGTTAACTACCAACATAGACTATTCAGATTTTTTAGGTCCTATTGCTATCGGCCGCGTTTTTAGCGGTTCTATTCGTGTTGGTCAACAGATAGTCTGTTGCAAAGATGATATAGAGAGTGCGCCGACCAAAGTAACAAAGATTTTCAAATTTATTGGCCTCAATCGAGTAGAAGCTGAAAGTGCAGAGAGTGGCGATATTGTAGCCGTGACCGGGTTTGATGATTTTCCTACTATTGGCACCACACTATGTACCCCCGATAATCCAAAGCCAAGAGCTTATGTGACGGTTGATGAGCCTACGTTGAGTATGTATTTTATGGTGAATGATTCGCCATTTAATGGGCAAGATGGTGAATTTTTGACATCACGCCAACTGAAAGCACGGCTTGAAAAAGAGTTAAAAACAAATGTAGCACTGCGTGTAGAGCCGACCGATTCTCCTGAAGTATTTAAAGTATCTGGTCGTGGGCAATTGCACCTGGGAGTATTGGTCGAGACAATGCGTCGCGAAGGGTTTGAGCTCCAGGTGTCTGCACCGCAAGTTATTTTCAAAAAAATGAATGGCGAACAATATGAACCTATTGAATTGGTAGTTATTGACGTGCCAAATGAATATCAGGGTGCGGTGATGGAAAATTTGGGCAGACGCAAAGGACATATGAAAAATATGGTTACCTTTAGTGATGACCGTATGCGCCTTGAATATGAAGTGCCATCGCGTACGTTAATTGGGTTTAGGAGCCAGTTTTTGACCGATACGCGCGGTACTGGGTTACTGAACGTGAGCTTTTTGAATTATCAGCCATATAAGGGAGATGTGCCGGCCAGAACTAAGGGTTCATTGGTATCTATGGAAAATGGTACGGCGACTGCTTATGCGCTTGATGCCTTACAACCACGCGGTATTTTGTTTATTGAGCCGGGTGATAAAATTTATGAAGGTATGATTATTGGTGAACATAGCCGTGATAATGATTTGACGGTTAATCCGTGCAAAGAAAAGAAATTAACCAATATGCGCGCTTCGGGTACCGATGAGGCAGTAAAACTTGCGCCACCGCGGCCTATGAAGCTTGAACGTTGTATGGAGTGGATACGGCCTGATGAACTGATAGAAGTGACGCCTGCTCACATTAGATTACGCAAACGCGTGCTGCGCGAATCAATGCGTAAGAAATCATAATCAGTATAGAAAACAGCAGTATGCAACGATATGTCATGATTGTTGAATATGATGGTACCGCATATTACGGATGGCAATTGCAGCCACTCTTGCCATCCATTGTTGGGCAACTGCAGAAATCATTTACGCGAGCGTTTAATCATACGATAACCATTGCCGGTGCATCGCGGACCGATGCGGGGGTACATGCCCATGGCCAAGTGGCGAGTTTCGTGACCGATTTGATCATTACGCCTGTTAAAATGATACGCGGTTGGAATGATATGTTACCTGATGATATTGTCATACGCGCCATACAGGAAATGCCACTTTCCTATTCGATTTTTGATGCCATTGCTGGCAAAACATACCGGTACCATATTTTTTTGAGCAGGCCTTCACCCCTCTACCAGCGTTATGGGTGGTATTATAAAGGTGTCGTTGATCAGAAAAAGCTACATGTGGTATTGCAATCTCTCGTTGGTACCCATGATTTTACCTCTTTGTGTGCCGCTGATACGCCAGATCCCAATAAAATACGGACTATACAATCTATACAGTGTGCCTATGTACCTGCCTGGGATGCGTTAAGAATTGAAATTACTGCCGAGCGCTTTTTGCGCTATATGATCAGGCGTATGATTGGTGCAGCGGTAAAGATAGCGTCCGTCGATACTCTTGCAGTAAGCTATATACAAGAGGTGCTGGATCAAAAGAATCCAAACAATATGTTGCCAACAGCGCCGGCACAGGGATTACTATTGCATGCAATTAAATATCAAAAGGAGGTGAGCGATGAAAAAGTTATTTCATAAAATCGTAGTGGCACTGGGACTTATGGGTGCCATTGGCGCGGGAACCTGGTTTTATGCGTGGCAGCAGCCTAGGCTGATTTATGATGTAAATATCGATAGAGATATGCAGCCTATCTTAGATATCTTTGCCGCCGATAGCTATTGGCTTGATGCGGGCTATGATGAGACGCAAGACAAATATCGGCGCATGCTCAAATATGGGTATGTCAATGATAATCCGATGTATCCTAACCGCCTTAAATTTAAAATATTGCGCGATAAAGGTGAATTTATTGGTTTTACTGCCTATTATAAAACGGCGCCTACCGTGGGCAAGATTTTGTTCGTGGCTGTGCGTGGTGACAGGCGTGGCAAGCGGTATGGGCAAGTACTGATGGATACTGCTATTGCAGAGCTCAAAAAACTGGGAGCTAATCGTATAGAATTAGTGACGCGTGTGAGTAATACTGCGGCACACAAACTGTATACGCGTATGGGCTTTCAAGAAACTGGGCGCGATGATGAGTATGTGTCTTTTGCGTATACACGGTAGTAAAAATTATTGTCGCATCTCGTCCGGTACTGGTATGCCCATGTAATCCAAAATAAAAGGCGCTATGTGCGATAGTTGCGTTGGCAGTTTCATGCCCTTTACTTTCATCGCAGATGAAATCATCAAAAATGGCACCAGATTATTAGTATGCCCCGTATGTGGTTGTCCGGTGGCAGTATCGACCATCTGTTCTGCCTTGCCATGATCTGCCGTGATGATGAGCGTGCCACCCATGTGTATGACCTGCTCATACAGCAAACCAAGTTCATGATCCAGACATTCAATCGCTTTGACCGTGGCTGCAAAATGACCAGAATGACCCACCATATCTGCATTGGCATAATTAATTAAATAAAAATCGGCCTGTTTTGTGCGCAGAGATTGTAACGCTGCTTGAGTAATAGCAGGCGCGGACATGCATGGATAGTCTACGTATTCTGTTGTTTTAATAGAGGGGATTAAAATGCGGTTTTCGCCAGGAAGAGTTTCCTCTTTTTCCCCATTAAAAAAATAGGTGACGTGCGCATATTTTTCTGTTTCGGCGATGCTTATCGTTGTTTTGCCATTGGCGGACAACACTTGTTTTAAGGTGTTATTGATCGGTGGCCGCTCAAATAGTATCTGCGTATTGTAGTCAGTGCCATAAGACACGGGAGTTATAAAGCAGGTCAAGTGCATGTCGTGCGTCGAAAACGGTACCAACTGGCGAGCCACAAAACAAGCAGTCAATTCCCGTGCCCGGTCAGGACGATAGTTGGTGAATAAAATGCCATCGCCATCAGTGATGGTGCTGTGCGCGGTTAACGAGGTTGGTGGTATAAATTCATCGGTAATATCCTGTGCGTAGTAATATTCAAGGGCTGTTTGCCAAGAACTAAATGTTGGTGTCTGCGGATGAGTTAATACGCGGTATGATTTTTCAATACGATCCCAATTATTGTCTCGATCCATAGCATACAATCGTCCATGCATGGAGCCGATGCTGATATTGGGGCGTTGGTCTACAAAGGGTTGCAGTGCCCGCAGGTACTGCGCTGCCGACTGTGGTGCCGCGTCTCGGCCGTCAAGAAAGGCGTGCACATGGATCTGTTTTATGTTGTGTTGAAGCGCAATGTCTATATAGGCATATAGCTGCGCGATCGTACCGTGAACACCTGCATCTGATACCAGACCCATAATGTGCAGAGAGGCTCCTGTTTTGGCAATTTGTTTTAGGCCATCGATTAAAACAGGATTTTTCTGCAAAGAACCATGCTTTATTGCCTCTTCAATGATGTACGCCGGTTGTGGTACGATGCGACCTGCGCCAATGGTCAGGTGTCCAACTTCTGAATTTCCTACGTAGTTATCAGGCAACCCAACCACATGCCCGCTCGCTCGCAGGAATGTATGAGGATAATGGGTAAACCAATCCTTCAAATGGGGTGTATGGGCATGGCAGATGGCGTTGTGGTCTCTTTTTTTGCTATACCCAAATCCATCTAAAATAACCAATAATACGGGATGTAAGTGCTTCATTATCAGTCTCCGGTTGCACGTTAGCTTAGTACAATTCAGCGCTAAAATGAAAGAATAGTTGACCAAGCCTGAAGGCTTAGTTGGGGATTGCTTGAGCAGGCAAGTGGTAAAAGTTTAATAACGTTGTCTATAAGCGTTATTTTTTCCACTATGTTCAGATCGATTGTAGTTGTTAATTGTGTCCTACATAGTTCTCTTAATTCTTGGAGTATAGAAAGCACAAGCGGTAGGGTTGATCTATTATTTTCAAGATACCGTTTGAGTATATCTATATCCAGTTTTTCTTTACCAAGAATGGCCACTATTATGATATTTTTTATGATACTAGTTAATGCGCAATGACATACGGTGTGTACTTTTTCAAAAAGAACAGGATTCTCTTTTTTTAATGCTTTGATTTGTGGAACTAAAACATAATTTTCTTCTTCAGGTGATGGTGCTAGTAGTGTATCGGCTTCATGTGCTACAGCTTTGCAAAAAAACAAATGTGCAGGATTGTACTGAGTTGTATATTGACAGAACTTGTCTAGATCATACCCCGCTGCACATAGATTCTCTAGGCGCCACCCTTCTAGACGGTACGTTGCATTTATCAAACTATCAATAAAATCTAGAGGATCTATTTTTTCTGTCAACATACGTAGCTGCCAATATTGATTGCGTGCAATACAGTCATAAACTATGGGCGTATTAGTAAAGATTGTATTAATTACAGGATTTACCTGGGTTAAAATGGCAGTCCATATTTCTCGATTGTCACAATCAAGAGCAGTATGAAGGGCCAGGTGATACCACGGATACAGATAATCTGGGGACCTATTAAAATGAGTTTTAAACGGCGTAGTGTTTAGTATGGTTTTGACCATGTCTGTGTTATTCAATAGAGTGGCGGACTGCAAAAGATGGAAGATATGCTTGATGGCGTGCTCTTTGTTGTTAATCCAAATCTCTTCTATATGTTTTGCAATGACTTCTTTTCGATTGGCAACTAAATTCTGGCAGATGATGGGTCCTTCTTTATCAGTACCAAAAGGCTGAGGGGATACGATATTTTCTTTGTTATCACACCCAAGCAAAGTGACGAGTGAGCTAAGGGTTTCGTCGCTTAATTGACTTGAGAGGTGATTGGCTTGCCAAAATAGTGCTTTGTTGTATACGTGCTTCCCATTATTCTTAAAATTATGATTAGGACACAAGTTTACCAGAAACTGTAGCGTTTGCGGTGTGAGGATATGAAGCATTTGCAGTAATAGCTGCTGATGGTAGCAAGGATGGATCGTGACAGGAGAAGAATGATCAAGAATAGTTTTGTACAGAATCGTATTATTGGTGCGTAGACAATTGCGCAGTAACATTATTATATCGGTAAAATGTATTTTTTGGAGTAGTTTATCATCCTTAAAGAGGAGTTCCGCTATGTTGCTTTGACTGGTCAACCCATGCCATAGTTTAGACACAAGGCATAGCGCTTTGAGCTCTCTGGGCAGGTAGCGGATAATGACGTACAGAATTTCTCGAGGTAACTCTGACACGTTAGCAACTGCCAGGGGATTTGTCCATTCCACGGTACGCTTCATTCCAGCCATGGGATTAGAAATGACTATACCAGTAAGAAGCAATAATGAAGACAAATATTTTTTTAAAAAATGCATGAAATATCCCTGAAATAAAGTGTTTTACACCAAAACATGATATCAGACATATGGTTTTTAGCCAACAATAGCCGTCTATTCTTTGCAGGGATGGTCTATTGTGTTGTGTCAGAGGATGCACTATACTGTGTATGATTTTTATAAAAAACTAGTTCTTTAACCTGAAATAGATCTATGAAAAAACACTGGCCCTTCGTTTTCTTTATAATTGTATTGTATACACATCACGCGACACCCTCAGATAGCCAGGATCCAATCACCGATGAGACTGCTACGCAAGGAACAGGGTCCGTTGATGTACGCGCGCTCGATGATCTTATTATTGATTTGCCTGAGCCAGATCTTGAACAATTGAAAATGCCTATGTGGAAAACATGGCTTATGAGGGCTGCCGATACCATGTTTTGGACCGTGCATACAGGAAAAGATGCAGTGATGACCGCGTATGGTAGGTGCAAAAAATTAATAATCACTTCTGATGAACCAGATGAAATCGAATCATGAATTCGCGTTGTTTTTTCCAACCCTGCAGGATTTTTTGGCAGAGGGCAAAAAAGCACAAGAGTCATGCGTTATAGATAATGAGCCCCTAGTCCATCGCATGGTGCATGTGTTGCGGCTCGAAAAAGGGGGGCAGTGTCTGCTGTTTGATCGATGCCATCATGGAATTTTTACTATATTGAATGCGGGCAAAAAAAGGGTGACTGGCAGTCTCAATGATATCAAGAAAAACACGCAATTCATGCCGACTATTATCTACTGTGTGCCACTACTCAAACGAGACGCGCTTGAATCTGCCTTGTATGCCTTGACCGAGATGGGCGTTAATACTATTCAGTTAGTCGATACCCAGAAAGCAGCACGTGCCTGGACGCACAAGGAATTTGAACGATGCCAGCGGGTAATTATCGCTGCCGCAGAACAATCAAAATATTTTGCCTATCCACAGTTGTTGCCGCCAATCTCCTTTGAAGAAACGGTTGCACATTATATGGGCATATCCGCATACAAAATATATTGTGACCCAGGGGGCGCACCCGTAATGGAGTGTGTAGAGCAGGTGCGTACTCTCAAGCCCGCCACTATCATTATAATGGCTGGGCCAGAAGCCGATTTAACACCGCATGAAAAAATGATGCTCCGCAGCAGTGGTGTTGTATTTTGTGCATTAACGCCCACTATACTCCGTTCATTCCAGGCAATTACGCTCAGCGCAGGTATATTTCGCTCGATCGCGCCACAAGGCCAACAATCCAAATAGAAATACTTAATTTTATTGATTTCTATATTTAATCACAATTAGACTGATATTGGATTGTTTTTTTCTGGTGCAGGTACGCAAACGATGAAGAGTTTGAGGGGGTTATATGAAGCAGCATCAACCAAATTATATGGCATTAGTCACTATTATTGGTTTATTGATAATTAGTACTGGATTGTTGAATTCTAAAAAGAGTATAAAAGCGGATGCAGTAACCGCTATCGTTGCCAAAAATCCTCTCGATGAACTATCTTTTGAAACGGCATATGACTCTTTACAGCATTTATTTGCGTCGCGCAGCATAGTAGCAATAGTGTCTATGATGCAGGGTGTATCTATAGAGCGTACCTTGCAAATTGCACAGATGATGCTCAGTTCAAAAAGTATCGCGCTCACGCGTAATGATCGCGTCGTTATTATGATTGGTATAGCTCATAATTACCAAGGAAATCTCAAGAAACAGTTTCAGTTACTTGATCTCCTCCGACAGTTTAAGAAAAACAAAAAAGACACGCCGTTGTTAATCAATGCAGTGCACAGTGAATATAGTGGGTTGATTCCGGTTATTCTTGCATGGATGAAAGATAAAAAAATAGACGAGGTGTCTATTAATGATGCCTTTACTTATGCGGTAGAACAAGGCGATATAACCGGATTTACTAAACTTATAAAATATGGTGTGCCTATGGCCGCTGCGCAGGCGACGACGCTACTGGCAATAGTAATAGCCAAAAAGAAGCGATCAGAATTTATACCGTTATTAGCCGAGTTGGGTGCTGATGTTGAGTACGTGCAGCAGGGATATACCTTACTTATGCGGGCGGTTATGTTGCATGATAAAGCATCTGTTGAGGCGCTGCTAAAAGTGGGGGCGGATAAGAATATAAATAAAATTATAAGCCCGTCGATCGGATCGGCATTGCAGTTAGCTATTGAGAAAGAGTATACGGATCTTGATCTATTGCTGCGAGAATATGGTGCGCGTGAATAGAGCTTCAAAATGTTTTGATTTCCGCCGAGTATTGTTTTAAGTAGAGAGGCATGAGCTGCGCTGCGACGTTAGAGTGGTTTCGCCATTGTTGCAAGCCTTGCGCTGCTATTTGTTCAATGGAGGGAGTATGGGCAATTGGCAGAGGAATCAGGGCGTGAGATCCAAATGTGGCGCGCAGATCGTCGTGCAATAGGTCCACACCGTTACCTACGAATGTAATAGGCGTTTGCGGATATTGTGCATGCAGAGTGCGTATGAGCATAGTACCAGGTTGACATCCGGTTTCAAGATTTATAGTATCACGCGCAATTGCATAATAGACGTCTTTATTAAAAGCATTGAGAAGCGCGACAGTGAGTCCCGGTGTCTGACGGGCGAGGGTCGCTATGCCATCTACTCCCACAAGCGGTATGCCGGTTGCGCAGGCAAGACCGTTCACGGTTGCCAGTACAGTACGGAGTGTAGTAAAGGGACCAGGCCCTTGGTTGACGATGATACAACGAAGAGCCTCTAAATGAGTGCCGTGCGTCTGCAGCAACTGCTGCAGGGCTATAAGAATCATCCGGCTTGCCTCAAATTTGTTCACCGATACGGTGTTGGTGACATGGCCGTTTGTGCCTATGGCAAGATCGAGTCCCTCATAGGTGGCTTGAATAGCTAAAAAATAACCGATGTTTAATTCTTGTTTTTGCATTTCTGTTGCTGATAAAAAATACTGAATGAGTCATATTCTATAGTTTTTTCTTTTTTGACTACTATTTTACCACAATTGAGACATTTCCAACCATCAAAATTAAGAAAATGATCAAAAAATGATTGCATAACCATAAGGCCATCACATTTCTTGCACTTCATAGTAACTCCTTTTTTGTGCCAGCGTTGCGTGTGGTGTCCGTGCTGACTGAACGGTGATAAGGTATTATGTTGCTTCATACATACTACGTTACCACTGATACTACAAAAGAGTAGTTCGCTTTGTCAATCGTGAAAAAAGACGGCTACGATAGGCTTTTTTGAAATGCAAGATAATCAAGGTACGATCCTAAAATGAGGGCAGCTGCAATCGAATGTGAGTGTATTTTATCTTCCTTAGTTTTGGTCTTTTTTAGCTTACTTGCCTGTTGGCTTGTCCAGCGCTCGTCCCATAAAATCCATGTAATGGCGGCAAATGCGCGTTGCAATTGTTCAATTGCTCCTTTAACTTTTCTGGTCTGATCGCTGTCAGTATCCTTTAATGTTTTGGGTATCCCCACAACAATGGTACCGATCTTTTCATGGGTGATAGTTTCTTGCAAAAAAGACTCAAGATTGCGTACATCGATGGTTTTGTATGGTCTGGCAAACATGCCTAAAGGATCTGAGAGCGCCGATCCGATCCAACGGTCTCCCATATCAAGGGCGAGAATTTTCATATTCTTTTCTATATTTTTGATTATGATTAATATTCTGATTTTTAGTATACTCAGCGCTTATAGATTGTAAAATTTAATGAATAGAAGGACCTTGTATGGATATGTATGCACGCATCACTGATAGTATGCTCTGGCTGATATCTCAACCACTCATCGGATGGCCTCTTATTATCTATGTTATGACCGTCAGTATCATAGTCACCGTGGCCCTACGTGGTGTGCAACTACGCTATTTTCTGTATGCGCTCAAAGAATTGATCGCTCCGACACAAAAAAAGAGTGCACAAGGTGATATGACCCCTTTTCAAGCATTTGTAAACACCTTAAGCTCCAATTTGGGCAATGGCAGTATTGCGGGTATGGCATCTGCAATTCACATGGGCGGTCCGGGAGCTGCGTTCTGGGTAGTAGTATTTGGTCTTATTTTAATGGCGGTGCGCTTTGCGGAAGTCTATTTAAGCACTTATTTTGCTGCACGCGTCACCGTAAAAACAGGCCTGGGTGGACCATTGCTCTACCTAAAGGAAATTATTGGCGGTTCTGTACTGGTATATCTCTATGCACTGAGCTGCTTTATTTTTGGTCTGGCCGGTGGCAATGCGTTGCAGGCAAACGCCATTAGTTTAAGTTTGAAAACAACATGGAATATTCCTACTTTTGTGGCGGCGTGGGCCTTGCTGGGACTCATATGCTATATTTTGTTTGGCGGAGCCACACGTATTGTACGCTTTTCTGATTTCATTGTGCCCGTAAAGGTAATAGTATTTTTTGCCTCCGCATTTGGGGTGTTGGGTTATCACTATCAAACCCTGATTCCGGCTCTCACGCTTATTATCAAAAGTGCATTTACTCCCCTAGCATTGACCAGTGGTGTCATTGGTTTTTCAGTACAGCAGGCAATGCGGTATGGTCTTACGCAAGCAGTATTCGCAACTGAATCTGGTCTTGGTACTGCGGCGATATTGTTTGGGGCTACTGGCAGTTCTCAGCCCGTTAAAGATGGGTTAATGGGTATGATGAGTACCTTTGTGAGTGTCTGCGTTTGTTTTATCATTACCTTGTGCATCGTTGCCAGTGGCCAGTGGGTGAGCGATCTTGATAGTACTGCATTGACCATCGCTTCGTACAACACGGTGTTTGGACAGTATGGCGGTTGGATAGTCAGTTTTCTTTCCATGACCTTTGGTATTGGTGTCATGGTTTCATATGCTTACATTACCCGCGCGGCGTGGCTCTTTTTGACGCAAGGCCGCTTTGCGCTTGGTTTTGTGCTTACCTACAGTGCGGCCGCATTTGTAGGGGCCACGGTTGGCGTACGGTCAGTCTGGGCAGTTATCGATGTGGTCAATGTGGTCATGTTGGTGATTAATCTGTTTGCCATCGTGTACCTATTGCCGGTTATTGTGCGTGGCATGCGGGAATTTAAAAAGGGCTAAACTCCTTCAAAACGCATAACCCACACTTGCGCCAAATGCAAAACCACCTATTTGTACACTGCCGTTACTGAATACCAGGGGTTTTTTGGGGCAAATTCCCTTTTTTTCATACGAGTATTCACCGAAAATGCCCAGCAATAGATGGTTCGCAAGCAGAGCATTAAAACCGGTATTTACAAATAAGCCAATACCATTGCCATTGATCGTGCAATCAACATACGGTGAGTTGTTGTGTTGATGAAAATGAAAATAACGTGGACCGATTGCAAAGAAAGAGTAACAGTGTTGCCCAACATTAAATATTGGTTTAAAACCAATATCGACCGGTATGATGGTGAGGCGTGTTTTTTCGCAGGAGTTCAATGCATGGCCCTGTGCGGTGCGGTAGCCAATGCTGCCATATAAAGCAAGATAATTGCATAAAGAGCCTGAGGCACTGCCTTGTATTTCAAACCCGCCATGATCATAAATATCACGCATCACAGACGCAGCAAAGAAAAAATAGCTTGGCTTTATTTCAAGCCACAGTCTTGATGCTGATGCGTACGGTGTCACTATGCATAGCAGCACAGAGAATAAGATTCTTTTTTTATACATACTCATATCCTTGTAATCACGTATTTTCACGCAACGGTAACGGTAATTGGTGAACTCAGAGTACCATTGCCATCAAATGCAACTAACGCATATACTTCAGCTACGCCACGCGGCTGATTATGATCTTGATAGGTATGCGTGGCGGCATCTACCGTTGCTATTTTCTCTCCGTTGCGATAGATCAAATAACCAGTGGTTTCGGGCGATGGACTTGCTGTCCAGGTCAGTTGATTGTAGAGCTCATATTCAAAGCCAAAATCATTTTTCTTTTGTATGCCTAGCAAATTTGATGGTGGTTGCACCAGAGAGCCTAGGAAATCAAATTGCACAAACGTAGGACTGTCAATCGGGAGATATGAAAGCGAATATTCTGGCATGGCGCCAGTGAAGGTGACAGTGTCGAAGGTGCCCGTAATGCCTGATGAAGTCAAAATGATGTACGTTCCAGGCACCGCGTTAGGTTTTAAATCAATTTCCAAGGTGCCCGCTAACGATGCGCTTGCCGTAACGGCGACCAATGAGCTGTTGTTGGCATCTATTTCGATATGTACAAGACTACCAAGGACATTATTTATCGGGTCTGCTGGACTAAGGGATAAGCTGCCAAGGGTGAGTGTTCCTGTGCCGTCTGGAGCAATGGTGCCGGAATTGACAAAAACAGTGCCGGTCAAGGTCCCTGTTCCACTCAAGGTACCTCTTTGGGTACTCACGCTAATGTTTCTGCAGACAGAAATTGATGCATCATCGATCAGTCCATTTACTTTGAAATTTGCGTTGTTGATGATGATACCTCCTTGATAATCAGTGGTGCCATTGTACACAACCGTGCCATTGCCATTTACAAAGACATTGGTTCCTCCTGCACCAAACGTAATGTCATCAACAAAAGCGACTTGATCACCGAGTGTCAAAAGATCACCAACATCTTGTGCCATGAATGTCAGAGAAGAGCCGGTGCGCAGGAAAATGCTATTTCCCAATGCTGATCCATCAGTACCATCTGAACCACCGGTGGCACCCGTGCCATGAGTACCTGCTTGTGCCATTTGATTTCCTGACGGATATGATGTGTTAAAAGTAGTTGGAATTCCCGGGAATGCTTGGAGTGTGAGATTTAAACCACTATCGACAAAAATAGCAGCTCCCAGGCCACTGCCGCCCCCACCACCGCCGCCGCCAAAACCTGACCCGACGCTCGTGGTACCATTACCTCCCGATCCGCCACCCAAGTTTCCTATATCTATGCCACCAGAAGCTTGTGAGCCATTAGATGGCCCACCGCCCGCACCACCACCACCGCCCAGAGAATTACCGCCGTTGGCAGACGTTATGCCCGATTGATTGACGCCACCGCCACCGCCGCCACCACCAATGCCTCCCGATCCACCGTTCACTGTATATATTAGATCATACGCACCGGTGCCGGCGCCCCCACCACCGCCACCACCATAGCCGCCGGTTCCTGCTTGTCCGTCTACATTATTGCTAAAGCTTGTTATGACAACGCCGCCGCCACCACCGCCGCCGCCATCGCCACCATTGCCTCCGGAAGGTGTGGCGTTCCCTCCTGGTGGCGTCGCGCCTTGAGGTTGCAGTCCATTATTTCCGGCACTTCCCCCGCCACCGCCGCCATAAGGAGAACCGTTGCCACCACCGCCGCCGCCTGCATTATTTCCGCCACTATTACCGCCGCCACCTGCGCCCGCGGGAATTGTGGGACCATAATTGCTTCCATCTTGCCCGTTATTTTGATCCGAGCCCCCATTGCCTAGATTTGTGAGCAGTCCTACGGTAGCGCGTGATCCTAGGCCGCCGCCACCACCACCACCACCGATCGAAGTGGTAACGTTTCCACCATTACCTCCAAAACCACCGCCACCACCGCCGCCGGTGCTTCCGGTAGCTGTAATAGATCCCCCATTGCCGCTCAATCCACCGCCACCGCCGCCGCCTTCATTACCGGTAAGGATAGCCCCTATATAATTTCCCCCATTACCACCAATCGCGGCACAATTATGTATCAAGACATTGATCAAAGTAATTGAAGGATCAGAACCATTTAGAAAAAATTCAGGCGCATAAATTGCTCCTCCGGCACCTAGAGCCCCGCCGCCGCCCGAAATGCCATCGCCGCCATTACCGCCTTGCGCAGTTAAGTTTTGCAAAATAATGTTTTGAATGGTCACAGTGCCGATTGGGATGAAAAATCCACTATAGGCACCGCTGTTACCGTCAATGGTGACGGTAGGAGTAGACCCAGGGTTGCCAATGGTGATAGTGACCGGATTTGTGGAATTGTTAATAATCGGCAGAATGCCATTGAGTTGAATGGTCATGGGAAAGTCAAAAACAATTGCATAATCATCGGGTGTTATGTTTAATCCTTGATTCATGGTATTTAAACAAAACCTCAGATCGCCCGTGTCTCCAAAACCACCCGGATTATTATCTGAGCTTATAGTGACATGGAGCGTAGTTAATCCGCACAGTGCCTGTGCGGTAAAAAGAAATAGTAAACATATAAATTTGAACATGAGCTCTCCCACAATAATTTTTTTAGCATCATATTGTGTAACAAGAAATTATTCAATCTTTAAAGTTCGGCAGGGAAGAAAGTTCATTTTTTTGACTGATATACTCAGGTCTCATGGCGAATGCAATGGTTGCATAGCGAGTGCTGCCACTGTGTACCACAATGTGAGGAGTTGGGTAGATGGCAAAGTCTGTCAGCAGCGATCCGGGAATGAGTAGGATAGAATTTTGCTTCTGCTCGCGTGAGAATATTCGCGTAGGACAATAAAAATCATCGACGGCAAATGAGACTTTATACGCAGAGAGCAGGAGTGCTTGGTTGTCTGTACTATCAAGAAACAGAGAGAAAGCAGTGCCGTCGTAGTGAGGACGTGTAGCACGGTACGATGGGAAATATTTGACCACTTTCAACAAAATAGGGGGCTGACCGTGCGCACAAGAAAAAATCGTATCTATACCCAACTCAGTTGCTACCTGAGCAAATATATCTGTGCAGGATTTTTGAATCTCGAAACAGGCTTGAAAAAAACGGACTATTTCAGGAACAGTCTTGGACTCCGGGTAGTGGGAGCACACAAATGCATGAAAATGGGTGGCATAATAAAAAGATACTTGGTTTCTTCCTTCTATGGTCGATTCATCGTAGAAACCAAAAAAATCGGTGGCATAATAACTTCTTTCTGATGAACGAATAAAACGTTCTTTTGCGCGATACAATATGTGTGCCCATGCAGGATTTGCGTGCGCAAATGCGATGAATTCATCAAAATATGTGTACAGTGCATCAAACGTTGCCACCCCATGCTGTCCATAGCGTAGTTCTACATACCCTGCGTGCTTGAATTGCTCTCTGAGGGGTGTTGGATATGAAAATTGCGAAAAAATAGATAACAATGCAATAGTACGCATAATCTGCATGTATCCTCGCTTATGAACCATAGAGCTACTCATCGTTCTTTTTCAAGTCACCTGGTGTACGACCTTGTGCATCAATTACATCAGCACGTGCCCCATAGCCTAGCAACAGAGAAGCTGCCTTAGGCTGATTGTCAACAGTTGCTTGATGCAATAACGTATAACCCTTACCTTTATGCGCATTATCTTGTATGTTAGGATTTGCATCTTGTGCCAACAATATCCTCACACATTTTACAGAACCTGATTTGACTGCATAATGAAGGGCGGTTCTACCTTGAAAATCTTGATAATTGATCATTATGTGCTCTGATTCGTCCTTTAATAGTTGCGATAATAATGATACGTCCCCTTTAAAAGCAGCATCTTGCAGCGGTGTACGCCTTAAATCATTAACTTCTATTTCCAGATTATCCATAGCATAGGCAGCACTGAAACTTAAAAAAACAATAATATTTAGGATATCGTTTAGTTTCACAACGCCCTCCAATAAAATATCCAATAAGTAAATTGTGAGTTAGTATTGCTTTAAATATAAGGTCAATAGCATACAACATAAATATCCTATTACCAAGTTATAGCAGAGAAATGCCTGTATTCAAGTCTTTCATTTGCTTTATGATCAAAATACCTTAGACTGGCCTGTATCACTATTTTTTTATTCATATGCTTTTGGGACCCATATGTCACAGCACTACAAATTATCTTTGCTTACCGCCATTCTGATTAATCTGAATATTATGATAGGGGTGGGTGTTTTTATTAACACCATTGCGCTGAGTAAAATTGCTGGCGCACTGGGTTCATGTGCGTATGTTGCCATCGGTATTTTAATGATGCCATTAATATTGTCCATCTCCAAGCTACTTGAATTACACCCAGCGGGCGGATTTTACACGTTTGCTGCCCAAGAACTTACGCCTTTTTTGGGTTTTATCAGCACCTGGAGTTATTTCATTGGTAAACTATCATCAACCGCGATTATGACTCATGTTTCTATATTATTCATACAAGAACTATTGCCTATAGCCGCGACCGTTAATCCTTTTGTGCTAGATATGGGTGTATTAAGCTTATTTACTATGCTCAATATGCAAAATATGAAAACAGGCGGCGCGCTCCAAATAGTGTTTACCACTTTCAAATTGTTTCCGCTTATTTTTCTGATCATTACCGGTATCTTCCTGTTTAATCCGCAGACGCTGCTACATGCGACCTATAATATTGGTAGTATTGCGCAAACACTGCCGTTGGTACTTTTTAGCGTACTGGGCTTTGAAGCAGCGTGCTCACTGAGCAGTTCCATTGAAAATGCCTCAAAAAATGCGTCCCGAGCCGTGGTTATTTCGTATAGTGCTGCTATCACGTTATATGTGCTGTATCAAACGATTGTGTATAGCGTGCTGGGCTCTGATCTTGCGCAACTCACCGATTACAGAGCTGTATTTCCCACTTTTTTGACAAAGCTGTTTGGCAATGATTCTGCGTACATGCCGTATCTGATTGGTATTTTCCATTGCGCCCTTGCCTCTTCGGCACTGAGCGCAGCCTACAGCATTATGTTTAGCAACGTGTGGAACCTCGTTACCCTAGCACACCACAACCACATACCCGGTGGTACCTGGATTGCGCGCCTCAATCGTAATCATATTCCGTGGGTATGTGTACTGGTTGAAACCCTGATCGCTCTTATTCATCTGAGCGTAACGCGCGGCAATCAAGTACCATTACAAGTCACGAGTGCGCTGGGTTGCAGCATTACCTATTTATTAAGCTCCGTGTCCTTGTTGGTTGCCAAAATAAATCGTCCTGCTGTTACCATACATTGGCTTGTGCCATTGCTTGCGCTTGGTAGCTGCTCATTGTTACTGAGCTCATGCGTCTATACACTCTACTGCGTAGGGGTCAAAGCACTCACTTCGTTTGCAAGTCTACTTACAGTTGGCATAGGGATGTATTGGTATACCAGAAGATAGGAATTGAAATCTTGTGATTCATCTTGCAGATCTGACATTACCTTCTGTACTATTGAAAATAAAAAACTTATTTGAAAGTAGTATATATGAAGCAGGTGAAGGTAGCTGTCCTTTTGATTTTATATACTGGCACTTTAATATCAGCTAATCCGACTGGGACATTAAATCGCGAAACACGTACCAGATTTGCGAAAGTTATACCTGAAATACGTAATGTAGATTTATTTTGGAGTAAACTGAGCATTGAGCAACAACTACAGCTCAAAAAAAGCAGCCACAAAGGACTGAACGATGCCGATTTTCAAACCACTGCAAAAGAGTACTATTACCAAACTATGCCACTGTATGCGCGCATCCAATTATATACTTTAGAAAAATGGCATGCATTACGTCGGCGTTTGTATCCTCAAAAAGCCAATGCAGAGGTTCCTACCTTGCCGGTGTTGCGAGCGTCTTTGCATGTTTCAAAACCATCAGAGTCCCTCATAATACCTCAAGAACTGCCTCAGTCATCAGGGCAAAAACCAAATTTTTTTATAGTGAATGATACTATTAAATATCATGATGGGCGCACTCTTCCTCTATCCAAGTCGATCATAGCATTGATACCATTACTCGATAGCATGCGCGGTGATTTTTCGACACAAAAAAAGATGCACATCTTTTTGCCTGCCGACTATCCTACGTTAAAAGTATTTATATCTGCTATTGAACGTATAGCAGCGCTATTACAGGACATGACGACACAAACACGAGCGCGATACAACATTGAAAAACAGTATGCTCCTGACGACATCCCCGCGCATGTACGAGACATCATAAAACAAGAACTACAGAAAGTGTCCACGTCTGAAAACAAGTACGAACTATTTCTTATATTAGCCGATTATATGGGGGCAACCTATTGGGCCGATGCAGTGGCATGTTTATGGATGCAAAGCACCACTTCCACGGCGGAGTGGATCGAGCAAACAAGGAACTTGCCTGACGATGTGCAAGCTCGTTACATTAAGAAATACGCAGATATTTACCGGCAGGGAGGTAATTATAGCACAGCAGACTTAATTTTTATGAAGCAAACTGGGGGGTACTCACCTTCATTGCCTTTAGGGATATTATTTTCAGCAACAGGGACTTGTACTTTTGTTTATCAAGTACCAATAACCAGTTTAACTGGTTTCGAGTTTTTCCAAACTCAATTTACTTCAAAAATTAAACACTTGATTATTAACTATACAAGTAGGATTGATGTTAAAACTATAAAGCCATATACATTTCTTGGCCTCACCAATTTACAAAAGTTAGATTTGAAAAGAATAGGCATAGAACACATACACAACTCTGCATTTGCGAAATTAACCAAACTCACAGAGCTCATGCTGTATGAAAATAAAATTAAAGAAATCAAAAAAGATATGTTTATGGGGTTATCGGAATTGAATTACTTATCTCTCGAAGAAAACGAGATTACGAGCATAGAACAGGATATAACCAAATATCTTCCGAAATTGCAATATCTTGAATTAGACAAAAATAAGCTTACCGCTGTAGAAGCTGATGTGTTTAGTAACAACGCAACGCTTGTGAGTATAGATTTTCGTTATAATGATATCAAACAGGTACAGCCAAAAGCCTTTGCACATATGCAGGCATTACAGTCAATAAAACTTTCTCATAACTATTCACTGAGTACTTTACCTGGTGATATAGTTGAGGGCTCAAATCCCAACGAGGAAATTCATATTACGATCAGCACGCTATCGGACCCGGATTCTTTGAACAAAACATTGAATAACACAAGGAGACCCGACAAAAAAGTATTTTTAGAGTCCTATTAATTTTTCACCGCAGTTTAAGCGTAATGAGTGCCAGTAGACACAAAATGAGCGAAATGATACCAAACCTGACTGAAATTTTTGATTCTGGCCAGCCGAGTAGCTGTTTTTCGGCAGTTTTTGCATAGGGTATACCGGAAAATCAGGAATTTAAATAGTATAAAATTCTTGATCCAGGTCAGCTGAAAATTCTTCACCGTACTCTTGGCTTTCTTCTGATTGATTCTCGGGCTTATGGTTCCACCAGTCGTAGATCTTTTTGCATGCATAGATTCCGATGACAAGAATAAGAATTTTTTTCCAGGCCGATATGCCCGATGATGTGGATTGATGAGAAGACTCTGTGTCGGTCTTTAATTTCTGTTGATATGCGTGTTGTAGACGCTCCCATTGCTCTTGGTTTGCTTGTGCTTGAGCCTTTAGGGCTGGTAACTCCACCTGCTGTGCTAACAAATTACGTATTGCTGAATTTGGATTTTCAGTTGGTTGTGTAGTGGATACTTGACCAGGGATAGGAGCAAGTATAACCACAGGATTTTGTCGCTGAAATTCTGCGACAATACGTTGCGCATAGGCAATATTGTCAGCATATGATGAATTTAATTGAGCTACTTTAGTTGCAACTTGTGTCGAAAACTTTTTCAATGTCTTTACTGTCTCCTGGTGTCTAGCGCTTTCCGTTAATTGGTGTTGAGCCCATTCGAGTGGTGATTGAGAATCTTTTGAACCACGCCAGACGATCAAACCTATAACAGAAAAGAGCTTTTGCAGTACTTTTTCACGTTTATACTCGCAGGCTTGGATGATAGGATTTTGGTTTTGTAAAAGATTAGCCATTTCTTGCTGATAATTGTCGCTTTTTATAGCAGCGGACTGCATCTGATCGAAAAGAAGAATTGCAATATCATCCAGGGCGTCCGCCTTGGCAGTATCTGGTGCCTTAGCGGCATAGTACATTGCCAGAGCGATCCAGGTGGGCTGTGTGATGGGTCTTTCCCACAGTACTTGCGGCACTTCTGCAAGAATATCAAGGACCTCCTGTTTATTTGGATTAGGGCTTGTCAGAATTCTGATAAATTCGTTGGAGGCTACCAGCTTGAGTTGAGTCTGGATAAGACTGTTAAACTCAGGTTTTTCGCTTTTTATGAGTGCTTTGTATTTGGCAACTTCCTCTTTCCATGAAGAGGTATTGTTCATAGCACCCAGATAGCCAGTCATTCCTACCAGTACCAGTAACTGCCATTTTTTCATGATTTTTCCCTAGAATTCACCATTTTTAAGTAACTATTATTCATAGTAGCAGGAAAGCATTGCCCGTGCAATAACCCTTGGAAAGCCCATTTTATCAAGAAAGCTACCAGCCATAGCCGTTTTACAAACAGGACCCAGTGTGGTAGCATGATCGATATACATTGAACAGTGGGGTTATCCTAGTCTAATTTTTGGAGGCATTTATGCGCTTGATGATGACAAAAACTCGATTTCTAATATTTTTTTTATCTTTTCTGGCAAGCGCCAGTGCGCATGCAATGAATAATTTTTGGGAAAGTGAACTTAAGAGTCAAATCATGAGCGGTAGTGGGAGCGAGCTTACACTCATTTTCCATAACGGAAAACCTGTAAATACCATGTTACCGGCAGATATTTTATGTTTCCTGGGTCCTGACGCAGACCCGGTACCTGGACTAGAGAATGATACTGAATTAACCCCGATCAAAATACTCATTGATGTGGCCAAAAAAGAATCCGTATATGGAGCACAACGGATTCTCAATACCACTTGTCAAGATGCACAACATAAATCATATGGGGTTACCCCCTTATTAGCTGCAATTATCCGTGGCAACGTAAAAAATGTAGAAATATTATTGGCAGCGGGAGCCGATCCAAATTTACAAGGACTTCAAGAATACCAAAAAAGTCCTATTATTGCCGCAATAGAAGGGTTTTGCAAACATCCCACAGATAACCGAAGACAAATAATAACCATTCTTACAGCCACGAGACCTATCATAACTCCAGGAGATAAAGCAGTTATGCAACGAGCCCTTCAGGATCAGTTCCAAATTACACGATGTGGGTTTCCAAATATAGTGGATGTCAAAAAAGTATCACTTCCTGACAATCTCAGATTTGTGTTGGCACAATCTACTGCAGAGCAACAAGTGATTGATCAAATTAACCCACAATCAGCGTCTGCTACACAGGATAATAATGGTCATCGATCTCGCGATGATAAACGCAATGCATTTCTAGCGGTAGGCTGCGTTTGCGCTATTTTTGTTACTGGGTATTGGTTGTACTGCTACTTTAATAATCAAAAAAAGATAGCTGAAAATGAAAATGAGGACAACGTACATGAAAATAGTAAGTCAAATGAGTAGGATCTTGGTAACTGTTATTGTAGGCACCTTTATGTTCAGTGGCCCATGCTGGGGTATGCTCAAAAGGGAACTTACGGATGACGAGGTTCTTTCAGTATTTGCGAAAGAGTTTAGGCGTCGTGAGTGTGCTTGGTGGATGATCACTCATGATATTGAGGAGTATCCCCACCTCAGACAGCAATTTGAAATTAGACTGTTAGATGCAGATATTACCGATTTAAATCAGTTAAAATTTGAATACTCTCTTTTTGAAGCACTTTATGACGCATACCGTAAATCAAAGGATGAGCCGACAAAAAATTTTTATAGAACCATACTTAAAAAACTGATTCTTAAAGGCCTCGATTTTAAACATGCAAAATCATATCGTTATGAGCAAGAATTTTGGCACCTGTTTAATGAAATTATACGAGAAAATCCTGCCCAAGCAGCAGAATTGTCTCATGATTTTGAAGATCAGATAGCAACCAGAAAAAAAGAGATTGAAGCTCAAGAGGAAAAACAAAAAATAATAGAAGAAGAAAAAATTATCCAACAACAAATCCAACACATGTTGCATAGGCGTAAAAAATTACAAACCTTCGGCTTTTATTTCTGTGTTGGGTGCGTGGGATTGGCAATTTTATATGTGATATATCAAAAATGCTGGCGAAGCCATGTGGATAATCAGGGTATAGAAGACCTTGAGCAAGAGAATGAAACTGATGGAAATGAGGTCGTAATCTAACGCAACGTAAGTTAATGGCTATGGTTTTCTAAAATTGAGTGTATACGCAAACCAATCGCTGAAATAACCACATTCCTCAAGCCGTACATCACGGGCCAATTGTCGCACCACCGTTTGGCGTTGATAATGCGGATCGAAAATAATCTCAGTTATTGACAATATGCCATCGAACTTTAAAGCATTATATATTTCTAACAATGCCTCTTGCTGCTGGGGAATTTCACCCAATACGGTAACTAACAATATACGATCAAACGATGCAGCGGGCAATGTATGTTCGCCTATTCCCGCATGCAAGTAAGTAATATTTGAAAGACCTTTTTTCTGCGCTTTTGCAGCTACCCTTTTGAGCATATCTTTTTGAATATCCATGGCAACTACAGATCCTTTGTTGTCGACTGCCTGGGCAATAGGAATGGTAAGCCTACCCGGCCCACATCCAATGTCGAGTATTTTCATTCCCGGTTTAAGATTGATATGTTGCATAATGGTCTTTGATCGATTGATAGTAGATAGGGGATTATCAAGTTCAACGAGCCATCCAAGCCATGCAGGGCATGGAATGATACAAAAACGGGAAAGGATACGCCACACAATTGATACCATTACAATACATACAATAATGGTAATGAAAATTTTTAACATAATGGTCCTTGATCAAAGCCGGTATTATCGCATGTATCAAATATTACTTATTCCTTTTTCATAGCATCCATCAAAAGAGCTACATCTTCATCTAGAGATTTCTCATGGGTGTTAAGCATGATATCGTAATGAACACCAACATGAACCTTGTCGGCTTGCCAACGTGCAGATCCTATTTTTCTATCTCCCCGTTCTTTTTCGCGTGCCTCTATTATTTCAATGGGTGCCGTAACACCTACCCAGAGTATCCGAAAGTCAGATAATGTTTGACGCCACGCATCTACTTCATCTTTGCCAAATGAGACATCATCAATAATAATATTGAGCCCCGAACGTGCTAAAGCTACCACTACATCTTTAAATGCTTGTATCATACGCTTACCAAACGGTCCTATATGAATTTTGAAAGCAGTTCTGCCATCATTTTCATGTACTTCTTGCCACGAAAAACCGGGTACCTGATTACCACCATGTACATCCGCAAAATTGTTCAGCTTTTCAGGCATCATATAAATAATTTGGTCAATTCCTATCACTAAAAAAGGGTCAGCAAGCTTGTATTGTAGTAAACGTGCTAATGTTGATTTACCTACACTTGAGCCACCATTTAAATAGACGATCTGATATTTCTGCATAGTTTTTTCTGATATGGGATTTTTTGCAGACATGTTCATATATTTCTCCCCAAAATAATGACCAATATACAGGACAACCATACCGCTTATAGCAGCAATTATGATAGTAACGTTTTTTATATGCATATTTTATCACCGCAGTTTGAGCGTAATAAGCGCCAGTAGACACAAAATGAGCGAAATAATGCCAAATCTAACCGAAATTTTAGATTCTGGCCAGCCGAGTAATTCAAAATGATGATGTAATGGCGCCATTTTAAAAAGTCGTCTACCCAAATATTTATATGATAATACCTGCGCAATAACCGATACTGTTTCAACTACAAAGAGGCCACCCGCTATGAGTAACAGCACTTCCTGTTTTGCCATGAGCGCCATACAGGCCAGACCAGCACCCAGTGCTAACGAGCCGACATCTCCCATAAAAATTTGTGCTGGATATGCGTTGTACCATAAAAACCCGAGTGATGCACCAATAAGCGTTGCACCAATGACTGCTATTTCGGCAGTCCCTGCATAGGGTATGCATAGATAGTGCGCAAATTGCATATGTCCCGCGAGATAGGCAATGAGTGAAAAGATACAAAAATTGGGTATTAGTGAACCAATAGCAAGTCCATCAAGACCGTCGGTTAAATTGACGGCATTGCAACAACCAATAATGATAAAAATGGCCCAAGGAATGAACAGAATGCCCAAATCAGGATTCATATTTTTAAAAAAGGGAAAGGTAATGGTGGTGGATGCGCCCGTCATATACAACCAGGCAACTACTACCGTGAGCGCACATACCACTTGCAACCAAAATTTTGCAGCAGCTTTAATGCCTGATCGGCGATTAATTTTGCACCAATCATCCCAAGCACCAATGGCACCAAAAAGGAGCAAGCAGAGTAATAATATCCACACATGTGCCTTTGATAAATCGCACCACAAGAGTGTATTGAGAATCACCAATAATAAAATAAATACACCGCCCATCGTTGGCATATTATCTTTTAATTTATGTGAATCGGGTGTCCATTCGCGCGCTTTTGCCCGAAACCACAGTTTTGATGTTGCAATAAACCAACCACCAAGCACACATGAAAAAACCAGCGTGCTCAACAATGATGCAATGGCACGTACGCTCACATAATGGAGTACATTACAGGCAGACCAATACTGCTGGATATAGTGGGCAAGATGGTATATCATAGGGTATCCTCAGGGGTGGAACAGTAAAAAAACGGTTATAATTCTTAATACAGCAGAATACTCGAATATATCGATTAAATCAATGTTTTGACCCCCCTTTTGACATTGCGCTCTATCCATTCTACACTGAATAATGTCTAGAAGAATATTCAAACGTCTTGCTATAGGTTAAAATCTAGAAAGGACCCTTATGAAGAAATACATTCTGAAATACCTAGTCGCGTTCAACGTTCTTGCAATAGCACCAAATATAACAATACGCGGAGAAAACCAGATAGAACAAAAACAGATCGATTTTCTCAACACCGTCATTAAAAACACCGCAGACTTCGTAGATTTTAGCACCAATTGGACCACAGAATTTTTTGACACCAAAAATGGACAAGCATTTGCTACATTCGCCAAACAACTTACGGAAGCTACCGCAAAATTTAATAGTATTGTAGTTGAGCCAGTATGCGATAATCTGCATCGTGGTTCTACCAATAGTCACTATCAAGAAGCGTTACGTATTGGCAAAGAAATAGTATGTATGCTTCATAATCAAGCGAGTCACATTGCATCCATCCTCAACAAACATTTGCATAGCAGAAGCGTTGTTAAAGTTGGTTGGGACCTAGAAGAAGCAAATAAATATATCAAAACAAAAATGATCCATGAACTAGAGACAAAATTCAATCAATTTGCAAGTGCATTAAGAAAAGTAGATTCTACCGTTGCAGCTCATGCGCAAGCGGTAGGCAATGCGGTCATTCAGGCACGCAGAGAACAGCATGAGATACACACGGCACATAAGATGCGGGCCCTACACCATCGGTTGAAGTGCTAATACCCGCATATATGCAAGCAAAACCTTGTGCTTAGGTCCCTATTTACGTAAACTATGTACATGTCAGGCATGGAAATTGCCTGGCATGTTTTTTTAGATTAAATCAGTGCTTGTAAAAGAGTTTCAATGAGTGTCCATTCTAGTCAAAAATTTGATGTTATTGTGGTCGGTGGTGGCCACGCCGGTATAGAGGCTTGTCACGCAGCTGCGCGTATGGGCAGCCGTACCCTACTGATTACCCTTGAGCGTAACAAAATAGGGCTCATGCCTTGTAACCCCGCTGTAGGCGGTGTAGGCAAGGGACATATTGTATATGAAATAAGCGCGCTGGGCGGCCTCATGCCACAATTATGCACGCGTACTTATCTGCAAGCACGTATGCTCAACACGCGCAAAGGACCGGCCGTGCAGGGCCTGCGTCTGCAAATTGATAAATATGCCTACAGTGCGCTCAGCCGGCAACGACTTGAAAATCTGGAAAATCTCACCATACATGAAGGTATGGTTACCGAAATTATTACCACGTACACCGATGGCACGCGCACCATTACCGGCGTTAAAGCAGATGATGGTTCTCTGTTTCATGCGCCATGCATCGTCATTACGACCGGTACTTTTTTAAATGGTCGGATTCATATCGGTGAGACCAATTTTACGGCTGGCCGTAGAGATGAAAAAGCCGCGCTCGATTTACCACAATTTTTGCGCGATGCGGGCCTTGTGCTCGGCAGACTCAAAACGGGTACACCGCCGCGACTAATGCGCGAAAGCCTTGATTTTTCAAAAATGGAATATCAGGAACCGGATAAGCTTGATTTTTTGTTCGAATTTTATCCCCATACCTCAAACAGTACGCGTGCTTGCTATATTACGCATACCACCGCGCACACGCATCAAATTATTAAAGATAATTTACACCGCTCGGCTATGTATAATGGCAATATTGCTGGCATTGGCCCACGCTACTGCCCTTCCATTGAAGATAAAATTGGCAGATTTCCCGACAAAACGTCACATCATGTATTTGTAGAACCAGAAAGTGCGCAGTGCAATGAAATTTACCCGAATGGTCTATCTACTTCTCTACCTGCCGATGTACAGCTTGCGTATATACGATCTATTCCTGGCTTTGAGAATGCAATTATTACCAAAAATGGGTATGCCATAGAATATGATTTTGTACTGCCACACCAACTACACCATACCCTAGAGGCAAAGGTAGTAACAGGGCTCTTTTTAGCGGGACAAATTAATGGCACAACTGGCTATGAAGAGGCAGCTGGACAAGGCATTATGGCCGGCATTAATGCCCATCTGAAAGCGCACAATCAAGAAGCATTCATACTGGACCGCTCAGAAAGTTACATTGGTATCATGATCGATGATTTAGTGACTATGGGCGTTGATGAACCATATCGCATGTTTACCTCACGTGCAGAGCGCAGACTTATATTACGCCAAGATAATGCATTTGCCCGTTTGACACCAAAAGCATATGCGCTGGGCCTCATTGATGAAGAACTGTATGCCTTATTTGTAGCAGAACAGGAATTGATTGGCAATGCGCTTGAAACGTTGCGACGCACCAAGAAAAATACCGAATTGCTTATTCTGTTTGATACCATGCAAGATAAACGTGAACTACGCACCATATTGAACATGAATTTGTCTGATCGTGCACTGCTGACTATTCAGGCAGAACTGCAATATGGGCCGTATTTAGAACGAGAACAACAAGAAGTAGTGCGGCGATTGCATTACAAAGATCTTAAAATTCCTACTGATTTTGTGTATACCGATTTGCCGGGATTATCCAAAGAACTACAGCAAAAATTGAATAAATATAAACCGGCTACCATAGCTGATGCCTCACTCATTCGTGGCATGACTCCGGCTGCTATTTCATTGCTCATTTTTAAAATCAAACATGGCAATAGAGAGAGAAGCGCATCATAATTTTTTTCTTCGCAAATTGTTTCCACTCAGAATTTTTTATGCTATAAGTAAAAAAAATTAAAAAAGAGTAAGGAGAAAAAACGTGAAGCTTATTGCCTATCTGTGTATGTCTAGTTTCATGCTGTTACACTTTTTCATCCATCCAGTTATTCCTTATGTTCATCCACAGCCGGGAGAAAATCTCTGGGGCCTAGTGGCCAGAGAAGGCGTCGCGATCGATTATTTACTCGACCATACATGTACCGGTAGTACTGCAGGATGTGATTTTACGATTACTCAGGCAGACATTGGCAATGGAGGTGTTTATATTATCTCAGCGCCCGGTAAATATTGCCTGAGTGCATCGGTCACCTATACCACCTCAAATGCGATAACCATTAATACACAGGGCGTCATTTTAGACCTTGGACAATTTGAAATACGACGCACGGCAATCAACCCTGATCCGACAACCGGTGGTGCCATTGTTGATTTTGGAGGACAAAATATTATACAAAACGGCACTATTTACAATGATACGGTACTGCTTAATTCTAATAACTCCATTATGCGTAACTGTGTCATGGAATCAATTCCCGTAGTGCCATGCAGTATTATTACCGGTACCGGTTCTTCTAACTCTACAATAGATAGTTGTCAGATAAGAAAAAGTTTAGGTGCAGGATTTCAGCTTTTAGGACCAAAGACCGTAGCTCGTAATTGTTCTGTCACCGGTTGTAATAGTGATGGATTTTATATAACGGGAGATGATTGCGAAATTAGTAACTGTGTATCTGCATATAACGGGAATATTGGCATTAATAATTTTGGTACCGGGCTTGTAGTGTGTAATAATTCAGTACACAATAATACTTTTAACTACAATAATGTTTCAGAAAGTAGTCTCTGCAGTTTAATTGCGAACGCAGGCTGTGATTTTACGATTACTCAGGCAGACATAGGCAATGGAGGTACGTATGTTATCTCAGCGCCCGGTAAATATTGCTTGAGTGCATCGGTCACCTATACCACCTCAAATGCGATAACCATTAATACACAGGGCGTTATTTTAGACCTTGGACAATTTGAAATACGACGCACGGCAATCAACCCTGATCCGACAACCGGTGGTGCCATTGTTGATTTTGGAGGACAAAATATTATTCAAAACGGTACTATTTATAATGATACTGTACTGCTTAACTCTTTCAATACCCTTATTCGTAACTGTGTAACAGAATCAATCCTAAATGTTCCATGCAGTATTGTGACTGGTACTGGTTCTTCAGATTGTACTATAGATAGTTGTCAGGTCAGAAAAAGTTTAGGTGCATGTTTTCAGCTTTTAGGACCAAAAACGATAGCTCGTAATTGTTCTGCCACGGTGGGCAACAGTGATGGTTTTGTTGTAATGGGCAACGATTGTGAAATCAGTAACTGTGTATCTGCATATAACAACGGTGCAGGTATTCGTAATTTAGCTCTCGGATTAGTAGTGTGTAATAATTCGGTGCATAATAATTTCTTTAACTATATTAATACTTCTGAAAGTAGTCTTTGTAGTTTGATTTCCGAATGCTGTGCGTGTCAGTTTTTTATTACCCAAGCAAACGTCCCTAATTATATCATTTCACAGCCAGGAGTATACTGTGTAGCGGGACCACTGACGCTTGGTTCTACGGGAGGTAATCCTGTCATTAATGTACAGTCTGGTGATGTGGTATTGGATTTTCGTGGTAACAGTATTTCTGCAAGCAATACTGCTGCGGTTGTGTCAGTTTCTGGTCAATATAATGTTGTCATCCGTAATGCAACTATTGATATACAGGGACAGCAGGGGATTCTTCTTTCAAATGCTTCCAGTGGCATTGTGATAGAAAATTGCTATATACGCAATTCTCTGGGAAATGCAATTGTATGTACAGATTCAAGTGATGTAGTCATCAAAAATTGTCTGGCAGAAAATTGCTTTGGGTCTACTGTTTTAATAAACAGTAATTCCAATGGTATAACCATTCAAAATTGTGGCAGCGTATTGAATTGTCAGGGTACTGGGATAGGAGGATTTGTGGTTAATAGTGCATCGAGTAATGTAGTATTTGATTCATGCTATTCATATTCTACAGTCAACGGAAATGCCTCTGGATTTTATCTTGATTCTAGTGCGTCTCAAGTTGTTTTGAAAAATTGTGAATCGAATAGTAACGCTTCCAATGGTTTTTCTATTAACTCCTCAAATTCTAGCGTCAATGATTGTGTTGCATATGCAAATGGCCAAAGTGGATTTGTCATTAACCAGGGTGCTTCCGCTACTATTCGTATTTCAGTAGTCGGCTGTCAAGCTCTGAGTAATGGTCGTATAGGATTCGATAATTTGGGGACTCCAAGCTATATTTTCAATAATATTGCTGCAAATAATGCAACTGCGGACTATGCAGGAGTTACCGCAGGTACTCTTGTAGCTTCAACTGCAGTAACTTCAGCAACTGGCTTCTGGGCTAATATTAGTACATAGATATCGGGGTATCAGATACATAGTCATGTACACAAAAATTGAGTATGGCGTTTACCCACGTAAACGCTATACTCAATTATATTTTCCAAACACTGCACACTAAAGAACTGTATTATGTACAAAGAACTGATTCATCTGTATGGTCCCTTTTCTATTTATAGCTATGGACTTTTTATTGCGCTCGGCTTGATCACTATCATTATGCTCATGCAAATTGATCGTAGATTTATTGCATTACATATTGCACCTCACTTTAATACTCTTATTACGGTTAGTGTTTTGGCGGGATTGATAGGCGGTCGGCTATGGCATACCCTTTCAGAGCCAGATGGTGCGCGCACTATTATTGATTTTTTAGCCTATTGGCAGGGCGGTTTTTCGGTACTTGGGTGTGTTATTGGCATTTGTATTACATTGCCCTTATTTTTACGCTGGTATCGTATACCTGTTTTGCCCTTTTTGGATTTTTTAGCACTCTATGCCCCGTTACTGCAAAGCATTTCGCGTATTGGTTGTTTATGCGCAGGCTGTTGTTATGGATTGCCCAGTAATGTACTGTGGGCAGTGCGGTATCATGATCCGCAATCCATGGCTCCTTTGCATATATATTTACACCCCACACAACTGTATAGCAGTCTCTTGTTTTTCATCATTTTCTGCCTTATGTATTGGGTATTGCAATATCAGGCAACACGGCCAGGACAATTATTCAGTTGCTACCTGATACTTTCAAGCATGGAACGTTTTTTTGTTGATTTTTGGCGCAATGACCAGACCTTTTTTGCATCCCCAATGTTGCATTTTTTTTCTGTTAATCAATGGCTTGCTCTTGTCATTATCACCGCGGGTATTTTGCTTTTGAGCATCACCATTGCAACGGCTCACAAAGCGAAATAATCATCATATGAATATATTTAATTTCGTTAAACAACGCATTTCTATTCTCGATGTGGTACAAGAATATACAACGCTCAAAAAAGCCGGCAGTTACTGGAAGGGCACTTGTCCATTCCATAGCGAAAAAACAGCATCTTTTACCATTAGCCCTCATAAAGAAATTTTCTATTGTTTTGGCTGTCATGCCAGCGGAGACACGATCGGCTTTATTGCCAAAATTGAACATTGTAGTCAACTTGAAGCAGTACAACATATCATTGAGCGATACAGCATAGAAGTACCTGAAGCGATTGCTCGCGAACAGAATCATGAGACACCACAGGGCAAGGAGCGGTATTTTGAGCTATGCAAACAGGTAGCAGTTTGGGCCCATGAACAACTGCTCAAAAATCAGGCTGTGCTGCGCTACCTACGCACTCGTGCGTTTACGGATGCGACTATGCAGCAGTTTATGGTGGGCTATTTTCCCGCCGGTTCTGCAGCGTTGAAAAATCTCATCGGGCATGCACAAAAATATCATATATTGGCAGACGATTTATTGGAGGCACACATCATAGCACAAGGCAAAACGTCATTATACTCCCCCTTTGAGGATAGGATACTATTTCCTATACAAGACCACTTGGGCAGATTTTGTGGGTTTGGTGGCCGCACCTATAGACAGACCGACGAACGGCCTAAATATTATAACTCCAAAGAAAATAACCATTTTGCCAAAGGCTCATTACTGTTTGGTCTTGATAAGGCAAAAACAAGTATACAGCGGAGCAATACCGTATTTTTAGTCGAAGGGTACACCGACTGCATGGCCATGATGCAACATGGGTACCTCAATACCGTAGCAACGTTGGGCACCGCATGCACAAGCCAACATCTTAAAACCCTTGCGCGTTACGCCAATACAGTCTATGTACTCTATGATGGCGATGACGCGGGGCATAATGCCATTTTAAAGTTGACACATCTATGCTGGCAGGTAAACATGGATCTTAAAGTCATTGCGCTTCCTCGCACACAGGATCCTGCCTCTTTACTGGCCGCAGCACTATCGCTTACACCATTCATAGCACAAGCCCAAGATATTTTTGCATTTTTTATCGATGCCCTAGGGTCTGATTTTCCGACCAAGACTCTACCGCAGAAAATGGAGCTTCTGCGTGCCATATTAGATACTATTCAACCCATTGAAGATACCCTCAAGCGAGATATTTTATTACAAAAGGTATCAAAACTATCAGAAATCCCTTTCGAATCTCTCAAGAGGGAACTGCAGCCTGTACAAATATCTCAAGAGGAGAAGAAAGAACCCGTGACGCAAGAGCCGCAGGAATCCGATAATCAGGCCGGAACAACACTAGAAAAAAGGGTTTTTTGTGCTATAATGCATAATATACAGTTATGCAATAATGAAAATTTACGTTATTTTATTGAATATATCCCCGGTACATTAGGCGTTCTTTTACAGAAACTGTCTCGTCTTTCTACGGAGAATAATACCATCGATTTCGCTACTTTTTTTGATACACTATCAGAAGGCGAAAAGCAGTATGTGAGTAAATTATTAGTCAAGTATGAAGGGGTGACTGAGACGGTGCTACTCAATGAATTATTACCACAACTACACAAACAACAGTGGAAACAGATAGTCCGGAATATTCAAGCACGATTGATGTATGCAAAAAACGCAAACGACCAACAGGAAATCCAAAAAATAATGCGCGATTTTCTCATATTAAAACAAAAGATAATGCTTCAACCGTCTTCATCTTCAAAAATTATTAATCGAGGGTAAAAAATCATGGCTATGAAAAAAACAAAATCGCCAAAAACCACTAAACCCTCTCATGCTACAGATGCAGAAGCAAATAAAGAGCTGATTCTGGAGCTGGTAGAACGGGGCAAAAGAAATGGGTTTCTCACCTATGAATCAGTATTAGAATTTTCAGAGGAACATAATTTTACTGATAAAGAAGCAGACGAGCTTCAACAACTCCTTGAAAAGGAGCATATCGATCTGGTGTCCTTAGAAGACCTCGAAGAAGAACATGGTGCCATCGATGATTTTGAAACCGCAGAAACCCCTAAAGCATCGTTACAAAATATTGAGTTATCAGATGAAGAATTTGATGAAGAAGAAGAAGAGCGGGACGAGGAAGAAAAAGAAGAGCGTATTGCCGAAAAGGTAATCAGCTCTGGTGGACAGATTGCCGATAGTGTCAAATCATATTTACGTGATATCGGCAAAATTCCATTGCTGAATAAAGAGACGGAGACGGCCATAGCCGATAAGATAGCTCTGGGTAAATCTCAATCTATAGATGCAATTTCACGCTTTCCTTTTTTATATAAAGAAATTGGCGGCATGCATGAAAAATTGCAGAAGAATATATTGCCATTGAAAGACATTATACAGTTTTCTGAATTTGACGAAGATAATCTCCCTAAAATAGAAGAAGAAAAAGCAGCATTATTACATACTATTGAAGGCATTCGTGATCTGATTGCGAATGAAGAAAAAATTTATCACAGTTATCGTGGTAAACTCGATTCTGAAAAAATCAAACGAGAAATGTTGCACAAGGTAAGCGAAAATAAAGAGAACATTGGTGCAACCGTTCGCTCCATTCGCTTTGCAAACAAACTTGTCAAGCGTATGGCAAAAAAATTAGAAAAAATCGTTAAAAAAATGCAGGAAAAAGAAGAACTAATAGCATTATGCCAGGAGCAGTTAAAGAGCTATCCACCGCTTGAAAAAGCATCTGATGACGAAAAACTTGCAATCGAAGAACTAGACAAGTCAATTCGTGGTGCGCAAAAAGCAGTTAAAAAACTAGAGGTAGAAAGTGGTCTCGCACGTGATACCACCTATCGCTATTATCATCAATTACTGGTTGGCCAAGTGATGGACAAGCGTGCCAAGGATGATTTGGCAAAGGCTAATCTACGCCTGGTCGTCAATATTGCAAAAAAGTATGTAAATCGTGGGTTACATTTCTTGGATCTTATTCAAGAAGGTAACATTGGTCTTATGAAGGCAGTCGAAAAATTTGAGTTTGAGCGTGGGTACAAATTTTCAACCTATGCTACTTGGTGGATTAGACAAGCCATTACACGTGCTATTGCAGACCAATCACGTACCATTCGCGTACCAGTTCACATGGTTGAAACACTCAACAAGATCAATAAAATCAAACGTACTTTTATTCAAGAAAATGGCCGTGAGCCATCGTATGCTGAACTTGCTAAAGAACTGAATCTTGATGAAAAAAAGATTAAAAATATTATCAAGATTTCAAAAGAGCCTATTTCGCTAGAAACACCAGTTGGTGATAGTGAAGATGCGTATATTAAAGATTTTATTGAAAATGAAAATGAATTTTCTCCTTCAGAAACAGTCGCTAACAATGATTTAAAAGAACGAGTGCGTGAGGTACTCAAAACGTTGACCCCTCGAGAAGAAAAGGTTCTGAAAATGCGTTTTGGTATTGACGTTGCCTCCGAGCATACGTTGGAAGAAGTAGGTAAAGATTTTTCTGTCACGCGTGAGCGTATCCGACAAATTGAGGTCAAAGCATTGCGAAAATTACGCCATCCATCACGCAGCAAAAAACTGCTTGCTTTTTTTGACAAGGATCTAGAAGATAAACAGTCAGACGTTACCGATGATCTGGATGTAGATGATGAGGATGATGAATAAACTGAGAATGCTATGGAATTACCTTTACTTTCGCACATAGGCACGCCGTTTATCTTTTTCCTCCTGGCATTGGGCACGCGTGGGTTATTTGCCTTTTTGGAAACAAGTATTACTGCGCTTCGTTTGTACAAACTTAAAGAGCTTGCACGCGCTACTGGCAGGTATGAATCATTATTTAATGCGCTCGAGAAAAATCCGCATAAGGTTTTGGTTACGACGTTAATTGTCAGTAGTATTGCGGACGTGACCGCTGCCACTATTGCAGCAACTATCATGGAGCGCATCTTTACCTATGTCAATTTATCAGGAAGCCTCGGATTTTCAGCAGGTATTGGCCTTGCATCAATCGCAATCATCCTGTTTGGAGAAATTTTACCTAAAAGTCTCGCCAAGGGCGAAGGTGGCGGAGAAAAATTATTTGAGTCCATGCTCTGGCTTGTAGCGCTGCTCTTTCGGCTCTTATCACCGTTGGTCAATCTTCTGATTGCTATATCAGACAGCATTGTATCGCGTATCAGTAACAGTTCAGAAACGGGCAGCGAGTGGATTTCTTCAGAACAGGAAATTCAGTTTTTAATACGTTATATTCATGATAAAGGGCTTATAGAACCGGCAAAAACACAAATGTTGCAAAACATTTTTGAAATTGGATACACGTCAGTCAAAGATGTGATGGTCCCGGCCACCGATATCATTTCTATTAACTTAAATAGTTCTTTGCATGACGCCTTAAATACCTTTTCTACCTACCGATTCACCCGCATACCCGCCTATGAAGGAACGCAGGATAATATTATCGGTATGATTCATTTGAAGGATATTTTAGATATTTTACAAACACACGCACCACACAAAACGCTTAAAGATATTATACGTCCTATGATGTTTATTCCAGAGACAGTCAAAGTAAGTCAATTACTGCATGAATTGCGCAAACAACATGTACATATTGCTATTGTGCTCAATGAACATGGCATTGTAACGGGTCTAGTAACGCTAGAAGATGTGCTTGAAGAAATTGTAGGTGAAATTAACGATGAACACGAATCTACTGCGCAAAAAATTGTCGTGCAACAAGAGGGCGAATGGCTTGTTGATGCAAGCGCAGCCTTAGAGGAAGTGGAGGAATTTCTTGGCGTCACGCTTGACTCAGAAGAATCAGTCACACTCGGTGGCTTTTTGATCGAGCGATTACAGCACATGCCGCATGCGGGGGAATCAATTGTATACAAAAGTTATCGCTTCTTGGTAAATAAGGCAAGCCCCAAGCGTGTGGGCCAGGTATTGATTTCCAAAGAGCACAATACCTAATTGAACAGCACCTCTCATTATTTTCAATCCCTAACAAGGTTAAAAGTAGTCATTACAGGTATTGCTTTTTAATCTATCGTTTTTTAATACTGCGATAATAGGCTCGATAGGCTAAAAAGGAACGTTATGATCAGAATGTCATCTTTGCTTCTGTTATTATCTATTCATACAGCCAGTAATACTTCTATGCTTTTTGTTCCTAAAGCTCAGCGAGCTATAGTAGTGGTGGATAAAACACGGCTGACATCCGTGCGGGTACGGAAAATAGAACGGCCAAAAACAGTTGCTCAATTGCAAAAAATTGTGCGCGAAGCACAAGTTCCCATTTCTATAATCGGGGCTGGATATGCACAAGGTGGGCAGATAGCGTACCCGGATGGCTTGGCAATAGATATGACTTTCCTGAATACCATAACCAATCTTGATGTGCACAATAAACGTATCACGGTACAAGCCGGGGCAACATGGAAAGCAGTACAGCGTTGCATAGATCCGCATAATTTATCGGTACGGGTGATGCAATCGTATAATGATTTTACCGTTGGAGGTGCATTAAGCGTGAATGTGCATGCACGTGATTTGGCATATGGTCCAATTATTAATACGGTTGAATCAATTGAAGTTATGCTTGCCGATGGCTCTTTAGTGCATGCGGATCGCCAGCAGAATAATGATTTATTTTGCGCAGCAATAGGAGGCTATGGTTTGGTGGGTATTATTGTACAGGCTACCTTATTATTGACTGAAAATATTCCGCTTGAGCGGCAGGCACGTTGTATAGCAATGGCAGATTTTAGTCAGACATTTGCAGATGTGCACACCGATGATAGTGCAGTGTTTCATAATACTGAAAGTTACCCACCATATTTTACACAGGGAGTGAGTATTATCTGGCGCACAACAAAAAAGCCATTGACTAATACCCAACACTTTCAAACAAGTATAACCAAATATCTGGGGCCTCGAACGTTGGAAGTATTGGTTCGCCATCTGCCCTCTTTGCATCATACACGCCCTTGGATGTATCAAATGAAAGGTTCTTCTGCTCAAGTAGTCTGGCGAAATTATGAGATGAGTTATACAATCGGGCAGCTTGCAATGCATACCCAGTTTCCAACGACTATGACATTACAAGAATATTTTATACCCGTTGAGAAAATACAGCAGGCTCTAGACATGTTTCGCACGGTATTTCAAGAATATGGGGTGAATGTATTGAATTTTTCCATACGGCATGTGCCACAAGATACCAGTAGTATCATGGCATACGCACAACAAGAATCCTTTGCCTGCGTGCTCTACATTAATGTGTTTAATACACAATCTGGTAGAGACTATGCATGTATGTGGACACAAAAATTAATTGATAACATTATACAATTAGGTGGTACCTATTATCTGCCCTATCTGATGTGTGCTACCCGTGAACAATTTAATACTGTATACCCGAATTTCAAACAACTGATAGCGGTTAAAAAGAAATACGATCCAACGACCAAATTTAAAAATATGTTGTGGCGCCAATACGCATGAGATACAAAATGAGAAATAAACAAAATATTCGAATGTATGGTAATCATGTTGATTACCAAGTATTAGTAAATAAATTTGCAGATTTTATTGAACTTCGATTTGGTGTCTATTTAGATACTATCTGGGGTTTTGGGTTTAATATGAAAGAATTCGATCTTATCAGACAGCAAACCATGCAGATAGTGCAACTTACGCCACAAGAACTTGACAGGGCACATTTTATTCGAGGGAATGGTCCACCGTCTTCTGACTTGGAAGAATGTGGTAGGCGAGAAATTCATCGAATGTCGCAAGGTGCTTTCAAAGCGAATAATAGCCCTGGTGGGGCGAATTATAATTTTGCAATCGAAAATTGCCTTTCGGATATTTTTAACTATTGGAATACGCTTAAAGGAAAAAACATAGATAACAGTGTTAAAGAGATTGAAGCTTTCCCTATAATGGGGTATATGCGAGATTTACGTAATCATATACAACATGAATTGTATGACGAAAAAAAAGCAAATAAGCCTATCATGGTTTCGAATACTATTACTTCTTATTCGCCGTCGCGGAAAACCCAGAGCTTTTAGCTCGGGGATGGAAGCGACAAGAACCACGCCGTAGCGCAGCGTGCGAAGGCGGGTTGTGCTCTGGCGTAATTTCGCGTGATACAC
>Ga0209168_10000159_pt1 | contig 74868 bp, 53 predicted proteins | sample Coa_R1_FD_187156 | JGI IMG/M metagenome (GOLD analysis project Ga0209168, IMG submission 187156) | Surface soil microbial communities from Centralia Pennsylvania, which are recovering from an underground coalmine fire - Coalmine... | ecosystem: Environmental > Terrestrial > Soil > Unclassified ...
TCTTCGACGCGATGATTGCCGCTGTCTACCACAACGATTAAACCGGAGCTTGTGGCGGCAATTCCAGTGGGTCCGTTGAATTGCCCGTTTCCCGAGCCGTAATATCCGATCTGCAGACGGTAATTGCCGAGCGAGTCGAACTCCACCACTCGATGGATCTGTCCCAACGCAGGCGTGGCGGCAATGAGAAAAACCGCAAGCGCAGTATTCGGTTTCAACTACCCTCCTAGGAGAAGGGTCTATAATACCACTGGCCGCGATTAAGTCGCGCTTCCGCCGCTGATCTTGATGTCAGCCCGATAGTTCAGCGAGGCACTGAGTTATGGCTACCTAAAGGGTTCCAACCTTTCCAACCTTTAACGGTACGGACGTTCCCCACATTCTGGGTGTGAGCAGGCCAGACAATCAATGGATTTGGTCTGAATTGTGGCTAACGCCGTAATCTGGTGTAAAAGCGGCGCTTCTTTCAAACAACAAAAGCAGCCCCCCGGCTTTATAACGTTTCCGAAGCAATTGGCCTGAATTCCCTCGCATGGAACAGACTCACTCTCTGTTTCGGAACAGTCAACTACTGGCGGTGGCGGCTCTCTGAATCGAAGCCGCAGGTACGCTGTGGCTAGGACGGCGGCGATTTCTCGGACGGCCTCGGCGCGATCCGGATTGCGGTCATCTATGAGCGGTCTCCTTGGAGGCCACCCACGACGATGTCCGCTATGCGGTCGAGCGCCGTCTGTTGGGGATTTTTCGACGCGCGATTTGCGTTTGCGTCCGTTAACTATATACGCAGAAATTGTGAAACGTGTCCGGTTGGGCCGCCAAGTATTTCGGACCGCATGAACCGGCCGGAAATATTGACCGCTCCACAATACTTCCGTCCACGAGATTGCATGGAGTCTCTCGATGCCCTTCGAGACGGTGTGGGCGCATGACGACAAATGCAATAAACTGGATGACCGGAGAACAAACTTCATGCGATACCTGCCTGTTACTGTTCTGTTCGCGAGTCTTGCCTGGGCTCAGAGCGTAGATGTTCTGAAGAGCCTGAAGTTTCGCGAGATCGGTCCCGCCAATATGGGCGGCCGCATCGATGATTTCGCGGTCGTTGAGAGCAACACCAACATCGTTTATGCGGCCACGGCATCGGGCGGTCTGTTCAAGACGGTAAATGGAGGCATTACGTGGAAGCCGGTGTTCGACGATCAGCCGGTGTCCAGCATCGGCGACGTAACGGTGTCGCAGTCGGAGCCAGACGTGGTGTGGGTGGGTACGGGCGAGGCCAACAACCGCCAGAGTTCGTCTTGGGGCAATGGCGTTTACAAGTCGGCCGACGGTGGTAAGACCTGGAAGCACACGGGGCTCGACGAAACGCGCCACATTGGGCGCGTAGTAATCCATCCGTCGAACGCCAATATCGTCTACGTCGCGGCACAGGGCAACCTCTGGGGCCCCAGCGATGAGCGCGGCCTGTTCAAGACGACTGACGGCGGCAAGTCGTGGGCCAAGGTGCTTTTCATCGACAGAGACACCGGGGTGAACGATGTGGCAATGGATCTCTCCAACCCGGACACGTTGTATGCCGCGGCGTACCAGCGGCGGCGGACACCGTTCGGCTTCAACGGCGGTGGTCCGGGAAGCGCCATCTATCGCACCACGGACGGCGGGATCACTTGGAAAAAACTGACTGAAGGGCTGCCGAAGACGGAGATGGGACGCATCGCGCTCGATGTCTACCGGCGCAATTCGAACGTGGTGTACGCAACGGTTGAGAGTGAAGAATCGGGGATCTATCGCACCGACGATAAAGGCGAGCATTGGACCAAAATGAGCAATACCAACGCGCGCCCGATGTACTTCAGTCAGGTGCGCATCGATCCGAACAACGACCAGCGCATCTGGGAAGCCGGCGTCAATATGGCGTATTCCGAAGACGGCGGCAAGACATTCGTAACCAATCGCGTGACGCGCATCCACGTGGATTTCCATGCCATCTGGATTGATCCCGCGAACTCGGACAATATGATTGTGGGATGCGATGGCGGTATCCATTTCAGCCGTGACGGCGGGCGCTCGTGGGATGCACGTGAGCAGATCGCTATCGGCCAATTCTACGAGATCGCGTACGACATGGCGAAGCCGTACAAGGTGTGCGGCGGGCTACAAGACAACAGCAGTTGGTGTGGACCGAGCGCCAGTACCAACCAACGCGGAATCACGAACGAGGACTGGTACACGGTGCAAGGCGGTGACGGATTCTACGCCCAAGTGGATCCTGTAGAGCCATGGATCGTTTATGCAGAGTCCCAGGACGGCAACGTTTCGCGGCGCGATCTGCGCACGCATGAAGCACGCTCCATCCGCCCACGTGAAGACGACGACAAAATGCGGCGGTACCGTTTCCAGTGGAATTCGCCGATCCTGATTTCGAAACACGACCGCAAGACAATCTATTACGGTGGGAACTTCGTGTTCAAATCCGTGGACCAGGGCGATAACTGGAAGCGTGTCTCACCGGACCTCACTTCCAATGTCGATCGCCGAACTCTAACCATCATGGGCCGCAAAGTGGAAGATCGAACGATGTTGTCGCGCAACGACGGCGTGGCAGCCTTCCCGACGATTACAACGCTCAGCGAGTCGGCGGTTCGGGCGGGTGTGCTTTGGGCCGGGACGGATGACGGGAACGTTTGGGTGACCCGCGACGGCGAATCTTGGAAGAAGGTAGTGGAGAAGATTCCGGTGCCGAAGGGGACATACGTGAGCCGGGTGCTTCCATCCGCATTCGACGCGGGCACGGCGTACGTAGCCTTCGACGGACACCGCTCGGGCGATTTTGATACCTACTTATTTCAAACCACGGACTACGGCGAAACCTGGAAAGCGATCGTCAATGGGTTGCCGAAGACGAGCGCGCTGCATGTGATCCGCGAACATCCCCGGAATCGCGATCTGCTGTTCGCAGGCGGCGAGTTTGGGCTGTACGTTTCTTTCAACCGGGGCGCAAATTGGCAGGAACTAAAGAACAACCTGCCACGTGTGCCGGTAGACGATATCCAGATCCAACCGCGGGAGAACGATCTGATTCTGGCGACTCATGGCCGGTCGGTTTGGATTCTGGACAGCATCTCGACGATCGAGCAGATGAACCCGAAAGTAATGGAGAGCACCGTGCACGCGTTTGACGTGCGGCCGGCAACCATGTGGCGGCTGGCGCACAAACGCGATTTCGACGCGCACGACGTGTTCATCGGGGCCAATCCGCCCGCGGGTGCAATCATCGACTTCTGGAGCAAGAGCAAGCCGGATGCAAAGGACATTAAGATAGCGATTCTGAATACGGCTGGTAAGCAGGTCGCAACCGTCAAAGCCGCGACAGCGGAGGCGGGAGTCAATCGCGTGGTGTGGAACCTGCGGGAGGACCGGGCGGTGCCGCCCACACCGCAGGAAGAGGCTATGGCGGCACGATTTGCGGCATCCGGCGGTGAGCCTCCGCAGTTCAGCGGCCCAATGGTGGACCCAGGCGAATACACCGTCGAGATTTCAATCGGCGCGGAGAAGACTTCGACGAAGTTCCGCGTCGAGGAGGACCCGCGCATTACGTGGTTCACATCAGGGGACCGCGCAAAGAGGCGTACGGCAATCAACGGACTGGTGGAAATGATGAAACAGGCCGATCTCCTGCGCAAGCGATTCAACGCGGCTGATTCGGGATTGAATGTCTTGCAGACCGCGTGGAAAAAGCCGGATGCTCCCAAGCTCCCTGACGACGTTAAGAAATCGGCGGAAGCGCTAAAGAAGACGCTCGACGATCTGCGGCCGCTGTTTGCAACGCGCAACTTCTTAGAGACGCCGTCGCCGGAAGAGCGCAGGGTGGAACTGCTCAAGCCGGAACCGGACTTCGTGCTGCCGGCGCTTATGCAGCGCGTAACGTCTCAGATCTCCGAACTGGAGGCGTTCTCGGCGCCACCTAGCGACGCTGAGCTGCAGCAGATTGTGCTGGTGAAGGCCGCGCTAGGGGATGCGAGCAAAAAGGTGGACGGAATGCGCGAGCAGGTGGCGAAGTTCAATGACGCCCTGAATGCGGCCAAGGTGCCGTACATTACGGTTCCGTAGCGAGGAATTCTCAAGTACTAAGCACAAGGCGAGAAACGACTCTTACGGCAGCAGACCGAAAGCGGGAGAAATGATCGTCCGCCTGGGATGCTAAGGCCACGGGAGAGCTTCGCGACTGACAGGCCCTGATAGGCTAATCGCCCGCGGAGGAATCGGCATATCTCCCTGATAACCGGCGGTGGGATATTCCGGATTCAGTGGAACTTTGTCTCGCTCGGGCCATCGATTAGGAGTCCGTGTTAACCAACTCTGAAGACGGGACCAGAGACGCGAAGAAACGGCGGCAGAAACCGGTGGAACGCAGCCAACTCGGCTCCCCCAACTGTGAACCGGTTCCAACGAGAGAAAACAGAGACGCTAACGCCCTGAAGAACTTACGAGTTTGCCGACGATCGACGAGTCAACCAGCTGAGACGTTAATTGCTCGAAGAAAGGAATGGCTCCCCAGCCCGAATCCGAACTATGGTTGACGATCACACACGCTGAGACACCGTCAGTCCAATCCGGACGTACGCCGCTCCAGAAAAGGAAGAATTCTCGGACAGCAACGTCGGTCAGCCTCGGGGATTCGAACTCAGTACCCTACACGGCATTGAGCGGCATCCAGCAATAACTGTTGGACTCTATTACAGCCAAGATGGCAACCAGCGGCAACGCCGACCGCCGTGGCGGCTTTACGTTGGCTGCACGGCAACGCCAGAAGTTCCGAAGGCCGGCAGGCGCGCGTTGCACGCTCCCGGAATCCTTTGGGAGGATCCCATAGCTCCCGGTTGTTACGATCCAGGGACAGAAACGCGTGCCCGATGGCGGCTAAAGCGTCTTTGGTCTGCTTCCTTAACGCAAGATACCCTGCTCTTGCTGTGTAACAGCGCTAGTCCCGGAGGAAGCACCGCCTCTCCTCATCCAGGTCTCCATTCGCGAGTGCGGTATCGATAACGTCAACGACACGCTGCAAGCGACCCGCAGCGTCGTCGAAGTCGCCAGCATCGAGCGCGACCTTGCATGCTTTAGGGTCTCGGCGACGGTCGTGAAGATCATTGCAGTTCCTAGTTTTCGCGCGGATCACTCCCAACGCTATCGTATGCCGGGCCGGAAAGGCGCCCCTAAGATTGGGGTTGGCATCTCGAGGTGGGCGACAGAATTGAAGATAAGCGGATGAAAAGAGAACCTGTCGGTGAGCTTCAGTTGACCGTCCCGTGAGACTGTTCCCACATCAAAAGTTGCGGAAGGGCTTGCTTGGACAGCGCGCGCAGTCGAACCAGCAGGTAATCGGTTGGCGAGGCGCGGGGCGCCACCGGTGAGCGCATTCGGGGGATGACCGGCGACAGGACGCCCACGTCGCGGGCCGAATCCGAAAAGGGTTGAGAATGTCCCCCAGCAGTACCAGAAGCGGATGTGCGACGAGAGCGGCCGCTCTCGTCGCGGGCGAATCACGCGACTACGAGTCTCAAAACACGAACCCGACCTTGCCAATCAGCGTTCTCGGCTGCAAGAAATGCGTGCCGCTGAACGTCGAGAGGAAATTGTATAGAGCGACCTGGTTCGTCAGGTTTTCGATGGTTAACGATGCCGTGATCCGATTCCGTCCCTCCGTGTGGGTAAGGTTATCGGTACCGATGCCGAGATTCAATATGTTTCGGGGCTTCACCCGGTCGGGATTGTGGTCGTCGTTCTCTTGGCTGGCGAAATTGTCATAACCGCCCTGCGGAAGCACTATTAGCTTTGACGTGACCAAACCTTGCGTGCCATTGGGTCCGACGCAATCGGAAATCGGATTCGCGACCGTCGCGAACGCGCCGTTGCACGCTAAGCCTATCGACACTTGCTCATTTGGTGTCAAGCCGGCCGAACCTCCAATCAGCGCCGAACCCGCATCGGGCACGCCGCTCACCACGAGTCCGCTGTCATAACGCCATGTGAACGCAATCCACTCGTTGCTCTTGTGTTGATACCGCAGCACCGTAGTGGCTTGGAGAGCCTGGTCATGATCGATGCGGAAGACGCCACCCGCCAGCGGTGCACCTTGAGGGATCAGGCCGCCTGTCTCAGGCGGATAATACCGCGCGCGAGTATGTCCAAACGTCCAATACGCTTGAAAACCCTTCAGATTCGTAGTGCTCACCCTTCCGGTCACGCCATCCAACTTCGAATTGTTCCAGGCGATCGGGAACGAAATGGTCGTGTTCAGCAGTGTGCTGAAGTCATACGCATTGTGGGTGTACTTCCAAAAATAATCGGCGTCGATGAGTAGGAACCTGCCGATCGCCTGCTGGAATCCGGTGTTGAACTGATTGCGGAAACCGGGTTCGATGGGCACGCCGACAGAGCCGAACACGCTTTGAGTCAGTCCTCCGAGGCCTGTGGCGCTGGAGAGCAACAAGTTCTCGTTGAATGGCGTTTCGAACGTTCGAGCGTAAGCCACGCGCAGAACCGTTTTCGTTTTTTTGAGGTTGTAAGCGATTCCGGCGCGCGGCTCCGGGCCTGTCTTGGTTACCAGGCCATCATAGTGGTCCAGTCGAAAACCGATGCTGAGCAGTAAGTTGCCCACGGTAATCGCATCCTGCGCGTAGAACGCGGCTTGGTTGATGTTGTGCGCGGCATGGTATGCGAGCAACCCACCATTGCGAGTTAAATCGAAGGGAAGCAAACTAGGACTGAAAGGAGTCCCTGTGACATCGGGATTATCGGCAGTATTTGGCTCAAAACCGGCGGCCACACACTGCGAGGGATTCGTCAAGCTGGCATCGCCGACAGCAGTGCCGTCCGCGTTAATGCACGGATCATTAAACGTCGGATCGGTAATCCCAAACTGGAAGTTCTCCAGAAGTCTGGTCTGCTTCAGATCGAGTCCATACTTGATATTGTGACGGCCAGTGGTTGTGGAGACATCGGCCCTAACGCCCCAACTGAGCAGTTGCCGTTGTTGGCTTTGCGTCGAGGGTAGATCCTGATTGAGCGGATCGCTGCTCGGATAGTAGTTGAACTGGTCCTTACGAATGTAAGGATTCACGGTCAATAGGGAATGCGCGCTGAAAGTGTGCTGGTAGCCCGGCGCGATATTCCACGTCAGGACTCGCTGCCTCTGGTCCTGCTCCACTGCCTGTTGGTCAAGATCGTTTGGGATTTGAATCCAATTCCGGGCCATGAAGAGATCGAGATGAAACGCATCGCGGCCATTCGGCAGAAAATCCAGCCGATCGAAGAGCGTTTGGTTGTTTCCTATGTCGTGATAAGGCAGAAACTCCGGCGTATCCAAAAAGCGGCCGCTGCGAACGCCGTCCACGGCGAGAAAGTTTCCGAATTTCGGAGTTCCCCAGCCGAGGCCAAGATCGCCTCCCGCCGTTCCGAAGGAGCCGTAGTTGGCATCCACGTTGCCGAAGAGTCGCGCGGCCCCCAGCCCGGATCGGGTCGTGACATTCGCAACCAGGCTGGTCTTGTCTCCGAATTGTGCCTCCGGTGTCCCGGTGACCATCTCCATACTCTGAATCGCGCTGACCGGAAGCTGCGTCGAAAACACCTTACTTTGCTGGTCGCTAATGTTTTCTCCATCGATGACAAAGCTGACCTGCGCGTGATCACCGAGGGGGTGAAAAAATCCGTTTCCATCAGCGGCCACTCCGCCCGTGCTATAGACGATCGCCTGGCTCAAGCCTGCGCCGGGGTCCAGCGCTGGAAGCTTGAGCAACGCGGAACGATCTGCGTCGATGTGAGCGGAGGGATCGACTTCCAGCGCCTCAGAAACACCGCCTTCTACGTTCACGCTGGTAGTCGTTCCTGCAAGTGCCAGCGTCGCTTTAACCTGAACAGGAACAGAGTTCCGAATGTCGACATCCTGCGAAAACGGAGCGAACCCGGTAGCGAGCACCTGAAGATGATAAGGATTGTACGGAATGTTGCTGACGCGGAACGCCCCATGCGAGTCCGATGCCGTCTGTTGCTGATGGCCGGTGAGCGTGTTATGAAGACTCACAACTGCGCCTGCCACGGCTGCCCCGGATGGATCAACTACAGTTCCCTCGATGGTTCCTGCATTCCCCAGTGACTGCCCGTATCCGGAAGATACGAGCACAGGTGAAAGCAGACCAAGAACAGCAAGAGCGAGAATTCTCTTCATAGCGTTCAGTATCTGAAGTAGGATTGCTCGTCCCTAACCTAATCTTGCAGTCGGTCCAAAACTCCTGGGAGCGGGCTGAATTTGCCGGTGAGCGGCATCAGGCTGCCTTGGTCTACCAATGCAAAACCTTACGTATGTTATGGGCCTGGCGTTTGCTGGCGATTACTTGGAGAGCGTTGCTGAGCGTGATCAGCCATCGTTGACTGCTGAGCGCACTCATCTTCCGAATATGGTTCACGTTTACAATCGCGTTACGGTGCACCCGCTGGAATTGTGGCTCGCCGAGCCGATCCTCGATGACTCGCAGGCTTTGACTGGCCAGAAATCGTTGCTTCGCCGTTATGATCCAAACCAGCTCGCCATCGGCCTGAAAGGCGAGGATCTCGTCCAAATCCAAGAGGAAGTATTCCTCACCGCTGCGGCCGACCACCTTCTTACTTCGAGGCGCGCCCTGAGGTTGGGCCGCTGCAATCTTATCGACGGTTGCGGCAACCTCGCTGGGCCGGTCCAACAACCTCCTAGCCCGCTCAACGGCTCTCCTTAGCCGGGCTTCGCTGACCGGTTTCAACAAATAGTCGATTGCGCCCGCTTCGAAGGCCTGAATGGCATGCGCGTCGAAAGCCGTGACGATCACCACAACGGGAAGCTTCGGGCCCGTTAGGTTCCGAACAACTTCAAATCCGCTCATCACAGGCATCTGCAGATCAAGGAAAACAAGTTCCGGTTGGAGATGTGCAATCTCCTTCAACGCTGCCTCACCATCGCCCGCCTCGCCCACAACAGCGACGTCCGGAAGCAGTTCCAACTCCTCACGCAAGATACGGCGAGCGATCGGTTCGTCGTCTACAATCAGGGCCTTCAGCACACGATTGTCCACCTGCTACATGTAAGTTGGATCGACTTTGGAGCCTCACGAAAACTCGTAGACGGTCGAAAAACTGCCATGAGCGGCCTAAATCCCCGCTGAATGGATCGCAGAAATCGTCGAACTTGAGGCCTCTGTAAGCGGCACCGAAAACTGCACTTTTGTGCCGGTTGGCTCCGAGACAATCTTCACGTCAGAACCGTGGCCAAAGCACAACTGCAGTCGGCGAGATACATTTGCGATTCCCACGCCGGCCCGGGACGGAGTTCCAGAAGCCTTGGCGGGGCCTGCTCCTGAATCCTCAACGATTATATTGAGGATCCCATCCAACGTGCTCGCTTGTATCCGTAGCCACCCATCATCGGGGCGGACCGACAGGGCGTGTTTAATCGCGTTCTCCACAAGGGGCTGTACGGATAGGACCGGAATCAAAGTGTGCTCGGCTTCCTTGTCGATTTGAATCGTAGTATGCAGCCGAGTGCCGAGTCGAAGATGCTCGATATCCAAGTAGGCTTTCACGATCTTCATCTCTTCGGACAATGGAATGAGAACTCGATCGGATTGCAGGAAGTAGCGGAAGATGTCAGCTAGGTTAAGAACCGTCCGGCGGGCGCCGCTAGCCTCGCGCGGAATAATGCCGTAGATTGTGTTCAGCGCGTTGAACAGGAAGTGCGGATTAATCTGTGAATGCAGGGCTCGAAGTTCTGCTTCAGACACCAATCGCTGCATTTCAGTAGTTCGTCGACGCTCGACCTCCTCGGCGACGACACTTGCCAAACGGTTGAGCGAAAGAAAATCTTCGCTCAAATAGCGGCGGCCACCACGTCTCCGGCCTAATAAGACGTAACGGACATCGCCCTTTGTCAATCGGATCGGGACGACAGACTCGACCCAACTCCGCTCAGGATACCGAGTCAGCCAAGGGTGCTCGTCTGCGACCGCAGGATAGTCGAGACTGTTTTCGGCACCGCAGCCAAGCAGTTCAACCTGCGTTGTATCAGCGGCATCGGCAAGCCGTCTGGCGGCCCATGTCAAATAGTCGTTCTCATCGCGAGTCTTGGCGCCTCTCGATCGCAGCTCCACAATGGTTGCTTCGATCCGGCCACTGCGGAATATGGCTCGTGTCAACAATCTTTGCAGGACGCCGCGAAGGTAAGCAAATAGTATCAGGAGCACGCAGAGGCCTGCGACAACAATTAAATCGGCGAGAGAGCCCGCTGATCGAACGAGAGTCGACATCTTGAGCCATAGACCAAGACCGAAATAGCTGAGCAGTGCCGCGAGACTTACGTTCGCCAGGAAGCGTATAAACACATCCAGAAAAACAAAGCGATAATCCTGCAAGAGGATCAGAAGCGCGATCGGGATGCCGGCGTGGTGTACGAACAACTCCCTCCAGGGCTGCGGCGGATGTCCCGATCCAAAGTGCGAAAAGGTAACTGCGAACAACAGCAGGCACATCGAGGCGAGTATTTGTGACGCTCGTCCTCTTGATTCCCGGTCTGTGCGTAGGACCCCGCCCGCGTAGACGATGGTTAGCACTCCGAAGCCTAAGGTTATTACCCACAGGGCGGTTTTGTGAAGGTGAAGGGCAGGTTGTAGATCCTCACAAAGATGCATCCCTGTGGCGGCAAGACTGAGCGCATATCCGATGAGCGCCAAAACACGGAACCTTTTATTCAAAGAGAGGTGCAGGAGGACAGCGGGCAGCAGGCTCAGGCTACAGAAACTCACCGCTTCGACAAACCAATGAGCTGGACCGGGGGGCAAGAGAATCGCCGCAAGCGAACCGGCATTCCACAGAAGTGCGAGGCCGGCCGATACCACCGAGAGCCAACCCTGTCCTGTCCGCCCCCTCGTACTGCCCTTTAGAGCAAGTACAAGGAACATTGCGAACACAATTGCGCCCGCCAGGTGCCCGATTGCGTTCACGATCAATGGTTCGTGTTCGTTTAGCATGGGAGCGACGGCGAGTCTGTCTCCAGGCTGCCCCCACATTATCGAGTGCCAAACGGATTGCACTCTTCAATATTCGCACCGGTGGGCTTGTTGGGTCGTGAATGGATGAATCCTCAACGTGAGCGGCGACTAGTACTTGAAGTAGTTCCGGATATCGGATAGATTGGCCGGCAGGGTTTCCGCCCGTTCTATTACGTAAAGCGGATGAGATGCACTCGGGTCCCCATCGAGTTCATGGAACGTACCGCGGACCCACGTCAGAGTCTTCGGCATGAAGGGGACCGCCTGATTGTCTTTCAGTGACACAGCGATCATTTGGTCGCCTAATCGGTGAGCGGGGTGTAATGCGGTCCCCGCGTCAGGCAAGAGTGCAAAATCATGCACATTCCGGCGGTTGCTGGGCGGATGTTCACCCGTCATCATATAGCCAAGGACTTGAACTCGGCGGCCGGCGAGTCGTGCCAAGGAACTGGGGACAGGGCGTGTCTCGCGCGCGAGATTTGACCAGCTCAACAGAACGTAGCCGTCGACATCGCTCATCATTGGGGTCAAGTCCGAGAGGTCCGGACCCTTAATAGACGTCACATTCAGGAACACCGTGCCGGCGGCGAACAGCCCGATAGAACCGAGGGCGCAAATAAGGGCACTAATTTCCTTCTTTCGCGAAACGGCAGTTCGCGACCTGCGAGGGCTCGTTCGCATGTCGAAACGTTAGCCCATGAGTGGGATTTGGACCAAAGGTTCGATTGTGACTGGCCTGAATTCCCTGTGAGTGAGCGATTAAGAACTGTAAACGGCCAACACCGCCGGGAGCGATTGGCCGAGACGCGGTTCTCACCGAATTGCAATCAAATGATCGTCCGCCGGGGATGCTAAGGCGACGGGATAGCTTCGCGACCGACAGCCCCCTGATAGCCTGATCGCCAGCGAAGCAATCGGCATATCTCCCTGATAACCGGCGGTGGGATATTCCGGATTCAGTGGAACTTTGTCTCGCTCGGGCCATCGATTAGGAGTCCGTGTTAACCAACTCTGAAGACGGGACTAGAGACGCGAAGAAACGGCGGCAGAAACCGGTGGAACGAGGCCAACTCGGCTCCCCCAACTGAGAACCGGTTCCAATGGAGAGAAAACAGAGATGCTAACGCCCTGAAGAACTTACGAGTTTGCGGACGATCGGCGAGTCAACCAGCTGAGACGTTAATTGTTCGAACAGAAGGTTTGGCTTCCGGAAACGCTTTTCGAACTACGCTTCACGGACTAGCCCCGCCGAGAGACTCAGAGGCACACATTCACTGCACCCAGCATGTTGCGAACAGCTTGAAAACGGCCGGTTCCAGCGACAGAACGGATATGTTCTTCGTCTCTATGCGAAGTTGCCTCTTCGCCGGTTCAGCAAAACATGCGCCCGGATTACTCGGACGGCCTCTTACCGAACGTGTCTGTGAACCGTAATTCGAATGTGTTGGGGGGAGCCAATCACTTACAAGGAATTCCGGTCAGTTCAAAATGGCCGCGCCTAGCGGATTCCTTCTAACCCTCGATTTGGATGACCGGGATGAAAGGTCGCCAAACCGACCAAGCCCTCTGCCAGATAACGTGCCTTCCATAGCGAGATGGTCGGTGCGGCCGTATCCAACTTCTCCTTGATGTCGTTATAGCTGGCAACCTCGTCTAGCATCATTACGATCTTCATCCGCATCGCGACGCCCACGGGAAGATTCCGTCTGCGCAAGTGGGCCTGCAATTCACCCCGTTGAGTGGGTGTCAAAGAAATACGAGAATGCAACGCCATTAATCATATGACGTTCACATTCCGGTAAAGGAAACTTACAGACAGCCCACTAGTTTTATTTTTGAGGGAGGATGATAAAAGCAAGGCAGATCCGAGTGCTCAGTGTAGTCGCTTTGGCACGCTGTTCGGTCGGTGCCGGCTCAACAGCGTGACCAGCGGGAAGATTATCACGCCGACCGGCTCGGAATTGCCCACGCCAGGTAAACTAATTTATGACAGCGGTTTTGACACGGGGGAGTGCCCTATGATGGGTTGGATGCTGGGGTCTTCCGGACGTACTCAGACAACAAGATTACTTATAACCCTGGCGGGCCTAATAGCAATAGCTTTTCCTACAGCCTTCTATACTATTCCGGTTTCTCGCCCCCTACTTTGGATGCTATTAAATTTAACGCGCTCCGAATGGGCATCCCCCTCGTGGGCTGGGGCACACTGATCGACTGCTGGCTTCCATAGGTAACAAAGCAATGGCTAGAACGAAGATCGTTAGGGCTTTGTGGTTAGTGCTCATAACGCTTCCGTCGAATTCCTGTACCTGGATGGATCATCCAACCAGTCGCAGCTTAGAACGAGACCTAGCAGCTAAATCAAAGCAGGGTCTCGCGTTGGCGACTTTTAATCCGCCGACAGACCCAGCTCTCGTGGTGCGCTACTTTGGTGGTGAAATCCGCAGGGTCAATACCGGTGCCTTTCCACCTGTACAGGGTCGCGGTATCTCGCACAATCGCATCGCAATGGTAGATGTGTCCGAAGCAACTCCTGAATCCCGTCTCAAAGACGTGACGAGTCCGCGGACTCTTTTCTTGGGCATAGAAGCTTATTGTGGGACCATTGTTGAACTGGATCTCCACGGCACGTTGATCGCCCGGTCTGCATCACGTTTCGTCCCTACCTGGGTTTCCCTTTCACACAATGGTGAGAAATTCGCAATTCTTGGCAAGCGTATCGGCGATTCGGATTGGATCCCGAATATCTACGTTGGCGAGTTCAATGGCTCAGAGGCACGAAGGGTCCGGGGCGTAGACCTCGGACAACGCTATATGGGTCAGCCCAGCTTGGATTGGTCTCCAGATGGTGCTACGTTACTTCTCTCCCACTTAGGGTCTCTATCCCTCGTAGATGTCGAAACGGGCCACTTGAAGGATATTGGAAGCGGAGGTTCAGGCAGGTGGTCTCCTAAGGGAGATTGGATATCTTATCTAACAACCCAGTCGGAGGTTGCGATTTTACGGCTTTCGAGCGGCGAACGAAAGGTGATCAATCCTGGCAAGCAGGCCGTTTCTGCAGCCGAATGGTCTCCGGATGGGGATTATCTACTGGTCGAGGAAATGGGCGGCTCGCATGTATACAAGGGCTGCCTCTGGGTATACCGCATTGCGGACGGAGCATGGGCTCCGTTTCCCGACTACGGAGTGTACCAACAGTCGTGGTATTGGATTGACACACGGAGTTGAGTGTTGGCCGGAGAGGCATTTGACGGCTCGATGACGCCAGCGGAAAGAGCGGAAAGCGCTGGGGGACGTTAATTGTTCGAACAGAAGGTTTGGCTTCCGGAAACGCTTTCGAACTACGCTTCACGGACTAGCCCCGCCGAGAGACTCAGAGGCACACATTCACTGCACCCAGCATGTTGCGAACGGCTTGAAAACGGCCGGTTCCAGCGACAGAACGGATATGTTCTTCGTCTCTATGCGAAGTTGCCTCTTCGCCGGTTCAGCAAAACATGCCCCCGGATTACTCGGACGGCCTCTTACCGAACGTGATCTGTGAACCGTAATTCGAATGTGTTGGGGGAGCCAATCACTTACAAGGAATTCCGGTCAGTTCAAAATGGCCGCGCCTAGCGGATTCCTTCTAACCCTCGATTTGGATGCTGTCCGTTTGCGAAGTCGAGCCTCCGTGGACAACTTCTTGACCAACTCGCCGACCGCCCGACGCTTCGCTTCCATGCGGATATAGCTTAACCGGCCATTTTCAATGTGTTTCGGTGTGAGTGGGACGGGCCGGGTGGAAGCCCCGGCGCATAGCTCCTCAACGCGACGCGCAAGGCACCCCAGAGCGCCAGTGGACGAATTGTCCTCGCGTGTCGATTTGACAACGCCGAAGATGCAGAACTGCCTGGCAGGGTAAGACTGTATGGCGCTACCCGTTCGATGAGGACATCGAGGAAGCTCGGCGCGAAGCCGAACAGAAGCAAAATGGCGGTCCTTGGCACACCGTACAGCCACGCGAGAAGCGCCGAGCAATAGCTAACCCGTCAGCTGCTCCCACACCCAGGTTACCTTCCCTGGAGTGAGCGTTAGGCAACAGTGTTGCAGTACCTCGCCGGTGCCATCATCGTTCGGCCCCAACCACCCTTCATAGTCGTCAAGACGTATGCAGATCTCGCTTTTGTCATTGCAGATCCACAGATCCTGATCGAACCACGTACCTGCAGTGTCTCGCCCGGCCGTAACGCCCTTGTCATATTTGACTGCTCCGAGATCCAAGGCATGCCACTTACCGATGAGGTACTTGTTCAGACCTATTTCAAGCTTGATCCGAAAGGACAGTCCCTTCGTGTCGCCTATGCGAAGGGCATACGTTTTCTGCATACTGCTCACCTCCTGAACGTCTGTTCGGGATCTAGTGCTGTCGCTCACGCAAACGTTTCTCTGCCCCTTTCACAAACACGACACCATGAGGCCCGACCTCGCGGCCCCGATACGTAAGGCGTGCGGCAAACCAATTGGGGCCGTCGAACGGGACTCTGGACACAGCGGGCAACTCGATCCTGCATAATGGGTTCGCGCTTGTCTCTGAGATCATTAGAAGCGGCTACACCAACGCGGAAGCCGGGTCAGTCTCTTGCATCGAGCCCGGCTTCCGCCCACTGCTTGCGCCTTGCTCTGCCCTAGTTCACGGAGTCGTTGTGTCCACGGTTATCCGAACGGCCGCGACCTGGCCGGTGAGCTGGTCGGTCTTGTTCCCCTTGGTGTCGAAGACACTATAGGTAAAGGTGCCGCTATACATGGTGCCTCCGGGAGACAAGGTAATCAATTCAACGATGTTAATCTTGCCCATAAACGCTCCCGTTCCGGGGTCGTAATTGAGGGCAAAGTGGTTGAGTTGGTAAGTGGAGTGGCCGGTCTTCTCCCAGACCCCCAGACAAAAATTCTCCATGGCCGGGGCGCGAGCGCCGGAATTGAGAATTTCGGTTCCATCGCTGTGCCATTGGTTGTATCCAAAGTCGATCATGGCTCCGTCCGGAATGGAGGGATTGTGGGTCGTGTTGCCCTCCGAGAGAAACTGAATATTCCACATTCCCACGATCGGCGCGCTATCCGCATTCGATGTGTTGTTCCGGTCGCGTGCAAGGCTCGCCATTGTAGCCAAGCCCAGTGGATTATGGACATCCGGCAGGAGTTGCTGTATCGTGTATGGCGCCGGCTGTGGCGTTGGACCGCACGCGCTGGCGGCAGGGAGGAACAGGATCCCAGCAACCACTGCGCTGAATGTTGATGTTGTCGCTCGTTTTATCACTTTCATAATGTTTCCTCTTTCTCTTGAATTCTGCTTCGAATGCATTTGCCATCCCCCGTTTCAACTGAAATAGCGGCTCACTCTGCGCCACATCGGTATGGTCCTTTCAGCTCTAACGAGGCCGCCGTGGAAGACGCCGGCGTCAACTTACACGGGATCTTGCACCCTCGGATCGGAAGCCGTGTAAGATGGTAGTCTGCTCGGCAGCGGGCTGCAGTGACAATGTGGGACCGCGCTGTCCCTTTGAGCCCGCTCTATTGGAGCGGGATGGTCGGGAGGCCGTACACACGTTCACCCGCTGCCCTATTTCCGGTATTGTGTTCTTCTCCGAGAGCGTGTCGATGCCCTTCATTTACTCCTGCGGAAATTCCTGGGAAAACCCCTCACGCCCGCGCATGATCCGTCGGTGAGCATGTCTTCCTCTCATGACATCACGCGTCTCCTGCAGCAGTGGGCTGGCGGTGCTCAGGACGCATTAGAAGAATTAACGCCCCTGATCTATCGCGAGTTGCGCCAACTTGCCGAGAGCTACTTACGTCGTGAATCGCCAGGACATACGTTGCAACCCACGGCCCTGGTCCACGAAGCATATCTCCGGCTCGTCGATCAACACTCGCCGGACTGGGAGAACAGGTCGCACTTCTTCGGAATTGCCGCACGTATCATGCGTCAGATTCTCGTGGATCACGCGCGGAGCCAGCAGTCGCCCAAGCGCGGGGGCGCTCTTGAGAGAGTTTCTCTGGAGCAGTGCTTGAACTCCAGCGCGGGCTACAGCGCCGATTTGATTTTTTTGAACGATGCCTTGAATGAACTGGAACGCTTCGATCCTCGCAAGGCTAAAGTTATTGATCTCCACTTCTTTGGCGGCCTCACCGTTCCGGAGACGGCTGCGGCGCTCGGTATTTCCAAGGCCACCGTGGAGCGTGAGCTTCGCGCCGGGGAAGCGTGGCTCTACAACCGGGTCAAGGGGCCGACGACTTGAATCCAGATCATTGGGCGTCGATCGAGACGATCTTTCACGCGGCTCTGGAGAAGGAGCCGGAGTTTCGACGTTCGTACGTACAGCAGGCTTGCGGATCGGACATTGAGTTACGTGCTGAAGTCGAATCCATGCTCCATGCGAATTCGCAGGCAGCGACGTTTGTCCGGCGCGCGGTGCACGAGAGCGTCGCTTCTCTCGAGCGGGACAAAGTCTTCAAGGGGAGCGAGCGGTTCATAGTTCAACGACGCTTGGGCGCGGGCGGCTTCGGCGTCGTGTACCAGGTTTACGACAGACGCCGCGATACAGTGGTGGCGCTCAAGACTTTGCCCTACGTCAGCGCTGCTGGACTCTACGATTTCAAACAGGAATTTCGTGTGCTGGCGGGCATTACCCATCCGAACCTGGTTACCCTCTATGAACTGATATCGCAGAGCGACCAGTGGTTCTTCACGATGGAATTCATCGATGGCGTCGACTTCCTCGAGTATCACCAGTCTCAAGGAAGCGTTGCTCGGGAGTCTGTACTCTGCCAGCTTGTGGACGGCGTTTCGTATTTGCACAGCGTTGGTAAACTTCACTGCGATCTGAAACCTCAAAACGTTTTGGTGGACCGCCAAGGCCGCGTCGCCATTCTCGACTTCGGACTTACCCGAGACAGTGGATCGCGGACGGGAGGCATTCGTCAACGGCTTGCCGGAACCCCCGACTATCTATCGCCGGAACAAGCTGCGGGATTGCCTGCGAGTGCCGCAAGCGATTGGTACAGCATCGGTGTGATGCTCTACCAGAGTCTGACGAATTCACTGCCTTATAAGGGTGACGTGCAATCCATCTTGCGCGCGAAGCAGACGATTGACGCACCGGATCCTGCCTTGAGCATGACAAATGCACCCGCGCACATAAATGATCTCTGCCGGGATCTTTTAAAGCGTGATCCCGCTCAGCGGCCCCATGGGCGCGAGATTCTGGCACGGTTGGGCAGCCAACATCGACCACACAATGCTCCGGACATATACGCGGTGCCGGCCACGTTGATCGGGCGTGACCGCGAATTGTCGATTCTGCGTCAGGAATTGGATCGCGTCGAAAATGACGGACCAAGGAGCGTATACATCCATGGTCCGGCGGGGGTCGGCAAGAGTGCGCTGCTCTCTCATTTTCTCGACGATATCCGCGATCGCGAAAGCGTCACGATGCTTGAAGGACGGTGTCGTGAACAGGAATTTGTTCCCTACAAGGCGCTTGATCCTTTGATGGATGATCTCAACGATCTGCTTCGAGGATTGAAGCAGGAGGATCTCGAGACACTGCTACCCGCGGACATGATGGCGCTGTGCCGGGTGTTCCCGGTATTGCGGGAATCGGCTTCGGTTGCTGGACTCGACCTGCGTCCCGTCGAGATTGCCGAGACAAAGGAACTTCGGCTTCGAGCGTTGGGCGCATTGCGAGAATTGGTTACGAGACTCGCGGCTCGCAAGCCTGTGGTGATCTTCATTGACGACTTGCAGTGGGGCGATCTGGATAGTGCACCGTTGTTGGCCGAACTCATGCGTCCCGAACCAGCGCTACGACTCCTTTTCATCGGATCCTTTCGCGATGACGAGCGGGAAACCAGCGCCTTTCTGAAATCCTTTCTAAGTGCGCCTCAGGGCGCAAGGATCGTCGATGTCAGTCTGAATGTACTCGCTCCGGACGCGGCTCGCGACCTGGCCAACTCGCTGCTGGATCGCGAGCCGCACACGGCCGATGCGGAGGTGATTGCCCACGAATCCGGTGGCAATCCTTTTTATGTGCTCGAACTGGTGAACTATTGGGCAGGGACTGCGAAGACGGCACTCGCTGAAGAACGCCCTATGACGCTTACGCTGGAAGGACTCGTACGCCTACGCCTCTCGCGATTACCTTCCGCGACGCGGCAGCTCTTTGAAACCGTCGCCGTGGCGGGTCAACCGGTCGAGACCGCAATCGCGACCGCGGCGGCAGGACTGACCAGCGGCGCTTATCGGGAGATAACTCGCCTCCGTCTCGAACGGCTCATCCAGATTCGAAGCACCGACCACTCCGAACAAATTGAGACGTATCACGATCGTCTGCGCGAGGTGAGTAACGCTTCGTTGACACCAGAGAGGCTACGCGAGAATCATCACCGGCTGGCCCTCGCTTGGGAATCAACAGGCCGCGCGGAATCTCGAACGCTCGCTACACATTTCTTTCATGCAGGCATTCGCGACAAGGCCTTTCATTACGCCGTCGAGGCGGGTGACCAGGCGACTCGGACACTCGCGTTCGACACCGCGGCGCAATGCTATCGCATGGCCATCGTCATTGAGCCGGAGACGGAGCCTGACAATCTCTCCTTGCGCGTGAAGCTGGGTGATGCGTTGAGCGCCGCCGGCCGGGGAGCAGAGAGCGCCGAAGCCTATCTGATTGCTTCGAAGGCAGCGGAGGGGCTAAATAGACTAGAACTGAAGCGGCGTGCCGCGAAAGAGTTCATGTTCTCGGGACGCATCGAGCAGGGCCTTGAACAAACGAAGGATGTGTTGAACGCCATCGGGATGAAGATCGCCCTGTCGCCGCTGCGCGCTCTTGGTTCTTTCTTTTGGGCGCGCCTTGTGATCCGGCTCCGGGGACTCGGGTTTCGCGAGCGAACCGAGGCCGAAATCCCTAAGTGGGAGCTCTTTCGATTGGATACGTGCACATCTTTGTGGCAAGGTATGACCATGGTCGAGACGATTCGTGCTCACCCATTTCAAGCTAAGGGCGTCCTGCTCGCGCTGCGTTCGGGTGAGCCAGGAAGGATCGCAAGGGCACTCTGTGCCGAAGCAGCTTATCATGGCATCGAGGGTGCGCGCTACCGGAATAAAGTGGAAGAGCTATTGCGGAAGGCACAGGTGCTTGCTGTGAAGAGCGGAAATCGCCAGAGCATCGCGCTGGTAGCGCTCGCGTACGGCATGTCGGCTTTCATGCGCGGCGAGTGGCGGAGTGCCACACAGGAGATGTCTCGTGCCGAAGGGCTCTTGCGCAACACCTCTGCGGGAGCGCCTTGGGAGATCGCAACCGCCCACATGATGGGAAGTGTCGCGCTGTTGTTTACGGGTCAGATAGCCGAACTCGGAAGACGGCTTCCACGGTTGTTAAAGGAAGCTGCCGTCCGCGGTGACCTGCACGAGATCAGCGATCTGGGGACACGCCTCAGTCACCCATTATGTTTAGCGGCGGACGACGCTCCCCGCGCACACGTAGAGCTCGACGCGGCGCTAAAACACTGGGGAAGGGATCAGTTCGATCTTCAAAGCTGGTGGGCGTTCATGGGACGGATTGAAATCGATCTGTACATGGGTCGCACCCGGGAGGCATGGGCCCGCGCGAGATCGGATTGGCCACGTCTGCGTTCTTCGTTTCTGATGCGAATCCAATACATCCACCTTGCTTCTCTGCAACATCGTGCGCGTGCTGCGCTCGCTCTGGCTGGGAGTGTGCCCGCAACTTCGAAGGAGCGCCGAAACCTGATTCGCGCCGCCGAAAAGGACGCAGCCGCCATGCTGCGTCACCGGGCACCCTGGGGCGATGCACTGGCCCAACTAGTTCAAGCAGGCGTGGCGGCTGCACACGATCGCAAATTGCAAAGCGTCAGGCTTCTTGAGTTGGCGGAAGTGAATTGCCGGGCGGCGAACATGGATCTTTATGCGGCGGCAGCGCAGCGGTTACACGGGCAACTGATCGGCGGTCCGGCCGGTCGGGCGATGGTGGAAGCCGCCGACGCCTGGATGGCGAATCAGGAGATACGTAGTCCCCGGAAAATGGCGGCGATGCTGCTTCCCGGTTTTCCTGAATCAATGGTCAGCGCGAAATGCGGAGAATCACGATTCTGACAATCCGCGTGGTGGATTATGCGGTGGACGGCGAAAGCCGAGATTATTGGCCTGTACCTGAATCCGCCGCAGCATGCCGCCGTGTTCTGTGTGGATGAAAAGACCGCTATTCAAGCTTTGGACAGCGCGATATTCTTCCGGAACTGGGTGGACTTCGCGGTGGCAAGCTGCGCTTCATTCTGTACCAGTTGCGCTACCGCTTGCGCTAGCTTGCCTTTGGCTTGGTCGAGCGCCGCCTGAAATGGGCGAGGATCGATCCGAAGAGGCAAACCTCGCATTGAGACGAAGAACATACCCGGTCTGTCGCTGGAACCGGACGTTTTCAATGTGTTCGCAACGTGCCGGGTGCAGTGAAGTGTGCCTGTGAAAGTCTCTCGACGCGGCTAGTCCGTGAACCGTAATTCGAATGTGATTCGGGGAGCCATTCCTTTCTTCGAGCAATTAACGTCTCAGCTGGTTGACTCGTCGATCATCGGCAAACTCGTAAGTTCTTCAGGGCGTTAGCGTCTTTGTTTTCTCTCCGTTGGAACCGGTTCACAGTTGGGGGAGCCGAGTTGGCTGCGTTCCACCGGTTTCTGCCGCCGTTTCTTCGCGTCTCTGGTCCCGTCTTCAGAGTTGGTTAACACGGACTCCATGAATCATCTCCAGACGAGAGCGTTTCGAGGTGCAGGCGAGTCAGCGGAGGTAGGGCACAAGCGCGCGGGGAGCCGCGCTCCCGCTTCCGTCGGTGCAACACCGCGTCATGCACGAGAGGAGAGGCACCGCCAGAATCCTCCTCCAATCCGGGGGATTGCATGGCTCATGGCCAAGGAGAGACACCTCACCATGTGCTTGAGCGGTGATTTGCCCCTGAATTGCACCATCGTGCAACACGAATGACGTTCTTCATTACCTCACCGCCAAACATCCGGTGGGCGGACCAACAACAACGGGATCCTTCGGGAACGGTCCGTACGCTTGGCAAAAAAGTTCGCCACCGCCGATTCGGGTGCCTTCATACTCACGGTGGTGAAGGGGCGGTTCACGTCCGCTACATTTCCGGTCCAACCTGTAAATACATATCCAGGATTGGCTATAGCACAGAAAGGTATGTTGGCGTCTGCATCGTAGAAGCCGCTATCATTTGGTGACACGGTGCCTCCTCCGTTCGGAGAAATCGAGAGGTTCAGCTGATACTGCGTCTTGAACGCCGCGGTATATGTGGGTACCGTGCTGCCCACCGTGATGGAATGCGACGCCGCTCCGCCATCGCTCCATGCCGTGAACAAGTACTGTGTAACACTGCCGCCAAGTGGTTCCGTGCCGGTATGGGGTGAAGCCGAGAACGGAGAGAGAAGAATGGTGGCTCCTCAGTCGGGTTTCGGCTCTCAGTCTCAGAGACAGGTTTTCCAAAAACTTGCTTGGACGCTCTCCAACGCGGCGTTCGCGTTAAGATAACGCAAGAAGACGCAAATCTGCTCGCTTAGCCGCCCCTTAAGAGGCGTTTCTCATTTCAATCGAATAATCTAGCTGGAAGACTGCTATTCCAAAGAGGTTGCGAAGACGCAAACGTTTTGCGTTATTTTCGCGTTATCGAATGCATTTAGCGGCGTCGACGGGTGGGGCCTTTTTCGGTGTGACCGGCACTTGACTCGCGACGTTTCTGACGGAAACGCCGCATTAAGCAACACTGGCGGCACGAGACCGAACAGTAGGCTGCGTTCGGGGCATTGGAAACAAAGAGTTTATCGCACGATCCGCAAGCAATCAGACGTCGCCGGTTCTCCAGATCCAGAAAGAACATGCGCGCCATCGCCGACAACAAAGACGAGCCCGATTGTTCTGTCTGAATCGCGGAACGGCCGAAAGAGTAAAACTGGGATTCTCCAGCCGCCAGAGCATTCAGTATCCAAAGGCTGAAGTTGGCATTTCGTTCCCACTCCAGTCGTTCCAACGTCCCCTGCCGTAGATGGACGGCAAAGCCGTGACACCCACTTTACTGCCTCGCTGAAAACAACAGCCGCCCGCATCCATTCTCGGATCGGCTCCTGGTAGGCGCGCCAAAATTCCTGTGAGAGCGGTTGCGGATATTGATGGGAGCGCAGTCTGGCCGAGAAAAACGCCGGCAGGCAGTCGGCGGTATTCCCTGCCCTGTAGGTCAGGTCCTCCCACGCGAACCCAGCACACCGTGCAGGCTGGCGAGGTTCGCGAGCTTCCCGCTGCGCTGAGGGCGCGAGATCATCTCCCGGCTGCTCCGCCTCCGGTGCGGACCATCTGTTCTCCTCCTGTGTGTCAGTTTCAGTAATCCAATGCCCCGCCACACGCACATGTCTATGTTGCACCTTCGAACTTTTGATTTCGTTAGATTTGGTACCGGGTAGCGGCGCGGGTCGATAGACTTCAGGAAGAACAATCGATTCCAGGCGGCTCGGCAAAATGCCGAGCATCCCGTAACGGTTGGTCCAATCGAGGATTAATGCCTCACCGCCGGAAGAGGGCGTGTAGGGATCGATTGCATCCTTGCCACAGCGGCGCACGAGTTCGGCAAACTCTCCCCATAGAGTCGGGACCGTCCGATATTTGCCTTGCTGCTCCCGATAGATAATCCAGGGATCATAGGGAACGACGGTAGAAGAGCGTTGGGGCCGGATCACTTTCCCTTCGACGCAGCAGGGCAGATCGTACTTCCACCAGTGGGTGCGGGATTTCACAGAAAGCCTCCTTCGGGGTCAGCACTGCGGGCCTGCGTCCGGGCTGTATATAGTCATGGCGCATATTTTTACCTTTGCACATCACTGTTTTTTTTGGTCAACCATTGAATCAGGACAGCAACACGGCAATCCGCCTTCACCTTCAAGGCGGACGCGGAAACGCCGTCGCAAGGAAGCTGTACTTCAGGTTCTCATCACGAGCTCTTGGCGTTGCAGCGTGACGAAGCGTTGCGGAAAGCCAGGCCATGAAACCTCGCGGACGGCCATTTGAGCCGGGCAATCAGTTTGGGAGAGGGCGGCCGAAGGGCAGCAAAAACAGAATGACTCAGGCTTTGCATGCCATGTTGGAGGAGTACTCGCTACCGCTTATGCGCAAGTGCCTGGCGCAAGCTTTAGAAGGCGACGCGCCGGCCATGCGATTGTGCATGGAACGGCTGTTGCCACTGCGACGAGACGCTCCTATTCGGGCGAAGCTTCCGCCCATCGAGCAGTCGCAGGATGTAGCGGCCGCACAGCAGGCGATTCTCAAGGCGGTGGGTCAAGGACAAATGACGCCCAGTGAGGGAGAAACGATCAGCAATATAGTTGAGCGGCGGCGGCGGTCCATTGAGACCGCGGAGTTAGCCCTACGACTGGACGAGTTGGAGAAGAAATATGAGCCCGAGGAGAGGCGATGACACGAAGACAGCCTGGGCGCCGATTCGAGGATGTGCAAACGTGACTTACCTGGCAGCTAAGAGGCATGGCGACGGGCTTAACCAGAGGAACGATGCACTGGAGGAATCGAATCGTCGATCCTACACACGCCGGCGAGAGGATATGGGGGCCGATCAGCAGGCAGGAGACTCTCCATGGGGTTGACCCACAGTTTGCGCCGACGCATCGCACGGCTGGAGGAAGGCTTGGGACCTGTAAACTTACCCAAGCTGGTCATTTGCTGTACCGATCTCAGCTCCGAACGCCGCGCTCGGCTGGCACCGGACGAGAAGATCGTAATCGACTGGGTCGCTGATGTCGTTGAGTACGCCAATGGCCGCTTCCATCGGCCAGCCGCGGCGTTTGTTGCTGACAAAGTAGCTCGTCTGGTAGTCCTGCGTGAATGGGCCGTAACCCACGGTATCTCGCTTCGGAGGCAGCGTGATGGGAATATTGGCGCCTCCTTCGGTCACAAAACTCGTATTGAGCAGCCCGCGAAAGTCACGGGTCACAAGGCGAGCATCCTTTGTTGCGCCGGTCAGCCGATCGAGCTTTTGCCCCATCGTGGCGTAAACGCAGATCCGGACGTCGGCGTCCTGCGTTTCAAGGAGCTGCCTGGTCATGCCTTCTTCCCAACCTGGAATAAAGCGGAAGACATCGGCGGGATCCCAGAAATATGGGATGGCCGGGTTGACGTCGAACAGCAGAACGAGTTCGAGCGGCATCCGCCCCTGGGTCGCGGGACTGTCGAAGATCGTGAACACGCGTGATGTGCCGTCCTCGAACAGAGTCACGTCTCCCGCCTTCAGGTCAGGCACGAAGTGCTTGCCCTGTCTGACATGGAATGAGAGCAGCACCAGCCTTGTCTGGGCGCTGAAGCTGACCCCCGGGGGCTCCTGCGCGGCAGCGAGGGTCGCCAACAGGAGAGTCTGGAACAGGCGGCTGATCATGAGAGGCTCCGGGTGAACGAAATTCTAGTTCGATTAGCCCGACGGGCGAAGGTGGTAAATCTGTAACTGCTTGGAATTCAAAGAACCGATTCGAGGTCACGTCCGAAAAACACACTTAGTCCCTATATTCGCCCTGCTAGGCGCCGATATAGACAATTGAAGAGTGAACAAGGCCTTGTTCCAAAATGGAACGTTCGTACCAAAACGGTACCGGCTATCAGGTTCGCGCGTTCCATTACGAAATTCTCAGTCGAAGCCGCGAGAGGAACGGCGAGGGACTGCCTCCGTTGAGAGGTCAGACGTGAATCGGTCCATCGTATTGAGCCTAGGGACGTAAGGCCCTTAGGAGTACATCAAATCCCTCATCCGGAGACGTTGTTCTCGAAATTTCCCGCCCGTGGTCGCCAGCTTGCACTTAGGAGAGCTTCGGAGACAGTTTAAAACCGACAAAAAGCTCTACCGGTTGGAGAGCTTTCCCAAGGAAGGTGACCTACATGAAAAAGGCAAAGAGTGCTGCCAGTCAAGCTGCAAAGAACGCGGTTCGCGATCGCATCATACTCGAGCATCTGCCGCTGGTGAAGGCGATTGCCATTCGCGTACACGAGAACCTGCCGGTACACGTGGATCTTGATGACCTGGTCCATGCGGGGGTACTGGGGCTGTTCGATGCTGCGACGAAGTACAATCCGGCCAAGCAGGTCGCCTTTTCGAGCTATGCCAAGCACCGGATCAAGGGAGCGATTCTCGATAGTTTGCGGCAATTGGACTGGGCATCTCGCGATCTGCGGCGGCGTCATAAGCAGGTAGAGGCAGCTACGAGGGAGCTCTCGGCCGCGCTGCAGCGCAATCCGACGGAGGCCGAGATCGCGGCGAAGCTCGGCGTCGAGGTCGACCGGTGGCGTCAGATGATGATCGATTTGCGGAGCGTGGGGCTGATTTCGGCTTCGGTCCGTAGTGCCGATCATGAAGACCTTCCTGCCCCCGATTTCCCGAGCAACCCCGATACGCAGCCTGACAACATGTGCTCGCGCGAGCAGATGAAGTCGCTACTTTCGGTGGCAATGAAGGCTCTGCCGGAGCGGTACCAGAAGGTTGTGTTCCTGTATTACACGAACGAGATGACGATGAAGGAGATTGGCGGCGTGCTCGGAATCAACGAGAGCCGCGTGTCACAGATCCACAAGTCGGCTCTCGAGAAAATGCAGGTGGTGCTGCAATCGAACGGAATCAGTTCCAGTCACGCATTCTGATTTACCTTACTTTGTCCACTCTTCTCGGGGCGCTGCTTGCAGCGCCCCTTTTTTTATGGGTGCAAATGCCTAGCCTTCGGGAGAAGTCTTTGAAAGCGGCATGGGCAGGTATTCCTTTGGCATTCAGGCCGCCCGACTTCGGCACGGGCTGCTAGCGGGCTTGGGATTGGGCGCGCCTGTCGCGTTCGTAGCTGCCTTGCCAGGCGAGGTTGCCGCTATCTTCCATGGTGTGGTCGACGAAGCCGTTGGTGACCGGACCGGTCAAACCGGCCGTGTCGTGCTCAGCATCCGCTTTCTTCGCGTCGGTACTGTAGGGCGGACGGTTAAAGGCGTCAGCTCCATGGTCCCCGGATTCGGCAGGGCTGGAAGGCCCTTGGGCGCCTTGGGAGACGTGATCCTCGGGTTTATAGGTGCAGGCGTAGGAGCCGGCAATCAGCATGGCTGCCAGCAAAACGAAAGCGGCGTTTCGTATCATTTCGTTCTCCTCTTTGATTTTAGCCAGGCATTGGGCGACTGCCAGCCGGCATCGTCCAGACGGAGTTCGTCGGGATCCGGGTTCTCAGCTTTCAGTTTTGGCAGGGGTACGATGGCTTTCTTCATTCCTGCCTCAGTGCAGCCACGGGGTCGATTCTGGCGGCTCGCCTGGCAGGAATGTAGCAGGCAACCAGTGTCACCACGCTTACCAACAATGCGACAGCACAGTAAACCCATGGATCGTTGGGCTGAACCTCGAACAGCATCGATTTCAGCAGTCTCGCGCCGGCAATTGAGGCGGTCAAACCCAGGCCCAGGCCGATGCAGGCAAGCGTCAGTCCCTGTCCAAGAATGAGCCGTACAACTCCGCCGGTGCTGGACCCCAGGGCGATCCGCAGGCCGACCTCGTTGGATCGCCGGCTCACAGCGTAGGCTACTACGCCGTAGATGCCGGCCAAGGCGAGACAGACTGCCAAACCTGCAAAACCTGCGAAGAGGATCGTGCGGAACCGCGGAGCGGCGACATTCTCGGAAAGCATAGCCTCCATGGTCGTAAACTTCATGGGGGCTTCGGGATTGCTGTCATGCGCCAGACTCCGCAAGGCCGGCACTAAAGCATTTGGATCGCCGGTGGTGCGCACGACCAGGCTTAAAGCCGCTCCATTGAATGCATGCTGCCCATAGGGCAGGTAGCACTCCGGCATCGGTTCGCGATCCGGGCCACGCTGCCTGACGTCACCAACGACGCCAACGATCTTCATACCCTGTAGGGAATCGAAGGGACAGAAGATGGTCCGGCCGAGCGGGTCCTGATTGGAAAACGATTTTCGTACCAGTGCCTGGTTTACCACGGCGACAAAGGATCGGCCGGCTGTGTCGCTGTCGCTGAAGTCGCGTCCGCTCTGGAGCGGAATTCCAAGCGCCGCGAATGTTCCCGGCGCTACGACGGATAGCACCACGCTCGGCGCGCGCTGCCATTCGGATTGTGGAGGCAACCGGTCGATAAAATAGGCACCCGTCGAATCCACATATCCGGGCGGCGCCATGGTAGCGCCGGCGGCCAGCACGCCGCGCAGCCCGGCGACCCGAGCGAGCATATCCTTAAAGAACACTCGTGTGCGCTCGATATTGACGGATGGCGGGGCCGGCACGGTTGCGCGCATCACGAGAACGTTTTCCGGCCGAAAGCCCAAGGTGACATTATTCAGGGCAACGTAGCTCTTGATGAGCAAGCCAGCCGCACAAACCAACATCACGGCCAACGCGATCTCGGCAGCGACTAGCGCCCCGCGAATGCCGGCTGTCCTTCCGCCGCTCGCAATGCGCGCTCCGCCCTGCTTCAGCGCGTCGCTCAAGTCGACTCTAGACGCATAGAACGCGGGGATGGAACCGAACAGGATGCTGGTGATTACCGAGATGCCGAGGGTGAATCCGAGCACCCAGCGATCGACCCCAACTTCGGCAAGCCGCGGGATGTCGGCGGGTGCCAGAGCCACGAGCGCTTTCGATCCCCAATAAGCGAACGCCAGGCCTAAGAAGCCCGCGACCAAAGCCAGCAGCAGGCTCTCGGTGACCAACTGCCTCACAATGCGCTTACGTCCGGCTCCCAGCGCCGTGCGAACCGCGACCTCGCGAGCTCGGACGCTGGCTTTGCCGAGCAGGAGCGTTGCGGTGTTCGCACAGGCGATCAGGAGCACCACCGCCACGGAGGCCAAAAGCAGGTAGAGTGTCAGGCGAACGTTGCTCACGATTTCATCCTGCAGTCTCGTTACCCTAACGCTCCGTCCCCGATTGGTTTCCGGAAACTGCTGTTCCAGGTGGCGGGCAATTACCGTCATCCCGGTTTGCGCCTGTTCGACCGTCATACCGGTTTTGAGCCGGCCGATGGCAAGGTAGTTTTGCCCGCCGCGGGATCCGGATGGGCCCACCTCTGACACCCAGATGTCGGTGTTGCCGGGAAACCCGAAACCAGGCGGGAGCACTCCAACGATCGGCCGGGTTCCGTCGGCGCCGAGAAGCCGGCCCAAGGCTCGAGGGTCGCCCCCGAAACGGCTTTGCCAGTACGCGTAGCTGATCAGCGCAGCTCCGTTGGCGCCTCTCTTGGTTTCGTCAGGAGAGAAAACGCGGCCGATGAGCGGCTCGATGGCAAAGACCTGGAAAAAGCCGGGACTCACACTGGTCAGGCGGGCGTACTCGGCTGCGCGGCCTGTCATCACCGCCGTTTCGTGCGAGGTGTAATAGGCCATCGCCTCGAAGGACGAACTCTGGTTGCGCCAATCCTGAACGTCGGGAATCGATACCTGCTTCGAAAGGGCGGTAGACGCCTCGCGGGTTGTTGAAGAGTTGGTGAGGGTGACGATTCGATCCGGATTGCGATAAGCCAGAGGCTTAAGGAGTACGGCGTTCACGACGCTGAAAACCGCCGTGTTGGCGCCGATCCCGAGCGCCATGATCAGGATTCCGAGGGCGGCAAATCCCGGAGCCCGACGCAGGTTGCGGCCGGCGTAACGCAGATCACGCCACAAATCATCAATGTAGTTGACGCGGCGCATATCGCGGCATTCCTCCTGAAACCCGGTAAGATTTCCGACGGTCAACCGAGCCAACCTGCGGGCCTCGTCCGGCAGCAGACCACGCGAAATGTTTTCTTCCGTAAGCTGGTCGAGATGGAAACTTAGTTCGCTTTCGAGCTCATAGTCCGCACGGCGACGGAAGAACAGGGAACGTAAGCGGAGAAGGAGTTTGTGACTGGCGCGCATAAGCAAGGAATTCGCCCTTTCGCCTAGGTTATCTACAATTGTAGACGATCATAGTCTCATCGGGTTAGGGCATTCCCTGCCGGAAGATTTATGAAGCAGCGTACCGGGTTTTGAGGATTCTCAGCGCTTCTTCAAATCCCGGTTGGCGCAGGTTGTGCTTGAACTGTTCCCAATGAATCCGGCCATAAACGGTTTTGGAATGGCTATCCGCCAAGTCGACCTCGCGGGCCCAGAAGCGCCGCTGAAAATCGCCGTATGCGGGGAGGGGTTCGCTCCAATCGATGGGCTCGGCCGCGGAACCCAGGCCTAGGAAAGCCATGGCGTAGAACAGGTGGGCGAGTTGCTTCATCACGTCGAAGCGGGCTTTCTGATAGGACGTTGGTGGAGCTCCGAAATACTCTTCAAGATAAATCTGTTCGTCCGCTTCTGTGGTGGCGAGCATATTCGCCACTACGGCCAGTTCGGCGTAGCGATCATTCTGGAATGCAGCCTCCCAATCCACCAGCCACAGGCGGTTTCCATCGAAGAGCATGTTGTCCGGCTTGAAAAGGTCGTTATGACTGGGGGCCAGGTCAGGATCGAGAGATGATAAAGCGGCTGCGACTCGTTCGTATTGATCCAGGAGTTCCTGGAGATCGTGTTCCGGGAGGATATTCGCGGCCCGGAACTTCTGAAGGAACCCTTGGAGGACTGGCCCCGGGTTCAGCAGGAACGTGCAGGTGGTATTGAAAGGGGCTACAGGAAAAGGCGGCAGTGCGTGAAGGGTACGCAGGGTGGCGGGTACGCGACGAAGGGCGTCAGTTGCCGAAAAGGGTACCGTCTTCACAAAATCGGTGATGGAGATCCGATCTTCCGCGCTAGCGTACCGCACGCGTGGAGCGAGTCCTGCTTCGGCCGCCGCCTGCATACAGTCGAAGTGACGTGACATATCGCCGGCGCGGGTGTTGATGCGCAACAGGAATGGCGAGTCTCGCACGACGATGCGGAAGGCGCGGTTGGAGCCGGGCCGCTCGGTCAGGTCTTGGATGTCATCGAAGGCGGTGACGCCGAAAGCTTCTTTCAGGCCGCGGGTGGCTGCCGCGATGTTCTCTTGCGGAATCATGAAATCCTCCCTTCGCTCGGGCTTACAAAGGCTGTGTTGCGAGAAATATTTTGTCCCCTCTTTTTGCAACCAGGTTGTAGATGCTTCCAGTGCCTGTCTTCGCGAGCTTTTTTCGCAGGATCTAAATGCAATGCAAGGCATCGACGCGCGGCGTGGGATGTCGTCTGGCTCCGGGATTTCGAGAGCGATTTGGGTATGCTCTACTAAAACACAATGTAGTTGATGATCAGATTCGCCGGTTCCTGCTGGATTCGGAACGTTCGGACAACTGTCAGTACCCGCCTAATTATAAACGCGCAGGCTACGGGATTGATTGATGTGGTTTTTCGCCAGGCTTCGAAATTCGTCTGCGCTTCCAATAGCAGGCGAAACCGCCTACTTCACCCTTCCATAGGGGTTGTGGAGAGGATGCTGAAAATGAATCGCGGGGCTATTGAAAGCGATAACCTGGCTTCAGTTCGCAGCGATAGAGTTTCGCTCGATCGCTACTAACCTGTAAGTTGCACTGCGCCCAGGAGAGCGCCAGCGTCGGCCCCAGCGGAAACACGATCTCAGTCCCGTTCAAGTCGGCTTCTATGCTGGGTCCTTCGCCGGTCGGCGGAATTGTAAAGCTCATTTCGCGTCCGAAAATGATGGGATAAGCTTCACGAATCAGATCTGTTGGCAGTGTTTGCACGACTTCGGCATCTACCAGAAATGTCACGGTGTCAGACCAATTTCGCACCGAAACCTTGATGTTCCGCCCGCCCCTTGAAAACTGATCGGATTCAATCTTTGTGAACGGACAAGGCCCGGCGATGCATGAGGCGCTCACGTTACGGAACTCGTGCCCTTCTCCCGCGTCCAGCGTTAAGCCGTCAATCGAAGCCTTCCATTTACCGTCAGGAGAACAGGGCTCTGCGCCATTGCACGGAACGCCCCCGGTGTTCTTGACCTCGAATGCCTGCGCACTGCTGCCGACGTCGACCGGAGTGCTGGTCTTAGCCGCATACCTGACGCGCACATCTTTCAGAACCGCCTCCTCGGTGAACGGCTGGGCGGCCGGCTTGAGCGCCGTCATGCGAACCACGTAGATTTGCTCGGTCAGGGGTTGCGAGATCCGAACCGGCTCGTAACCCTGGCGCTGAAATGTCAGACTGGCGCGTTGGCGCAACCAGTAAGCACCGCGAACGGTCATCCGAAAGAAACCTGATGCGTCCGACCGGCTTTGCACCGTGGTGTTCCCAAGAATAGCCGTGACCTCGACGCCGGGAATCGGCAGTTGTTTTCGTGGGTCTGAGTCCTGCAGGATGACGGCGCCCTCAATGGATGTGCTGGCGTGCAGCCTGTAACGCACCAACAAAGTGACCAGGATGGCGAGCCCCAGAATCGCCGCGCCCCAGATGATCGTTTTCTTCTTCATACGTCTTCCTCTTGCAAGCTTCACTACATTAGATAGTAGTGAGTGCCGAGAATATCACCTTACGCCCATTTTCGCGGCGGGCAGCGCTTCGGACCGCCTTAAGAGCCGCGGTATTGCCGCTGCTCGCCGATATCCTGGCGCGTGCCCTTCCGGCGGGCGTGTTGTCTCAGGAAGACGACCTGTTCCTCGACGAATTGGAAAAAGCTAACTATCTTTACTTCTGGGAACAAGCCCATCCTGAGACGGGCCTGGTCAAAGATCGTTGTAATACGCGAGCAACCGACACTGCGAATGTCGCGAGCATTGCAGCAACGGGATTCGGCCTAAGTGCTCTTTGTATCGCCCAGCAACGTGGCTGGGTTTCTATATCCGACGCCCGGGACCGTGTCATTACGACGCTTCGATTTCTCCAGCGCAAGATGCCAACCCACCGCGGTTTTTTCTTTCATTGGGCCAATATCGTCACCGGCGAGCGCATCTGGGACGCGGAAGCTTCTTCCATCGATACAGCAATCCTGCTTTGCGGCGTTCTCACTTGCCGCGAACATTTCCGCTATGCAGAAATCAGCCGCCTGGCCTACGAGATCTTTAACCGGGTGGACTGGACCTGGCTTTCGGAGGACACGACGTTACTCTCTCACGGCTGGAGGCCGGAGGTAGGCTTTCTGCCGAGCCGTTGGGATTTCTACAGCGAACAGACAATGATGTACCTCCTGGGCTTGGGCTCAGCGTCGCATCCATTGTCGGCCGAGGCCTGGAATGCGTGGAAGCGCACCACGTTCGAATATGACGGCCTCCGCTATATCGGCTCCTTCGCGCCTCTGTTTGTACACCAGTACCCGCAAGCGTGGTTCGACTTTCGAGGCAAGCGCGACCGCTATGCCGATTATTTCCAGAACACCACTACCGCTACCGAAGTTCATCGCCGCTTTTGCCTGGAACTGGCGAAGCAGTTTCCCGATTACAGCGACGATCTGTGGGGCATCACGGCGTCAGATTCGAAAAACGGATACGTGGTCTGGGGCGGTCCGCCGAAGCTCGGTCCCATTGACGGAACAGTGGTTCCCAGCGCTTCCGCGGGATCGTTACCCTTTCTGCCGCAAGCCACGTTACGTGTTCTGAAGACCATTAAAAACCGCTACTCACCAAATTGTTGGAGCCGGTACGGGTTTGTGAATGCGTTCAACCCCCTGACAAGGTGGTTTGATACGGATGTCATCGGGATCGACACAGGCATCACGATGCTGATGGCAGAAAATCTTCGGACGGAGTTTGTGTGGAAGACGTTTATGAAGAGCCCGGAAGCACGGCGCGGTCTGGAGCGCGCCGGTTTCAGGAGTTCTTCTGTGGGGGGTTAACACCGGTTCGTTGTATTCACTCACCGGCTTCAGCCCGCAAATTGGCCAGCCTGAAGGCTGCGTTACGTAGTCCAGCGCCGTTTCAGGGGGGTTGAGTCAGACACCGGCGGCGACCACGTTGCCGGAAGGGGCGGCGTCGGATCGCTTTGCCAGGCGTTCGCGGTAGCGGAGGTGACGGAGGCGCGACAGCTCGATTAGAGGACGCCACATGGTGGCTACCAGGTCGTGCTTGATCAGCAGGCGCCAAAAGCGATTGGAGCGTTTGTAGAGGTACGACATCGCGAGATACGGCGGCACCGCCTGCCAATCTTCGGGGCGGCGGCGCCAGATGGAGGCGTGCGAGAAGAGGCGCTGATAAATCCAGGCGTAGCCGTGCTCCAGTTCTTCGGCCGACATATGCCTGGGGCGGAACACCGCGTGGGCGGTGTCGTAGAGGCTCCAATCGCGATGCAGCAGGCGGCCGGACGCCTCCATCTGGCGGAAAAGAGGCGTGGCGGGGTACGGAGTCAGGATGTGAAACGTCGAGCATTCGAGACGGTTCTCCTCTACCCATTCGGCAGTGCGGACGAAGACGTCTTTGCGGTCGTGGTCGAAGCCGAGGACGAAGGAGCCATTCACCTGGATTCCGTGATCGTGAAACAGGCGGACGCGGCGCGCGTAATCGGCTGTTTTTGGCGTTTTCTTCCGGGCTTCGAGAAGGTTCTCGTCAGAGAGCGATTCAAACCCGACGAACACCCCGGTGCAACCAGCCAACGCCATGGCGCGGATGAGGCTGGGGTCGTCGGTGACGTCGATCGACACCGCCGCGCTCCAGATCTTCTTCAGCGGCACTAAGGCGGCGCAGAGCGAACGCAGATAGTCGCGACGGGACCCCAGGTTGTTGTCGACGAACACGCCGTAGGGCTGCCGGTCGGCCGCGAATTCGGCTGCCATTTGCAGGGGGTCGCGAACGCGGTAGGGCATGCGCAGGCCGTCGGTGGCGAGGTAGCAAAAGCCACAGCGATTGTGACAGCCGCGCGTTGCGATCAGGCTGGTGGTGGTGAGAAAGCTTTTTCGTGGAACCAGCGAGCGGCGCGGCGGCGGGTCGTCGTTGTAGTCGTTGTCGTAGTCGGCGGTGTATCTGTGCTGCAAGCGCCCTGCTTCGAAATCGGCGAGAATGCGCGGCCAGAGTTGCACGCCGTCACCCAATGCGAGAGCGTCGGCGTGTGGGGTGCATTCGTCCGGACATGAGAGGACATGCAGGCCGCCCAGCACGACTTTGGCTCCGCGGCTGCGATACCACGCCGCGAGTTCGAATGCGCGGCGGGCAAAAGTCAGGTGAACCGTGATACCCACGAGTTCCGGGAAAGGCTCGCAGGGTGGACGGCCGTGGAGCAGGTTCTCGTCCCAGTACTCGACGCGCCAATGTGCCGGCGTGGTTGCGGCAATGCTGGTGAGGGCGAGGGTCGGGGTGAGGACATGCTTCCCAAAGCTCGCGTTGGGGTCCTTGGGGTAGAAGGGATTAATGAGCAGCGCATAGCGCCGTTCCAGGTGGCCGCGTTCCGCAGTGGGGTCCAGAAACGGGGGGTGGCGCATTTCGGGAGGGATCCAGCGGTGGCGCGGGGGTTGGGCGAAGGGATCGCAGATCGCTTTCACGTAATGTACTTTATCACGCAGAGCTCTTGGTAGCAAGAGGAACTTGTCAGCCAGGATTCATCAAGGCAGCTCACATAGGCTCATGGCTCGCTACGCGGATCTGAGTGGGGATCGAACTGCGCCCCGTCGAGCTTTGCGTTTCCCCAGCGAATGTCAGTCAGAGTTGCCCCCAGGAAAACTGCACCGGACAGGTCGGCGCCCGAGAGGTCCGCACGCACCAGGCAGGCCCCGCGAAAGATTGCCCGCTTCGCATTGCTACCCTTCATGACCGCATCGGTGAAGTCCGCTCCGGTGAAATCGGCGCCAGCGAGATTGGCTCGCGACAAGTCGGCTCCAACGAAACTGGCCTCGCGTAGCGAGCATGTAGCGAGCGATGCCGACTCGAGCTGCGCGGCGTTGAAACATGCTCGGTTCAGAAGCACATCGTGGAACCGCGCCCTGGCGAGAAAGGCACCATCGAAGCGCGCTTCCGCGAACGATCCTCCCAGACAGCGGAAGTCGTCAAGGTCTGCCGCGCTAAAGTCAGCGCGATCAGCGCAGGGCTCCTCGATACGAATACCGGAAAGATCCGCCTGCCGAAAATCGAGTTCCTCCACACGGCCGCCCGAAACAAACCGCGCGGAGCCGCGCCCAGCCAACCACTGCGGAGGAATTTCCGCGCCGCTCATGATCCCGCGGTTGGTCGAGCACCTGCGAGGGGGGTCCATTTGACGCCCTGCGAGGGAACGGTCCGGGAATAGTCAATAAACAGGCCGCTCTCTCGCAAGCGCGTGGCAACCGCGATCTGACAGGCGCGCAACTCTTGGAACGGGGTCGCCCAAGGCTGTTCGGTCAACGGCAAAAACACCCCGCCCCACGATCGGAGTGACCCACCGAACCCTTGCAGACAGGTTACGCCTCCGAGCCGTTCCGTCAGTGCCGACCCGAACCAGGTCCATGCAAAAATTCCTGGAATTCCGTACCGGGAGTACTCCAATGCCTTCGCGGATATGTTTTGCATGGAGGCGATGTGCTCGGGTGTGGGATTCGTCCAGCGGAAATGCAATGCCCCGAATGCCGGTTCGAACCTGTCGGCGAGCCGCGCGATGGCAGCACAAACGCCAGCGATGTACCGTTCCTGAATATCCTCATAGCGGAGCAGAACGCGGGCCACTGGCTGCGGGGAGGCGTCCACAAGGCCCCAGTACTTCGGAGGGCTCAACCTCCAGAGAATCGGAGAGCCTGGTTTGATTCCAGAATGGGCAGCGATATCTTCGGCAGAAAAGGGGAGCCGCTTTCGCTCGTCGCCTGCGCCGTTACCATGGGTAGGCGCGGTCTCGTGCTCGTGGGCTAGCGTATCGAGTATGGCTCTTTGCGCCGCGACGCTCTTAGTCGGTCCGTTCAAGTAGAGCGCGGCGATCACATCGCAGATGGACGAACCAACTTCGCTTTGTCCCGACTCGCTCTGTTCTGTCAAGCATCAATTATAGGTGGGTTTCCACAGCTTGGTCCTTCGCAGGCGAACGACCTGCTTCAGACATGCACAGTGCGCTAACTTTTATACAGGCAGGGGTGGCTCGATAAACTTTGAAAACCGGCTTTTCCGCACCGCCATTTGCGCGGATCGTCATCTCCACATTCATCGTGATGTCAGGCTTTGGCGCGGTCATTCCCGCGTTGCCGGTGCATCTGCGTGAGGACTTTCACGCGAACACCTTCGTCACGGGCTTCCTGATCGGCCTTTCGTCCGGCGCTGCCCTGCTCGGACGCCTCATCGCCGGCCGCGTTGCCGACCAGAGAGGACGCCGGCTTGCTCTTGCCATTGGCCTCGCACTGTGCGAGTTCGCTGGCTTCCTGTACCTGCCATTCTTCCGGATCGGCGGCCTATCCGTGGCGCGCCTGCTGCACGGTTTAGGCGAAGGTTTCTTTCTCACCGCCGCGGTTGCCTGGGCCGTCGACCTGGCGCCGCCTGACCGCCGCTCGCAGGCGCTTGGCTTCCTCGCCTCCGGAGTGTGGGGTGGTGTTTCGGTGGGTCCGCTGATTGGCCAGATCCTGGGTTCGTGGGCTCGAGTATCCTGGTTCGTCGCGTTGTCTTCCTTGCTGGTGGTGCCGATCCTTCACACCACAAGCGAGCGCCGGCTCATGACCCTGCGGAAGGCAGGACGCCTGGTGCCACGGGCGTCCATTCTACCCGGTTTCGTCCTGGGGTTCGCGAACGTCGCGTATGCCGCGATGGCCGGATTCCTGATCCTTCTGCTGAGAGAACGCGGCGTTCGAGGCGCCGGGGCGTTCACCGCTTTCGCATTGATGGTCCTGTTCGCACGCATCACTCTCGGTTCCCTGCCCGACCGTCTCGGCCCGCGCAAGACGCTATTCGCCGGGTTGCTTTTCCTCGCCGCGGGCCTGACCGCAATCGCGCTCAGTTCCAGTGCAGCCGTCGTAACCGCGGCTTCCGCCGTGGTGGGGCTCGGCTATTCCTTCCCCTGGCCGTCGCTTGCCGTGGTGGTGGTCCGCCGCGCCGACCCCTCGGAGCGAGCCTCGGCGCTCGGCGCTCTCACGGCCTTTTACGATATCTTTGTGGCACTGGGATCGCTCGTCGCCGGCGGGATCGCCTCGCGATTTGGACTTCGAGCCGTCTTTTGGATGGCGCTCAGCAGCGTCGCCTGCTCGGCGGTGATTGCCTGGGTATCAGAGGTCGGCCAGGAAGAGGTCGTCGAGGACTTCGAAGAAGCTGTAGCCTGATTTCTTACGCATGACTCGTTACCTTCTCGCAGTGGCGACGGCCGCCGTGCTGTTCGCCGGATGCATCGGGCTGGGCTATCTCTGGCTGGTGATACTCGACATACAGGGCCCCTGGGACGAAGCGGCGCTGGGTCTCATCATGCTGGTTTGGATCCTGGGTGGAGTCTACGTATTCGCTCGCGCCACGGGAATTCCCCTGCGCATCGCACATCGTTCGCGGATCATTTCACCGGCGGAACGCAAGCGCCGGGAGGCTGCGCAACAGGCTTATCGCCAGCGAAGAGAACGCTGCCTGGCAAGACTACGATCCGATCCGGGTTTGTATCGCCTGATCCCGTTGGCCGAAAAAGGAAGGATCTTCTCTGAGGAACAGATCGCGTATTACCGTAACCCTGCCATTTACGTGACTTGTCCCCATCTGCGGCCGATCGAGGTTGCCATGCGAGCCGGCGGGATCCAGACTTTTCTCGTGAACCCCGAGAATTCAAATATCATTGAAGCCGATTGCCTGATTGAGGAGAAAGTTTTGGCGTCGAAAGTGGGAATGGGACCGGAGATAATCTATGTCGAAGTTGCGGACCAGCGCGACGGGCCTAGCGCAAACCTGTTCTGCCGCACCTGCCGGGGTTACATCTGGACAAAACACCCCTGGGAAGCGCAAGCGTCGACGCCACGCTTCCCAAGGCCGATCTGATTTCTACGGTGTGCGGGAGTCCGCTGCAGGAACAAGCGAACCGAGGAGCCCGTGTGCTCCGCCGGACGGTGCAGCCGCGAAGTACAACGTGTTGGCCGCGCCACCGCTGCCGCCGTTGCCCCAAATCAGGCCCCAGAGGCCGTCGATGGCGATATTGTTCCCCTGACCATCCTGCATCTTGCCAAGATAGTTGCCGCTGTTCAGGTCGAACGCCGCAATGGTTCCATCCCCGAAGTTGGCAACGATCAGAGCGTAACTGAATTGCCCAAAATTCGCGCCCGTGACCGCCATGCCCCATGGTACGTTGAGGGTATCGTTTTCCGGCACGAGCCTCTGCAGAAGATTGCCGTTGACGTCGAACACTTCGATCATGCCCGTCGACGGTCCTGTCGCAAAGCCGCCTTGGCCGTTGGAGTAGCCATAGGTAACGTACATACGGCGGCCGAAACGCTGAATATTCGTGGGTAGCAAATCGCTATCCCGATCCGGATCCCAAAAGCCGCCCGCAACCGTGATCGGCTGGAAGTTCTGATCGAAGGTATCGATATTACCGGTCAGAAAATTCGCCGCGTACAGCGTGGGGCCTGCCGCGCTGGTACCGATTCCCAAACCCAGGTAGGCTGCCTTACCGCCATTGTCCACCATGGTTACCGCGCTCGATCCGGCGCCGTTATTCCAGGCAGCGATGGTTCCGTCAATTGTACAAAAGATAAACGATGCGGCTGTGCCGTTCACAGCAAACGTACCGGCGCCCGCGCCATTCCAGACCTGCCCTGTTGGCGTGCCCTGCTTAGCCTGGCCGTTCGCGGACGGTGGTATGGTGACGACGAGTGCCACTACGGTACCGTCGCTCTGATACACCGTGGCGGTTCCTCCCGCCACATTCGAAACCCAAAGGGGGCTAGTCGGGGAACTCGACATTCCCCACCCACCAACAAGATTCGGATCCGTCTTATCGGCGACCCCTGAAGTGTCGGCGACCAGATTATGCTGCACAAAATTCGTTGGGGTGGCGGCGAAAGCTGCTGATATAGCTAACGCACAAAGAGCCCCTTTGATCACAAACTTATCCTTCACGATAGATTCCTCCTTGGCTTTTGAGTCCTAACTGGGTCAAAGCGAGAACCGATCACCGGCGCTCAAAAGATAAACACCTGCGATAAGGTTTGGGCGATGTTATTCTTTCCCTAACTCAGTGTGCCAGTGAGTAACCTAGGTTGTGTCAAACAAACTTGGTGTAGTGATGGATCGGGGTCGGTACGATACCATGATTGGTTGAGTCCCCAACAACGAGCGCTTGCCGCTGAATGCGAGTATCACGAGCGGCTCTACTCCGGGTCGGCGCAAGCGATCTTCGCGCGGCCGGCCGTAAGGGCATTTCGGGCGCACTTAGTGTCGCGCATTCTCGACAAGACCGGCGCGTCGCCTCGATCGCGGGTATTGAGCATCGGGTGCGGCATCGGTGACACGGAACTGCTTCTCGCTCCGCACGTCCGGCATGTGACCGGCATCGACATCGCGCACAATGCGATTCAGCAGGCCCGCCAGGACGCCGAACGGCTGAATGTCCGGAATGTGGAGTTCATCCAGGGCCATCTTGAAGATGTGCAGGAGACCCGGTTCGAAGTGGTGCTTGCGATTTTCTTCCTGCACCACCTGCCTGATCCGGAGTTGGCGGCTTTGCCAGGCCGGGTGGCGAAGCTACTGGCGCCCGGCGGCGTCTTCTATTCGCTCGACCCCAGCCGACTGCGGTTGTCAGGCGCTATCGGCTCGGTGCTGATTCCCTGGATTGTGAGGCGGTATCAGTCGCCGGGAGAACGCCAACTTGACGCGGCCAGCACCGCGCGGTGCTTTCTGGAGGCGGGCTACCAGGCGGAATACGATATGTATGATTTCGGGTCGACGCCGGTGGCGGGGTTGTTTCCCGGGTGGCGGGGCGGATACAGGGCGGCGCGGCGGGTTGACGATATCCTGGTAAAGACACCGCTTTTGCGGAACTTTAGCAGCAATTTTGAGGTTATTGCACGACAACGCGAGATTTAGGCCTATTCGACAGACGGTCCCGCGAACTGGGAACGCGCAGGCGAAACCGCCTGCGCCACCAGGCAGCATAGGCACGCTGAAGGCCGGCTATTCTTCCTCTTCCTCGACGCCCATCTTCGCCGCCTTGGCCGCTGCGATAATCTTGTCCGCCTGCAGCGCCGGCACGTAATCGTAATGCGAAAATTCCATGGAGTACGAAGCGCGGCCCTGCGTCATCGAAATCAGGTCGTTCTGATAGTTCAGCATTTCCGACATAGGCACCTGCGCGCGGATGATTTGCGTGGTTCCCTTGGTGTCCATGCCCTGAATCCGCCCGCGGCGGCCGTTCATGTCGCCCATCAGGTCGCCGGCATATTCCACCGGAGCCTGCACTTCCACGTTCATGATCGGTTCGAGCAAAGTCGGCTTGGCCAGCGCCATGGCAGCTTTGAAGGCTTTGCGGGCGGCGAGTTTGAACGCCATTTCCGAGGAGTCGACATCGTGGTATGAACCGTCGTAAACGGTGCACTTGAAGTCGACCACCGGGTAGCCGGCGAGATAGCCATTCGCGGCGGCTTCAACAATGCCCTTTTCCACCGCGGGAATGTACTGCCTCGGAATCGAACCACCGAAAATCTCATTGCCGAATTCGAAATTGGCGCCGCGCTCCAGCGGCTCGAGGCGAATCCAGCAGTCGCCGAACTGTCCGTGGCCTCCGGTCTGCTTCTTGTGCCGGCCTTGCACGTCGGCTCTTCCGCGGATGGTTTCGCGGTACGGGATCTTCGGCGCGTGCAGCTCGACGTCGACACCGTAGCGCTTCTTCAAGCGGCTAACGATGACTTCGACGTGCTGCTGGCCGCTGCCGGCGAGCAGAAATTCCTTGGTCTGCGGGTCGCGATAGAACCGCAGCGACTGGTCTTCTTCGAGTATGCGCTGGATCGCGTTGCCCATGCGATCTTCGTCGTTGCGGGTTTTGGCGGAGATGGCGTAGGCAATGGAAGGCTCCGGCAGCTTCACCGCCGGATAAGAAATCAACGATCCTTTATCGCCGAGCGTGTCGCCGGTTAAAGTGTCCTTTAGCTTGGCAACCCCACCGATATCGCCGGCGTGCAGCTCCGTCAGCGGCTGTATGGTTTTGCCCATCGGCGAACCGACGTGCGCCAGCCGCTCCTGCGTCGAGGTGCGCGCATTGACAAGGTTCCCGTCATTCTTGACGACTCCGGAAATCACCTTGAAGTAGGTGACGCGTCCGGCAAACGGATCGGCGATTGTCTTGAACACGAACGCGGAAACCGGTTCGCTGTCCTTCACGGCGCGCTCCACGTCGTGGTCATTGAGCTTGCCCGCGACTGCTCCGCGCTCAGTCGGCGCCGGGAAGTTGTCGACGATGAAGTTGAGGATTTGATCCGATCCGATATTCTTCAGTCCCGAGGCGCACAGCACGGGATAGATGCGGCCCTCGCGCACAGCCTGGCGCAGGCCATCGAGGATATGATTTACCGGCAGCGTTCCTTCGGCGAAGAACTCTTCCATCAGAGCGTCGTTGCCTTCGGCCACCATTTCGACGAGCGCCTCGTGAGCCTTGCCGGCGGCGTCCGCGGCGTCCGCGGGGATGTCGCTTTCCTTCCCTTTGCCGTCGCCGTCCGGCGTATAAGTGTACGCCTTCATGCGAATCAGGTCGATCAAGCCCTTGAAGTCCTTTTCGGAACCGAGCGGCAGGTGAATCGGAACCGCATTGCGCCCGAATACCTCATTCACGTTGTCCAGAGCGCGCTCAAAGCTCGACCTCTCGCGATCGAGCTTATTGATCACGATGGCGCGAGGCAGTTTAAACTCGTCGGCGAAGCTCCACACCTTCTCGGTTTGGACTTCGACGCCCGCGACGCCATCTACGAGAATCAGCACGCTGTCGGCCGCGGCGAGCGCCGCCTTGGTGTCGTTGATGAAGATGTTGAATCCAGGCGTATCGATCAGGTTGATCTTCTTCTTATTCCACTCGACGGTGGCAATAGCGGTCGAGATTGTAATCTTGCGCGCAATCTCGTCCTCGTCAAAATCGGTGATGGTGTTGCCTTCATCCACCCGTGTAAGGCGGTTCGTTGCGCCCGCGGTATATAGCAGTCCGGCCGCCAGTGAAGTCTTCCCGCTGTTGCCATGACCCACAAGGCCGACGTTCCTGATATCCGCGCCATCATAGACTTTCAAGGTGAAATACTCCTGAAGTGAAGTTTAAACGCGATCTTAACATAGGGCCGATGGCCGCGGTTCACTGCAGTTTGCCGCGGGCATCCACGGTCCAGATCTGCTCCACAACACCCCCGCGCATGCCGTAAACACGCTCGTGGAGGTTCATCGCTACACAGATGTGGTTCGGAATCATGCGTACACGGTCGCCGACCTTGAAGCCGCGGTCCACCGTCCGAATGTCGACGTACCCGTGCTCTTCGTTCATCTTCGTAAACACGGCCTGCGGCGCTTCGATGAGGTGCCCAAAGCCGGCGTCCGAGGGATTGGAAGCGCGATCGGAAGAGAACGTCTTCGATCCGCCATCGATGATCATCTGCCCCTGTTTCGCGGTGGATACCACGGTAGCGAGAATGTACGCGGCGCAATCCTGCAGCGAGCAGGCGCCGCTCAAGATGGTGTTGCGGTCATTAAACAGATAGGTGCCTGGACGAATCTCGTTCAGTTCCTCGATCTTGTGCGAATGCCACATGGTCGGCGTCGATCCGCCGCTCACGATGCGCGGGGTCAGCCCGGCCTCCTTAAGATCGGCGACGATGCGGCCCAGAAGCTCGGAAAGCGTCTCAATCGCTTTCAGTCCATCTTCACCGAGGGATTTGATATGGCCGGGGTAGAACGCAATTCCGTCGAGCCGGAGCGCGGGCAGCCGCGAAATATCCTTCGCCAGTTGGACGATTTCGGCGGGAGACACACCGACGCGGCCTAAGCCCACATCCACTTCAGCGAGAACGCCGATCTCAACCCCGCCTTCGCGGGCCGCATCTGAAAGCTGCTGCGCCACGAACATGCTGTCGAGCGATACCGTGGTGGGAACGTCGCGAGCCACCGTCATCAGGCGCTCCAGCTTGCGCCGTCCGATTACGGGATAAGCAACGAGGAAGTTTGGCGGTTTGGCGATCGCCATGACTTCCGCTTCGCCAACTTTGGCAACCGTCAGCCCAGCCGCTCCCAGATCGATCTGCTTGCGCGATAAGGCTGGAATCTTGTGCGTCTTGGTGTGCGGGCGCAGGCGCAAACCGTGCTGGCTCGCATACGCCGCCATGCGGCGCAGGTTGCGCTCCATGATATCCAGGTCGATGACGAGCGCGGGAGTGTCCAGGTCCGTCACGCTGGCGGGGGACAATTGCCCAGGAGTTGCGGCGGCGTTCATTTGCCTACGTTAAACCTCATTGCAAGCCGTCCGGCGGGTGATTTGTAATGCAGTTCCAAATCCTTGATTTTGATTTTGCCATCGAGCAGGAAGAACAGCAGGCCGCTCACAGTGTCGTCGGTCTCCTTGGTTGGAAGCGTCTTTTCCTTCAGAACCTGCAGCAGAGGGTTCTCTTTGTTGTTGACCTCTTCCTTGACGCTGTTCTCGGGTACCGTTACGTCGCCGTTACTGCCCGCGGAGCCGCCGCTACCGGGCAGACGTTGCGGGGCGCCCGTGCTCCCGGGACCGCCGCCCCAAATCGGACCACTGGGCGAGCCGAAGGTGCCGCCTTTTCGCACGCCTTGTTGTGTAACCGTCAACGTGGCCGAACCGGCAATTTCACTAGGAGCTGAAGCCGCGGGGCGCTGCCCATCGTTGGTGTTGAGGATGAAGAAATCGTCGTAATCGATGCGGACCGGTTTCTCGGTAAGAGGCCGAACCTTAACGCGGACGACCCAGTAATAGCCGCCGAGATCGTTGCCGAGTTCTTTGACAATCTGCTCCTTGTCGAGCAGGGTTGCCGAGACCTCGACGAGTTCGTTCGAATCGTGTTCGATCGGCAATTTCTTGTCAGCAGACGCCCAGAGCGCCGGCAGAATGGTGATGAGCGCGATGTACCGCATGAGTGCTCCCATGGGCATTGTAACAGTGTGTTATTTAGGCGCTGGTTCGGGGGGCGTGTTTCGGGGTTTAGCTCCAGACCGGGTTAGTTCTTGAGAGCTTCAAAGCTTGTCTTAGTAGGTAGGGGACTCCAATCTCAGACCCTCAATGTGCGAAAAATGGCGGTGGTTTCGTGTTACAAGAATAAGCTCTTCTTCAATCGCGGTCGCCGCAATGAAGGGGAACAATCGGAAAGCCTGCCAGAAACGCATCAATATGCATGAGATCATTCTTGTCGCGCGCACCCACGATCAATTCCAGCGCCGAAGTCTGTGAGATGGCCCATCCTTCGGACAACGCATCGACATAGACGCGAGCCTCGCGCTTGCCGCGCGAAATATCAATTAAGATATCGCTGTCGACCAGGTAGGCATGTTGGGAGGAAGGTTCTAGCCACGAAGATCCCGACGAAGCTGGTTGATGTATTCCACGCTATCGCCGATATCCGTGCGATCCTTCCACATGCCGTAGAAGGCAAAATCGGCGACGGGCCGCGACTTAGACTTCAAGCGCTCCGTCCAGGAGGGCCCGCGAATTTCGACTAGCGTACCGTCCAGGATGTCCACATCTTCAAGAGGTTTGAAGACACCGTTCTCGTATTTTGCAGTGATGGTCATGAACGCGAAGTCGATGGCACGGGCGTCGAATGGTTCCTCAGCCTCATCGTAACAATAACGGAAGAGCGAGGCACTGGAAAAAACGGGCGACCCACGCGGATCGCCCGAGGCTGTGCTTCTGGCTTAGCGTCTTTCTGCTTTTGGGAAATCTTACGAGCAGCCGCTCGTGCCGCCACAGTTCTCGCACTTGTAGCAACTGCCATTGCGGGTCATCAGGCCGCCGCATTCGGAGCACAGCGGCGCATCGGCGACCACCGGGCCGAAGGGCAGCTCCTGCTGGGGCACCGGTTCAGTCGGCTTCAGGATGCGGGCGTCACCGGCTTCCGTGGTGGCGTACTCGGGGCCGAGAAACTTCGCGCCCATCCAGCGGAAGATGTAATCCATGATCGACTTGGCGTACGGGATTTGCTGATTCCCAGTCCAGCCGCTCGGTTCGAAACGCACGTGGCTGAACTTGTCGACCAGGAATTTCAGCGGTACGCCGTACTGCAGCGCAAAGCTGATCGAGGTGGCAAAAGCGTCCATCAGGCCGCTGATGGTCGAACCTTCCTTGGCCATGGTGATAAACACTTCGCCGGGGTTTCCGTCCTCGTAGAGGCCCACAGTGATGTAGCCTTCGTGGCCGCCGATGGAGAACTTGTGCGTGATGGAACGCCGCTCGTCGGGCAGCTTCCGGCGGATCGGGCGGAACACCACTTTCTCCGTCACGACGGGGGCCGGGGCTGCGCCTTGCGAGACCACGCTCTTCTTTTCGCCTTTGCCGGTGCCGGAGCTCAACGGCTGCGTGCGTTTGGAGCCATCGCGGTAAATTGCCACCGCCTTCAGGCCCAGGCGCCAGCTCTCCATGTATGCCTCCGCGATCTCCTCGACCGTGGACTCCTCGGGCATGTTGATGGTCTTCGAAATCGCGCCGGAAATGAACGGCTGCACGGCGGCCATCATGCGGATGTGGCCCATGTGATGGATAAAGCGCTTGCCGTTCTGCGGGCGGAAGCTGCAATCGAAGACGGGCAGGTGTTCGTCTTTCAGGCCGGGCGCACCTTCGATGGTGCCGGTGGCGTCGATGTGGGAAACGATCTTCTCCACCTGCTCGGGGCTGTAACCCAACTTGATGAGAGCCTGCGGGACGGTGTTGTTGACAATTTTGATGACGCCGCCGCCGACCAGCTTTTTGTACTTTACGAGCGCGAGGTCGGGTTCAATGCCGGTGGTATCGCAATCCATCATGAAGCCGATCGTCCCGGTGGGGGCGATCACGGTGGTTTGGGAATTCCGGAAGCCGACACGCTCGCCAAGCGTGTACGCATCGTTCCAGACCTTCACTGCAGCATTGTAGAGGTCGTCGGGGACTCGCCGATTTTCGACGGCGCTGACCGCTTTGCCGTGCATCAGGATGACGTCGAGGAATGACTCTTCGTTCTCGGGATAACGAGGGCACGGGCCAACAGCTTCGGCAATTCGCGCACTGGTCAGGTAGGCCTGACCGCACATGACGGCGCTGATGGCTCCCGCCCAGTCGCGTCCCGCAGGTGAATCATAGGGAATGCCCATCGACATCAGCAGCGCGCCGAGGTTGGCGAAGCCGAGGCCGAGCGGGCGGAAATCGTGCGAATTGCGGGCGATTTTTTCAGTCGGATAGCTGGCGCTGTCGACGATGATTTCCTGCGCCAGGGTGACGGTGTCGCAGGCGTGCCGGAAAGCTTCGACGTCAAACTCACCGCCGGGTCCGACGAATTTCATCAGGTTCAACGATGCCAGGTTGCAGGCCGAATCGTCGAGGAACATGTATTCCGAGCACGGATTCGACGCGTTGATGCGGCCGCTGGTCTTCGACGTGTGCCAGCGGTTAACGGTGGTGTCGAACTGCATGCCGGGGTCGCCGCACTGCCAGGTGGCTTCGGCGATGATTTTGAGCAGCTCGCGTGCTTTGAGACGGCGAACAGGCTGTCCGTTGAGGACGGAACGAGTCCACCAATCGCGGTCTTCCGCGGCGGCATGCATGAACTCGTCGGTGGCACGGACCGAGTTGTTCGCATTCTGGAAGAAAATCGAGCTGTAGGCTTCGCCGTCGAGCGAGTTCTCGTAGCCGGCATCGATCAGCGTGTGGGCCTTCTTCTCTTCTTTGGCTTTGCACCAGATGAATGCTTCAATGTCGGGGTGTTCCGCGTTCAGGATCACCATTTTTGCGGCGCGACGGGTTTTGCCGCCCGATTTGATCACGCCGGCGAAGGCGTCGAAACCCTTCATGAAGCTGAGCGGTCCGGAAGCCCGGCCGCCACCCGAAAGGATGCCGTTCTCCTCGCGAAGGCTGGAGAGATTGGTCCCGGTGCCGGAGCCCCATTTGAAGAGCATGCCTTCGGTCTTGGCGAGGTCGAGAATCGATTCCAGCGTGTCGCCAACCGAATTGATAAAGCAGGCGGAGCATTGCGGCCGGGAGGCACCCTTCCGCAGCTTGTGAATGGTGTCGGTGTCTTCGTCGTAATACCAGCCGTAACCGCGCGCTTCCGTCACGCCGACATTGAACCAGACCGGCGAATTGAAGCAGGCTTTCTGGGTGAGCATCAGGTGAGCGAGCTCATTCCGGAAATTCTCGGCGTCTTCTTCGGTTCGGAAATAGCGGCCTTCGGCGCCCCAATCCGTGATCGTATCTACGACGCGATGCACCAGCTCGGCGACGCTGCGCTCGCGTTCGGGGGAGCCCATCTTTCCGTGGAAGTACTTGCTGGCAACGATATTGGTGGCGGTCTGCGACCAGTCGGCGGGGACTTCGACGTCGGGCTGTTCGAAGATGACGGCGCCCTTATCGTTTCCAATGGCGGCAGTGCGGCGCTCCCACTTTATCTCGTCGTAGGGGGTGCGGCCGGATTCGAGTTTGTGAGTAAAATAGCGGGGAAAAGTAACGCCAGTGCGGCTGGCAACAGGGAGGGCCTTCTTGGGTGTCCTTCCTTCTAAATCCTTGATTCTAGTACTAAGATTGACGCTCAACTGTCCCATTTCTCTCCTCTGCGGAGCAGGCGTCCTTCCTACTCCATTGTCGCAAACTGTAGACGAAGTTTGTGACCGCTCCGTCATAATGCCCCAAGATATAGTGGCTCGTCAAGGATTTTATCTATATGCAGTGCAGTACCTTACGATGTAAGTACTTGGTGGCGTGGAGAGTTCGACAGCGCATTGCGTGCGCCCATACCAAAAACGCACAGGCGAAACCGCCTGTGCCACCCTCGTTTTCATCCACTTTCGTGGATCGGCGGGCGATCAGGCCGCGTTCGCGGCGCGGGTGTTTTCCAGGTCGCGAAAGAGCTCGGGATGCTCACGGAACATTTCCCGAGCAATCCTCGCCTTTTCCTCGAATTCCGCAAGCTCATCGTTAAGACCCGCGAGAACTTGCAGCGGCGTTCTGTGGTGGCCCTTTTCGAAGAATTCCAATTCCTTGCCGATGAAGTCTTTGATCCAAGAGTTCGACTGCACCAGGTCCAGGTATTGGCGGAGAGCGGCCGACTCCCCTTCCCCCAGTTCGTGCAGGGTGTCCGTCTCGTCGAGGAGGAGGCCAGCCAGGCGGGCTGCACCCGATTGGTCCAAGGCTTCACGCAGCGCCGCCGCGATCGCGTCCTCCAAGGAAACGCACTTCTTTCGAATGGGCGGATCGGTGAATTCGTGGAGATGTTCCCCGAGCCACTTCATCTCATCCGCGAAGTGGCACATCCAGGATTCGCGCCGTCGGATGAGGTGGAGGAACGCAGCAAGACATCTATGTTCGTCTTCAGTGATCTGTTCGACTTGCGGACCGAGTAGTGCGGGCATTGGGATTTCTCCTTTTTACCATGGCTCGGTCCGCATGCCGAGTGACTTCGCGTAGACGATCAAAAATGGTGCGTAAACAGGGCAATCAGAAGAATGAACGGAACTGGTACTCCCAACAGGTAGAGAAGAATTGAACGCATCGTAAGCTCCTTAAACTGCCTTTACGTGATCGCGTTGCCGGCCGCCGATGGTGGCCGCATAGCTGGCGCTGAAGGCGCCCATCAGGAAAGAAAGGAACAACCAAAGAAGGAGATGCGACGTCTCCTTCCGCACCTTGTCTTCGGCCTGGCGGGCTTCGTTGACGACGTCCGAAACGCGCTTTTCCGCTTCGGCCTGGCTTAATCCTGTTCTGGCGCTGACCAGTCGTGCCAGATACCCTTGATCGGTAGCGGCCATCTCAGACTGCTTGAGATCCGTGACCAGGATCCGGGAGGCTTCCGCTTTCACGTCAGCAGTGGCGGTGGGCTCACCGGGACGATCGGAGCGAAAGAGCGCGTCGACGAAATAAGCATTCGGCTCGACGAGCACGGAGTTGGACGTACCTTCCGACGTTGTAGTACGGGCCTGCGCCGCGGCACCCGCCATCGAAGCGGCGGCCGAAGCCAGGAAAGCCACGCTTACGACGAGGGCGACAGCCCAGGCGAGAAATCCATTTGCCGTGTCCCGAAAGTAAACTTCATCGCTATGTATGAGCGTCCATTTCGTTCTCAGGCGGCCGGTTAAGTAACCGCCAAACGCCGACGCAATGATCTGAATCACGACTAGCCAGGCGATGGCGACCGCGCCGGCGGTCGAAGCGGTGATCCCGACGTTGGACCACGGTGACACCGCGGACAAGCCGAAGCCCGCACCCAACGCTAACAGGATCAGGTACAAAGCCGACGCGACAAAGGCACCACCGATCACCGCTCCCCAAGAGACTCCAGACGAATGCGCCTCGCGATTCGGCTGGGCTCGTTCGGTAATGGGTTCCACAAAATCAGCGGACGTTACGTAGTTTCCCATCCAGCACTCCTCCCAAAGGGTCGCTAAGCACATTGGCGACCATTCCGCAAAAGAACGGGCAACCCCTTTGTTTATGCGGTTCTCACGTTATTTGGCGGAGCGCAGAACGCGAACAGATGGAGAACTTTATTACCGACCCTTCCTGTAAGCTTCGACATAGCGTTGGCCATGCGGTGGAATATCGCGCTTCTCGAAGCCGGCAAACCAGATCTCATTTTCGATCCAAAAACGCCACATGAACGCTTCGAATGATTCTTCCGCGAAGGAGAGATTTTCGTCCTTCCGGGCTGATTTGTCGTTCTGTGACCAACGACCTCCGTAGTAGCCTTCCTCTTCTTCCGGCGAGCCGTAGAAATCCGGGGATGAAAGTACGGCATGGTCGCCGCTGGGTGCCAGATAGAGATACCAGAACACGCAGCCCTGCGAATCCGACAGGAAGCGAACCAGGTGCCCTTTGCCGCCGTTCGGGGCTCCCAACCCGGGGGACAGATCGAGGTAACAATCGGTGTTTGAGCGCACGCGCCGCGGAAGATCGACGTCAGAAACGAACCGAATGAAGGTATCCGGCAGTGCGATTCCGCCAGAGCGAGCATCATCCTGCAGCGCGCTGAGCGACGCCGGAATCTGTTCACCCGCTCGTTCATCGATGCTGTATTTCACAGGTTCGTTGGCCAAGAGCCAGCCCCAATCGCCTTGCAGTTCGAACGGAAGAGGAGGCAGGGCGAAGAAATCATAACGTCCATAGGTCCCAACTCGAGGACGCAGGTCGCGTAAGCCGGCTTTCTCCAGATCGAAGCTGTACCAGCGGCATGGAAAAGGCGACTCGGAGGGCTTCATGCTCCTACTCTAACGTCTTCACAAATCTTCAGATCCGTTTTCAGGACAATTTAGACGGTCCTGGCTTATCATCGAGTCCTTATGTATCGGCTGACCATATCGCTGATTCTGTTCTCACCTGGCTTTGCGCAGCCGCATCCTCCCTGCGCCGCGCCCAATGGCGCCGGTCCGCACAGCACCAACCTTTATGGGAGTGGAAATCCGTGCGCGTTCACGTATAGCGTGCCGGACCGGATGGAAGGAAAGCTGCTTCTCGATAACCCCCAATGCAGCATGTTCAGCCGGACGGTGGTGAACTGCTCGCGGGCGGTGACCGGCAACTACGGTCAAGTGCGGCTGGCCCCCGGCAGCAGCGGACCGCCAGCGTACGTCGTTCCTTCGACTCCCCCGCCCCTGGGCGTTCCTCGCGAACAACAGGCCCTAGCCGAGCAGTTATGGCAGCGTGCGGCTTCCCTGATCAATCGCGATCAGTATCGGGCGGCGATGCCGCTGCTGTTCCAATGCGGCAATCTGGGAGACCGGCGTTGCCAGGCGACGCTGGGGATTCGTTTTCAGGACGGCTCCGGAGTGAAGGCCAACGATAGGGCCGCCGCGTATTGGTTTAGCGCCGCAGCAGCCCAGGGACATCGTGCTGCGCAGTACGCGTTGGGCGGCATGTACGAGGAAGGCGAAGGCGGACTGCCGCAGGACTTGCACAAGGCAACCGAGCTTTATATCAAGAGCGCGAACCAGGGTTTCGACCGCGCGCAGATCGCTCTGGGAATCCAGTATGAGCTGGGACAGGAAGTACCTCGCAGCCGTACGAAGGCGATTGAGCTTTTACGCGCTTCCGATGACCAGGATGGAAAGTGGATTGCGGGCGTGCTTGCCAATCCGAGAACACCGGCGCGTTTTGCAGATCCGAAGGCCTTTGGGATTACCTGGCGGGTCTGCAGAACGCAATCTTCGCCGCTTCCTGGGCGAAGGCCCGGGCTGCTTTGCCTCATGGCAGCGGAACGCCCTGCATTATGTGTGCCATCGAGCACTCGAACTGGGAGCGTGCGGGCGGCAATTCCAACCTGCACAATCCATTTCGCCAATGATGCTGTACTGCAGCGAAATTGCTCTTCCTGCTTCGTTTGCCCCGCAGCCGGGTTGTGGAATGCATGCCTGTTCAGGCATATCCTCGGGATTAGCACATGCCGAACCGGAATTTTGGAAAAGGTGGGACCGGCGTTTTCGCCTATGCGTTCCCTGCGAATCTAAAGGCAGGCTGAGCCTGCTCCACCCTTCCACATTCTCTAAATCGCCCTCTAAATCGTCGCGGGATGCGAAGAATCAGAGGCTGTGTAAATACCTTGGCCCGCAGCAGGTCCCCTGACGATCGGATGCTATTCCGAGCGCAAGCAGGACGCCGGGTCGATACGCATGGCGCGGCGGGTTGGAGTGCAGGCGGCTAGCAAAGCCGCCGTGATGACGCCGAGTGCGGCAAGTAAGTACGTCCCCAGGTCAGTTGGTGCGACGCCGAACAGCAGGGTTGCGATATAACGCGACAGCAATGCAGCGCCGGCAACACCGATCGCCATACCGACGACGGCGAGCCCCAAGGCTTCACCAAGCACCATACGAAGCACGTCGCCCGGCGCAGCTCCCAGCGACATACGAATCCCGATTTCACGGGTGCGTTGGCTGACAGCATAGGAGAACACGCCGTAGATGCCAATCAGCCCCAGGGCGAGCGTCGTCGCTGCGAAGATCGAAAGCAATACCGAGGCGATACGGGCTGGGGCGAGCGAGGCATGAAGCAGGCTCTCAGCCGGCGCACACAAGTTCGCCGCGAGGCCGTTTTCCACCGTCCACACGCGACGCTGCACATCGGACAGCAAGCTTCCTATGGGGCCGGGGCCGCGAACAACGAGCCCAGCGAAACCCGAGGTGAAGCGGACAATCGGGATGTATAATTCCGGGCGAATGTCCGCGCGAAGGTTATTGTGCTTGACGTCGCCCACAACGCCGACAATTTCGAGTTGTATGGGGTTCTGCCGGCCGAGAATGAGGTGCTGCCCCACAGGATCCTGACCCGGAAAATAGCTGCGCGCCAGGGTTTCGGAGATGATTGTGACCGGCACGGATGTTTCCGAATCCTGGTCGGTGAATTCGCGTCCGCGCTCGAGCGGAATCTGCATGGTTGCAAAGTACCGCGGCGACACGCGAGTAAAGAGCGCTTGCGGGAATTGGCCGGGCGCGGGATCGGGGCGACCGGCGATGCGAAAGCCACCGTCCAGGGTGATGTCTACCGGCCCGAACGGCAGTGGATTCACGAACGCCGCCGAAGTTACGCCCGGCAAACTTCGCACCTGATCGACCACGTTGCGATAGAAAACACGCCGGGAGGATGCGTCGCCATAACGCGTTGCCGGTAACGGAAGCTGCCAGACGATGAGGCCATTCGCGCGAAAGCCAGGGTCGACGGCGCTCAGTCTCGCCAGGCTTCGCAGCACCAGCCCGGCGCCGATCAGCAGCAACATCACAACGGCAACTTCGCAGGCGACCAGGGCGCGACCCAGCCTGCGATGGACGATGCTCGATCCCGTTCGGCCGCCCGACTCACGCAGCGCAGCCGCCAGGTTCCGCCGTGCCGAACCGAGGGTCGGAGCCAGGCTGAACAGCAGGCCGTTGAGCAACGAGATGAACAAAGTGAACAGGAGGACCGCCGGGTCGAGCCGGACCTGATGCAACTGGGGGAAGCCTTTCGGCAGATGCGCCATGATCAGAGGCATCGCCCAGCCGGCAATTGCCAGGCCGGCGACGCCTCCGAGCAGGGCCAATAGCAGACTCTCGGTGAGCAGTTGGCGGACGAGCCGTCGGTTGCTCGCTCCCAGGGATCGGCGCACCGCGAATTCGCGCTGCCGCCCAATCGACTGTGTAAGGAGCAGGTTCGCGACGTTGGCACACGCCACCGCGAGCATGAAGCCGACGGCGGCCCAAAGAACAACCAGCAACCCGCGCACATTACCGACGAGGCTTTCCTGCAACGGGACAGCGCCCATATGAATTCCGCTGTCGACCGCCGGGTAGGCCTGTGCAAGGGCGGCCGCGATGGTTCGCAGCTCAGCCACGGCAGTAGGAAGTGCGACACCGGGTCGCATCCGTGCCGCGACATTGATTTCGACCGAGCCACGACTGGTCCTCAGGCTGGGGCTAAAGCTGATCGGAGCGTACAGGCTTGTGGAAAGGACGGGAAAGCCTGTGTCGGGCGGGAGAACGCCCACTACCTGGTAGGCCTTCTCGTTGAGCATCAGGGTGCGGCCGAGGATTTGAGAATCGGCCCCGAAACGATTGCGCCACAGGGCGTCGCTCAACACCACCACCGGTACACTGCCATCGTCTTCCTGGCTCGTGAACCAACGCCCGAGTTGCGGTCTGATCCCCAAAACACGGGTCATGGATGCAGACATCAGAAGCCCGGTGATGCTTTCGGGCGGTCCGTCGCTCGCAAGCGTGAAAACAACGTTATCGTAAGCGCCTACTGACTCGAAAGTGCGAGTGCGCGCTGCCACGTCGAAATAATTGGGCGGCGAGAAGATATCCGGCTGGTCGTGAGACGCCGGATAGCTGGTCCACAGGTTCACAAGGCGTTCCGGGTGGGGATACGGAAGGGGTTTCAGGAGCACCCCGTTAATGAGGCTGAACATGGTTGAGTTCGCGCCAATGCCGATGGCAAGGGTCAGGATTGCAATGAAGCTGAAGGTAGGTTTCTTGACCAGCACTCGGAAGGCGTGGGCGAGATCCTGACGAAGAATGTTCATTTCCGGCGGCTGTTGCAACTTAGTGGCCGTGGAAACGATTTCAGATTGCGGGTTCGCCGGCGGTACTTTGTCCGTCTATGGCACGGTCGTGTTCGAGAGTGGGAAGGAGCGAACGTTTTTGTGAAACGAAATCTCTCCGAATGGATCTTTCCAACAGCGCGAGGGAGGACATTGTGAACCGCGATGAAGTCTTAGCACACCTGACGCCGTTAGAAGAGGATAACTCGGGCGGGTTTTGTATCCGTTGTCGGGCGTTGCGCGTCCTCATACGGGTAAGGAATGCCGTCGCGCCCATTACCGTCGGGTTTCGGGATGGCATGCGGTTCCACGCCAGCGAGAACGGCCTGGTTCTGGATCCCGGCAAGTCCGGTAAGAACCGGCGCGTGGTGCCGTGGAACGAAATCGCTTGCATTGCCGTCGGCGAGCCGGAGACCACGGACGGGCACCTGTTTCAGGGCTGAGTTGCTGCGATTTGCTTCGCCTGCCTTGGGATCCCTGTTAGTATCCGACTGCCCGGCCGCCGCGCCGTCCGTCCGACCAGCCCAATCTCCAGCCGCTGCCCTCCTCGACCATGATGGCGTGCACGTCGCCCTGTGAACGCAGTTTGGGATTGATGGTGTGGCCGTAGGAATGGAGTTTCTCCGCGACGTCAAAGACCAGGGCGGCAGGTTCGGCATCCACGCGGTCGGGCAGGTACTGGTGATGAATTCTCGGATATTCGACCGCGTCCCGCAATGACATCTTCGAATCGATGATGTTCACGATGACCTGGAACACGGTATTCGGAATGGTCGCTGAGCCTGGAGATCCCAGTGCAAACCAGGGACTGCCGTCCGGATGAAGAACGATCGTCGGCGTCATCGAGGAGACGGGGCGCTTGCCGGGCTTGATCTCGTTACGGCTACCTGCCTGATTGCTGAAGCCGCTCATAATGTCGTTCAGCAGCACGCCGGTACCGTGCGCCATGACCTGCGAGCCATAGAAACTGTTCAGCGTGTATGTATTGCTGACGATATTTCCGGCCTCGTCGATGATCGAGAAATGCGTGGTGTCGTCGGATTCGTAGGCCGAATCATCGGCTCGCGTCCTGGCAGATGGCGTGGCCCGATTGGGCTCGATGGTGCTGGCCAGCTCCTGCGCGTGCTGGTTGTTGGTAAGCAGATCGACGGGCACCGGAAAGAACGCAGGATCGGCGGAATACTCGGCCCGATCGCGATAGGCGCGGCGCATCGCCTCAATCATGTGGTGGCGTTGTTCGACGGAGCCTTCGCGAGCCAGTTCGGAAGGAAAGGTCTCGAAGATGTTCAGCATTTCAATCAATGTCGTCCCGCCACTGGAGGATGGAGGCATCGACAGGATCTGATTTCCTCGGAACGTTCCCTTCACGGGATCGCGCTCGATAGCTTTGTACGCCCGCAAATCGTCGTAACGAATGGTCCCGTCGTGAGCCGCCATATCGCGATCGATGAGATGCGCGGTCTGCCCCTCGTAGAACTCCTTCCAGCCGCTTTTCTGGATGCGCGCGATGGTAGCGGCAAGGTCCGGCTGCCGGACGATCTCGCCCTGCTTCAGCGGTCGATCCGAGCCATGCAGGAATACTTTGGCGCTATCCGGGAAAGCCTTCATCACCGGCGCCTGCAACGCCAGGACCAATTCCATTCGTTGGGAAGCGGGAAAGCCATTCTTGGCGAGACGGCGCGCTGGTTCGAGCACCACCTTCCAGGGCAAGTGCCCAAAGCGTGCGTGCGCGAGTCCCATACCCGCGACGGTGCCGGGCACAGCCGAGGCCTTATAGCCGACGGTGGAATCGAGGCGGGCAGTGAACATGCCGGGATGCGCCAAAGCCGGTGCGGTCTCCTTGTAGTCAATCGCGCGCACGGTACCGTCGGCCATCCGGATCAACATGTATCCGCCGCCGCCGATATTTCCCGCTTCCGGATGGACAACTGCCAGCGCGAACGCTACAGCCACGGCCGCATCGACGGCATTTCCGCCCTTGCGCAGGATGGAAAGACCCACTTGCGAGGCGATCTCGTTGGCGCTCGCGATCATGGCTTTGGGCGCGCGCTCGGGCTGGCTCACCATCGGACGCGCCGCTTTCAGTTCGAGTCCACTCTGGGACACCTCCTGGGCGTGAACCAGGCTAAGAACCGCGAAGATCACGAAAAGGCGCATAACGTTATTGTGCATCGGCGCCCTTGGCTACAATGATGGAATCGCAATGCGCCTGGTGCCGATTGCCGCGGCGGTGGTTTTGGTGGCGGTAGCGGCATGGGCGCAAAGGGTACGTTTCGAGCGCGACGACGTGAGACCCACCTTCCCAGCCAACGGCGAGTTTCACTTCATCCGCCTTGAGTACACCGATCTGCCCCAATTCCATCGCCGCTGGGGGTTTGCTTCCCGTGGCGGGCGCGGCGAAGGCTGGTGGATGGTGGATTGGCCCGATGCGGACGATCATTTCTCGCTGGGCATCCAGCGGCTCACGCGTATTGATACGGCCGAACCGCGGCACTTACGGCTAACGGATGACAAGCTGTTCGATTATCCCTGGATCTACGCTACGCAGACGGGGTGGTGGGGACTGAGCGAGGCCGAGATCGCGCGCTTGCGTGAGTATCTGCTGCGTGGGGGCTTTCTGGTGGTCGACGATTTCTGGGGTCCCGAGCAGTGGGAGATCTTCCGTGAGACGATGGACCGCGTGCTGCCGAATCACCCCATCACGGAGATCGCTTTGAGCGATTCGGTGATGCATGTTCTGTACAACATCGGGGAGAAGGACCTCACGTTCATTCCCGGTACACGTCATTTGCGTATGGGAGCGGGCGGGAACGTTGTGGTTCAGCAGCCGCCCGGCACATCGCCGGCGTGGCGGTCGCTTGCCGACGATCGGAATCGGATGGTTGTGGCGGTGAACTTCAACACGGACGTTGGAGATGCCTGGGAGTATGCCGATTCGCCGGAATATCCTGAAGCTATGACGGCGCTCGCGTACCGCTACGGCATCAACTACATCATCTACGCGATGACGCACTGACAATCACATATTCAATATGCGCCTGAGCCTGCTTTGTATCTGTTCCTTTGTCGCGTTTGCGCAACCTCCGGCTACGCCGAAGAAGCCGGTGACGGATGTCTATCACGGCGTCAAAGTAGTGGACGATTACCGCTGGCTCGAAAACTACGCCGATCCTGCGGTGAAGGACTGGAGCAACTCTGAAAACGCATACGCCCGCAAATTCCTGGATGCTTTGCCGATGCGGGCAGCGATTTTTGAGCAGCTCAAGGAACTCAACAGCCATCCCTCGCCTTCGTATTCCTCGCTCGTCTATCGTCGCGGCATCCTCTTCGCGCTGAAGACCCAGCCGCCGGCGGAACAGCCCATGCTGGTGACTTTGAAATCCGCCGATGATCCGGCGTCGGAGCGGGTGATCGTAGACCCGAATAAGATCGACGCGAAGGGCGGTACGGAGATCGATTTCTACGTGCCATCCCTCGACGGGAAACGTGTTGCCGTGTCGTTGTCGAAGGGCGGGAGCGAGAGCGGTGATCTGCATTTTTTCGATGTCGCTACCGGGCGCGAGATGGAAGCCGCCATTCCGCACGTCAATAACGGAACCGCTGGCGGCAGCGCGGCCTGGAATGCCGACGGGTCGGGTTTGTATTACACGCGGTATCCGCGGACCGGAGAGCGCGCGGCGGCCGACATGGATTTTTATCAACAGGTTTATTTCCACAAACTCGGTTCTGCGGAGAGTCAGGACAGGTACGCTCTGGGGAAGGAGTTTCCGAGGATCGCCGAGATCACGCTCAATACGTCTGAAGACGGCAAGTACGTGTTGGCCCGTATGGCGAATGGCGATGGCGGCGAGTACGCGCACTATCTGCTGGGGCCTTCCGGAGAGTGGACGCAGATCACACGGCTCGCCGACGAGATTCCGGAAGCCGATTTCGGGCCGGATGGCAATCTCTACGTGCTGTCGCACCTGAATGCCCCTATGGGCAAAGTGCTTCGCGTGCCGGTTACACAACCGCAGATCGCGAACGCTAAGACCGTCATACCGGAGGGCAAGTTCGCTATACAGACGTTAGTGCCGACTCCTCATTTCTTATACGTCGTGGATGAGGCGGGCGGGCCGATGCAGATTCGTGTGTTCGATATCAAGGGGACGGAACAGACGCAGGTCCCGTTGAAACCGATCGCATCGGTTGCGGAGGCGCTTCGCACTACGGGAGACGATCTGTTGTTCGCGAGCGAGACTTATCTCGAGCGGCCGGCCTGGTATCGCTATAACCCGGTATCGAAGAAGAGTGCGCCGACCGCGCTGCGGGAAGCCGCGCCGGCGAATTACAGCGACACGGAGGTGGTGCGGGAGTTCGCTACTTCAAAAGATGGAACGCGGGTTCCGTTGAACATCATTCGTCGTAAGGGCACGAAGCTCGATGGATCGAATCCCGTGGTGCTGTATGGATACGGCGGATACAACATCAGCCTGACACCGTTTTACTCGGTGCGCTTGCGGCCGCTGCTCGACCGCGGCGTGGTGTATGTGATCGCGAATCTGCGTGGCGGTGGAGAATATGGCGAGGCTTGGCATCAAGCGGGCATGCTCACGCGGAAACAGAATGTTTTTGACGATTTCGCCGCGGCGGCTCACTGGCTGATCGACAACCACTACACGAATCCATCAAAGCTCGCGATTGAGGGCGGGAGCAACGGCGGGCTGCTCATGGGCGCGGAACTCACGCAGCATCCGGATTTGTTTCATGCCGTCGTGTCACACGTTGGGATCTATGACATGCTGCGCGTGGAACTGTCACCGAATGGGGCGTTCAATGTGACAGAGTTCGGGACTGTTAAGGAGGCGGATGAGTTTCGCGCATTGTATGCGTACTCGCCTTATCATCACGTGGTGAATGGGACGGAGTATCCGGCAGTTTTGTTCATGACTGGAGACAACGACCCGCGGGTGGATCCGGCGAATTCTCGCAAGATGACGGCCCGGCTTCAGGCTACCGGGACCAAGCTGCCTGTTTTGTTGAGAACTACAAGCATCGCGGGACATGGTATCGGGACGGCGTTGAGCGAGCGGGTGGCGGAGGACGCCGATTTCGAGGCGTTTGTGCTTGCTGAGATTGGCGCCGCCGGCTCGCGGCGGCCTTAGCAGCCCGCATGCGCAGGCGAAAGCGCCCGCGACACCCTAGCGAGCCAACGTGGGGCGGCATTCAGCCTGCCCGACTTCAGCCACGGGCGTGGCGGGTTGATAACCTGCATCACAGGCTCACCCAACACTGAGCGGCATTGGCCTCAAGGCTGCGTTACTAGAACGGAAGAATTTCTTCGCGGACCGGGTCGAAATCGATGCGGCGCTTTTCGACGTAGGAGATGTTGCCGAGGTGCGATGCCTGCGCTGAGCGATGGCCGATCAACACATCGCCGCTCGGCAGCTTGCGGGTGCGGACGCACTCCAGGAAATTGCTGACGTGATCGTAATCGAGGTCGCTGGACGCTTGCACGGTTACCGGCTGCGCGTTCTTGCCCGGGGGCGTGAAGACGTACCGGCTGCGATCAATGTACAGGCGACCTTCGGTCCCGCACATTTCCACCGCCGCGCCACCGATGCCTGGAGCTAACGTCGCTTCGAACGTGGCAGTGAACTCAGCCGGGTACTCGAGCGCCACGTTAATCGTATCCGGCGCGGTCCGGCCATCCTTCGCAAAGTAAATCCCGCCCGCAGCCACGGCAGTCTTGGGAATCTCCTGACCGGTGAACATGTGGACCACATCGATCCAATGTGTGAACAGGTCGGTGACCTGTCCGCCGCCGAAATCGAGGTAAGCGCGCCAATTCCAGTACTGCTGCGGATCCCAGTCGCGCCACTTCAGAGGACCGAGATAGCGCGCCCAATCGAGATTCGAAGGCTTCTGCTGCAGATAGTCGGGCGCCTTCCGCAAATGGTATCCGTTGCCGTGCCACCAGGTGCGCGCCAGTGTGATCTTACCGAGCTTGTTGGTGTCGAAGTATTCGCGCTTGGCTTCGAGATAGTGTTTGCCCGAGCGCTGCTGCATGCCCACCTGGCAAATTCGCTCGTTCACGCGCGCGGCCTTCACAATCCTGGGGCCTTCGGCGGGCGTCAGCGTGAGGGGTTTCTCGACGTAGACGTCTTTTCCAGCGTTCAGCGCATCAATGGCTGTTGCGGCGTGCCAGTGATCGGGCGTCGCGATCAGCACCACGTCGATATCTTTACGCTCAAGCAGCTTGCGATGATCCGTGAAGGTGGCGGCATGAGGCGCGGTCTGCAGAGCTTTGTCAATCTGCTGAGCGTAGATGTCGCAGAGGGCAACCACATCCACTTTGGGGTCCTTTTGGAACCGGGACATGTCCCAACGGCCGCGCTCGCCAGCGCCGATCACGCCGAGTTGTACGCGGTCATTGGCCCCCAGCACACGCGAATAGGAGAGAGCCGTCACGGCGGCGGCGCCTCTTAAGAAATCACGGCGATCAGATATGGAAATGGCCATCACGACAACCTTTCTTTATAAAACTCAATTCTATCGCCCCAGCAGACGCTTGTACCAGGGCTGCGGCTTTTGCAGGCCGTCGAGAATCCAGATTTCCTGGCGGGGACGATTCACGGTGTACACGATGTCTTTGGCGTCGGACGTCACAGCGGCGCTCAAGCCCGGGTTGCCGTTGGAATAGGGCGCCAGTCCCGCGAGATCACGCATTTCGCGGGTCTTGCCGGTAGCCACATCAATCGCGACCAGGGCTGGTTTGTCGAGCCGCACCTGATAGAGTGTCTTGCCGTCGCGAGCCCATGCAGTGGGGCCGTCGTCGCCGGGCAATTGACGAGTAGTCTTACCGTCGGGGGTGACGATCTGCAGGTGCCCGCTAAGGTCGTGGTCAGCAATCCATTCGCCCGTTGGAGACCAAACGGGAGCGGCCCATCCGTATAGCCCCTCCGCCACGGTCACCGGTGGCTCACCACTTCCTGGCCGTACTTTGAGGAGCCCGGGCTTGGAGTGTTCCACCGCCGAATATGCGAGCCAGTTTCCATCCGGGGACCAGGTCGGCGACAGCTCGATCGTGTCACTCGACGAAGTAGCCCGCACCGGCGTTCCTCCCGAGGTGAATACCGTGTACAAATGAATGCCGGAACGGCCCTTCACGCAAACGGCTACCCGCCGCCCATCCGGCGAAAATACGGGACTCAACAGTCCCTGCGCAGATTCGCCATCCACGGGAACATCGTTCGGGGTAAGTAGAGGCCGCTCCCAGCCTTCAATCAAGCTCTTGAGCCAGACCTCGTCGACTCCCCGGCGATTGGTGATGTAAACCAGCATCTGCGACACACGCGAAGCGTCCACCTTTTCCTCGCTTCGAGAACTGCCAAGCAAGGTACGGATCGGCCCGTCGCCAAGCGGCACTGCGATCACATCCGAGTGGGACAGGTTCGATGAATAGGCCGCGCGCTCGCCATCTGGCGACACGGAGGGGGTGAGTGCAGACCGGTCCTCCGTGAGAACCGCCCAGTAGTCTCCAGTCTTTGTGTCGGCCATGAACAACTGCGAATGCGTGGCCGCGGGAGAATCGGAGAACAGGAGGTAACGGGAGTCCGGCAACCAACTGGGTTGGGGAGTCGAGGAGAAGTCCGTCTTACGACGAAACATAGGGCGAGGCTGTCCCGGTGGCCACGGTAAAAGCCACGATGTCTCGCCTTCGTTCCCCAGAGCGATGGACAGCAGGATTTGTTTGCCGTCCGGAGCGAACAACACGGCGGGGTTGTTGTACCACTGCGTGGCTTTCAGTTGCAGTTGCTCGTACTTGCGGCGCGGTGCCTCGGGGGGACTCGCAATCCACAGCGCCAGCCCGTTTTTTTGGGCTCGCGCTTCCCATGTCACCAGAGTCTTGCCGTCAGGAGAAATCGTCCCGGATTGCACATCGGTCTGAACCTTGATACTCGACCCGCCGCCTGCGGGGACACGGCAAAGAACAGCGCCCTGCGTCTCGAAGTAGCAGCGGAAATATATCGATTGCGAATCAGGGCTCCAGAATGGCGGCGCACCTGTGTTCACACCGACGTCTGATCCGGTCACCTGGACGGCCGTGGCGGCGTTGAGCGGCTGGACGTACAAGCGCCAGGTCCTGTCGTCATCGGTACCCAGGAAAGCGATGCTCTTGCCGTCTGGCGACCAGGCAGGGAACGTCTGTCTTGCGAGCCCGGTGGCGAAAGGCGACAGCCGGTAACGTGAGATATCGACAGCTCGCGAGGAGCGCAGCAGGGCGGCTGCGCACCAGGCGATGAGCGCGCCAGCAAGAACGCAGACGGCCGGTATGGCGGCCCGGAACGTTCGCCGGCGTGAAGCGACTGGCCTTTGCTCGCTCGTGCCGGTGGCCGTGAGTTCGCCGAAATGATCGCGGAGCTGGGCCAGTTCACGCGCCAGGTCGCGGCTCGACTCGTAGCGGCCTTCGCGGTCCTTGGCGAGGCAGCGGTCGAGGATCCAACGCAGTTGGGCGGGAACGGGGCGCTCGACCGGCGGCGGATCCGCTTCGACGATTGCCGACATCGTTTGCACTGCGCTGGGCCGCTCGAAGGCCTGCTTGCCGGCGAGCATTTCGTAGATTACGAGGCCGAGACTGAACTGGTCGGAGCGATGGTCGACTTCTTCAGCGCGAGCCTGCTCGGGGCTCATGTAGCTGGCCGTTCCGATGACTGCTCCGGCGCTCGTCTGCCCGGCAGTCTGGGTGGCGTCGCCGATCGGAGCCTGGGTCTGCACGCGCGCGACGCCGAAGTCGAGGATCTTCGCCACGCCATCGGGCGTGATCATGACGTTGTCGGGTTTAAGGTCGCGGTGCACGATGCCTGCGGTGTGCGCAGCGGCCAATCCGGAGGCGATCTGCGCGGCAATTTCGACGCATTTCCGCGACGAAACGGGACCTTTTGCGATCAAGCCACGCAACGACTCACCGGGGACCAGTTCGCAGACGATGTACGGCGGGTGGTGGTCGAGGCCGACATCGTAGATCGCCATGATGTTGGGGTGATTCAACGACGCGGCCAGTCGGGCTTCCTGTTCGAAGCGCCGGCGACGTCCGGCGTCTTGAGCCAGCGATTCGGGGAGGAGCTTGAGCGCGACCTGACGGCCGACGCGCGGGTCGAGGGCTTTGTAAACTTCGCCCATCCCCCCCGCACCGAGTTGCCCGAGAATCTGGTACGGGCCGATGGAATTATCGGGCATGTAGTGTTCAGTGTATCCAAGCGTCCCGCGATTCCGGAGGTTCGTCCCAGGGGTGGTGAAAAAGCGGCGGGCGGCGAGCCACAATACCGGTATGCGTATAACACTTGCGCTCGTGTTGATCGCGCCGGCAGCGTTAGCCGCCGATTCGGGATGGACCGCTTATGGAGGCGATGCAGCGGGCACGCGCTATTCGGAACTGAAACAGGTGACGCGGGAGAATGTCACGTCGCTGAAGCCTGCCTGGACCCACCACACCGGAGCCCTCTCGCCGGAAAGCAAACTCAACGAGAAGGCTGCGTTTGAATCGACGCCGATTCTGGCGGACGGCTCACTGTACCTGACCACGCCGTTCAACCAGGTAATCGCTCTCGACCCTGAGACCGGGGTGGAGCGCTGGAAATACGATCCCAAGGTGGACCGCTCGCGCGGGTACTCCGAGGTGACATCGCGAGGGGTGGCGTCGTGGATCGATTTCGAAGCACCCTCCGGCGCGACGTGCAAGGTTCGGATTTACGAAGGGACAATCGACGCGCGGCTGATTGCGCTCGATTCGAAGACCGGCAAACCGTGTGCCGATTTCGGCGATGGCGGAACCGTGGACCTGACGCGCGGGGTCGGTTATGGGCCGGAGTTTCGCGGCGATTACCAGGTGACGTCGGCGCCGACGATTGTCGGCCATATGTTGATTACGGGCTCGTCGATCGGCGACAACGGCGCGGTCGACATGCCACGCGGTGTGGTTCGCGCTTATGATGCGCGCACGGGCGCACTGCAGTGGACCTGGGACCCGATTCCGTGGGCTGAAAAGCAGCAGGTACGCACCGGCGCGGCGAATGCCTGGTCGACCTTCGCGGCGGATCCGGCGCGCGACCTGGTTTTCGTTCCAACCGGCAGTGCCAGCCCGGATTACTACGGCGGCGCTCGCCCGGGCGATGACAAGTGGGCCAATTCGGTGGTGGCGTTGAAGGCTTCGACGGGCGCTTTCGTGTGGGGATTCCAGGTGGTGCATCACGATCTTTGGGATTACGATGTGCCGTCGCAGCCTACTTTGGTTGAGTATCAGGGCAAGCCGGCTGTCGCGGTGACGACGAAGATCGGGCATGTGTTCGTGCTGGATCGTTTGACTGGTAAGCCGCTTCACACGGTCGAGGAGCGGGCGGTGCCGAAAAGCGACGTTCGCGGCGAAGACGCGGCAGTGAGCCAACCGTTTCCCTCGTGGAGCCCGATGGTTCCTCAGCGGCTGACGGCAGACGAGGCGTGGGGCGCCACTCCCGAAGCTCGCGCCTGGTGCCGTGAGAAAATCGCTTCACTGCGGAACGACGGCCTCTTCACGCCTCCCACCGAGCGCGGCACGATCTCGTTCCCTGGTAACGTCGGCGGCGTGAATTGGGGAAGCGCCGCGTGGGACCCGGTGCGCAACGTCCTGATTGCGAATACGAACCGCGTTGCGGCCGTGATGAAGCTGATTCCGCGCGAGGATTTGATCAACGCAATTGCCAGGCGCAAGGAAACGGAAATGCCTTGGGGTGGTGAGTTCGCTTTGCAGCGCGGCACGCCATACGGAATGCATCGGGATTGGCTGGTGGCTCCGAACGGGCAGCCTTGCAATCGCCCACCCTGGGGAGCGGTAGTGGCCTTCGATCTGAATAGCGGCAAATTGCGGTGGGAGTCGGCGCTGGGCATTCAGGGCGAGGGTTGGCCAAAGGGCTCGCTCAACCTCGGAGGACCGATGGCGACAGCGGGTGGACTGATTTTCGCCGCAGCCGCGGTCGACCCGCACCTGCGCGCCTTTGACAGTGACACTGGCAAGGAGCTGTGGACCGTTGAGCTTCCCGCGAGCGCCCAGTCGACACCGATGACATACGTTTGGAAGGGCAAGCAGTACATCGTCATCTGTGCCGGAGGGCACGGTAAGATGGGCAGCAAAATGGGGGATGCGGTGGTCGCGTTCGCGCTGGAATAGGTCAATACTAGCGGCGCCGCGCTTGTCTTGACTGATGAAGGCGCATGGCCGGACTGGCGGCTGCCGTTTTTCGACTTTACGCGGTGGCCATATCGTCCCCATGTGCCGCAAGTTTGAGAGCTTTGGCGACTTGTATCTGGTTACGAATCCCCGGTTTACGTGGCGACTCCTACGGCAGAAGCAAGCCGGACGCCGACCTCTTCTATTACGATTTCGAACGCTGAACGCGAAACCCGGCTAGAATAAAACTTGCCAGGCTTCGGGCTCCGTGCAATGGGCGGTCGTAAACCCCGCCAGGTCCGGAAGGAAGCAACGGTAGCGGTTTAGCTTGTGTGCCGCGGATCACCCGGGGTCTGGCTTAGACATCGCCGCATTTTCTCTCCATGTACCAGGTCATCGCCCGAAAGTACCGGCCACAATCGTTTGCGGAGCTGCTGGGGCAGGAACACGTCCGCACCACCATCGAGAACGCCATTTCGCAGCGGCGCATCGCGCACGGCTACATATTTGCGGGTCAGCGCGGGACGGGCAAGACCACCGTCGCCCGGATTCTGGCCCGATGTTTGAATTGCGTCGAGGGCCCGACTCCCAAGCCTTGCGGTGTGTGTTCCAGTTGCACCGAGATCGCCTCGGGAGGGTCTGTCGACGTCATCGAAATTGACGCGGCGTCGAATCGCGGCATTAACGAGATGCGCGAGCTGCGGGAGAACGTGCGCTATCGCCCGGCCCGCGATCGCTACAAGGTTTTCATCATTGACGAAGCGCACCAGATTACGAATGAGGCCTTCAACGCCCTTTTGAAGACCCTGGAAGAGCCGCCGGAATGGGCTGTTTTCGTCCTGTGTACCACCGAAGCGCACAAAATTCCGACGACTATTGCATCGCGCTGCCAGCAGTTCAGCTTTCGGTCCGTCGACTTTTCGGAACTGGTCGGCCGCATGGAGTGGATCTGCGCGCAGGAGGGCATTCAGGCGGACGTGGAGACCCTTTCGGCGCTGGCGCAGGCGGGCGAGGGCAGCGTACGCGACTCGTTGTCGGCGCTCGACCAGGCGATTGCATGCTGCGGCACGACACTCAACGCGTCTGAGGTTCGGGCGCTGCTCGGGATGTTCTCGCTCGACTCGCTGGGTGAGGTGACTGCTGCCCTGCTGGCGCAGGATTCGCGGCGCATGCTCGAGGTCGTTATGGAGTTGGAGCGCAACGGGCGCAACCTGCAGCATTTCTGCCGTGAGTTGTCGCGATATTTCCGCAATCTGCTGGTGGCCAAGCTCGTGGGGGCGAATACGCGTCTGATCGCGGCCACGCCCGCCGAACAGGAGAAGCTCGCGCAGGCCGCGGCATCGTTTTCCGAAGAAGACCTGACGCGATATCTGCAGCTCACGCTAGAGCTGTTCAAGGATCTGCAGTTTTCGCTGCAACCGCGGCTGCATGTGGAGATCGGGCTTTTGAAGCTGGTGCATGCGGGCAGGCTCATCACGATTGAGGATGCTCTGGCCCAAATGAAAAGCGGACGTCCGATGACGGCGGAACCGGTAAAAACAGTAAAGCCGGCCGTTGCCACGCTGCCGGCTCCTACCCGGGCCACTTCCGCGCCGAGCCCGAAGCCGGCGCCTCCATCGCCCACACCGCCACCGCCTCCCGCGCCGGAGCCGTCAAGCGGCGACTGGAAGGATCGCTTATATCAAGCGCTGGTCGAGCTTGGCATGCAGTTCACCGCAGATGCCCTGGAACACTCGCAGGTCATCGACAAAGGCACGGAGTTGCAGTTCGTCACGACGCCCGAGTGGCAGCTCAGCATGGATGAACGGGAGTTGCAGAAGGCTGTCCAGAAAGTGGCCGGCCGGCCGATGAAAATCGGAGTGACGGTTGGGCAGCCGGAGGTCAGCTCGGCCCCCAAGGCGCGGAAGGCGACCGAGGATGAAGTCACGGAGCGGGCGTTGTCGCATCCCGACGTTAAGCGATTCCAGGAGATGTTTCCAGACGCGCATGTACGGACCGTCCGCAATCTGAAAGAATAGTGAGCAACCGAGGATAACCAGAAAAGGTATGAAACTACCAGGAAACATGCAGGCCATGATGAAGCAGGCCGAACAAATGCAGCGCAAGATGCAGGAAGAGATCGCGCTCATCCGCGTCGAGGCGACGTCCGGCGGCGGCATGGTGACTATTGGCATGGACGGCAAGAAGACCGTTACCAGCGTAAAGATCGATCCGGAGGTTGCGGGTGATGTCGAGATGCTGCAGGACATGATGATGGCGGCATTCAACGAAGCGTCGAAGAAGGTGGACGACTCGATTCAGGAGAAGATGGGGGGCATGCTGGGCGGTCTAGGTCTGCCGCCGGGGCTTTTCTAGAGCATGCCCGATTTCGCCGAGCCGCTCGCGCGACTCATTCAGGAGTTCAAACGGCTGCCCGGGATTGGGCAGAAATCCGCACAACGCATCGCGTTTTTCATCCTACGCATGCCGCGTGAGGACGCCGAGCGGCTGTCCCAAGCCGTGATCGACGTTAAGGATAAGCTGGATGTTTGTCCGATCTGTAACAACATCAGCGACGGCGGCCCGTGCAGCTTCTGCCGCGATCCACATCGCGATCACAGCGTCATCTGCGTCATCGAGGAGCCGCACAACATCGTGCCGATTGAGACGACGCGACAGTTCGAGGGCGTTTACCACGTACTGCACGGCTCGATTTCACCGCTGCGGGGAATCGGGCCGGAACAGCTTCGCATCAAGAGCCTGCTGGAGCGAATTCAGTCGAGCGAAATGAACGAGATCATTCTGGCGACAAATCCGACAATCGAGGGCGAGGCCACGGCGGTGTACCTGTCGCGGCTGCTCAAGCCTTTGGGACTAAAGGTTACGCGGATTGCGATGGGGATTCCTGTGGGGAGCGATCTGGAGTTCGCCGATGAGGTGACGATGAGCAAGTCGCTGGAAAATCGGCGGGAGATGTAGGTCAGGCCTGCAGACGGTTTGGTTTCGCCCGCGCATTCAGTGGCTAGGTCCAAAGGCAGGCGGAACCGTCTGCTTCACTCTTCCACACAATCCAAAACCCGGCGCTTTAATGAATATACTTGAGATTGATTTTCGCTACTGTACGTGAACTGATTCCCCTCGTCGTTTTCGCGGTTTCCTGCGCCGCTCAGCCCGTATTCACCGACATTTTCCCGCCCGAGGAATACGCCGCCCGGCGTGCCCGGGTGATGGACAAGCTCGCCGGCGGTGTCGCAATTCTCCAGGGCACAACCGAGCGTCCGGGCGAGCAACCGCTGCGCCAGAGCAACCAGTTCTTCTACGTCTCGGGCGTCGTGGAGCCGCGCGCGATCCTCGTGATCGACGGCAAAAGCCGCACCTCGACTCTGTTCCTGAATCCGTACATCGAACGTCGCGCGAAATCAATGTTCGGCCCGGGGCTTACTCCCGGCGATGACGCGGCCAAATCCACCGGCATCGAGTCGGTTGTGCCGCGGGCACAGTTCGCCGACGTTCTAAAACAGATCGCCGCCGATCACCGCCCGATTTACACGACATTCCGGCCCGAGGTTTTGGGCAGCGCTTCTTCAACCGATACCATTGCCCTGGCACGCGCAACAAAGAATGACCCGTGGGACGGCCGCCCGTCACGCGTAGAGGCGTTCATTTCTCACCTCAAGGAAGCCGCGCCGAATTCGCAGATCAGCGACCTGGACCCCATTCTCGACGAGCTTCGCGCCATCAAGGATGCCCGCGAGATCAGCATCATCCGGGAAGCGACGCGGATCGCCGGCGACGGCATCATGGATGCCATGCGCGATTGCAAACCGGGAATGTATGAGTACGAGTTGCAGGCCGATGCGGAGTACGTGTTCAAAAAGAACGGCGCGTACGGACCGGCGTATTTTGCACTCATCGCCACAGGCCAGAACACCTATTACACGCACTACCACAAGGACACCGCGCGGATTGAAAAGGGCGACCTCGTCCAATTCGACTACGCCCCGGACTATAAGTACTACACGTCCGATGTGACACGGGCATTTCCCGCCGATGGCCGCTTCACACCGCGCCAGCGCGAATATTACGGGATTTATCTGCGGCTGTATCGGGCATTGATGACCTCGATCCGCTTCCATGCCAGCGCGCGGGACATCATGAAAGATGCTGTACCGAAAATGGACACGGTCATGGCGTCGTATTCATTCACGGACCCGAAGATCAAAGCCGCCGCTGTGAAATTCGTCGAAGGTTATCGCAACAGCCGCGCCACCAGCCTGGGCCATACGATCGGAATGGAGGTGCACGACGTTCGCTTCCCCGGTCCGACGCTCGAACCGGGTGAGGTGTTCACGATTGAGCCACAGATGCGCATCGAGGAAGACCACCTAGGCCTGAGACTCGAAGACGTAATTCTGATCACTGAAACCGGCTACGAGAACCTTTCGTCGTCTGTGCCTATCGAGATGGATGACATCGAAAAGCTAATGAAGACGAAAAACGGCCGGCTTCGGTAGTGGTCACTTGCACCCCGGCACTTTGAACGAACCAATTCGGGTGATGGACGAAGTTGCGCCGTTCTTCAGGTAATTCCCGACAAACCAAAACGTGCAGTCGTCGGCGGGATCGACGGTAATGTTGGTGTAGTCCTCCCAGCGCAGGCTGGCCGTTTGTGAGGCTTGTCCGTCAACCAGGACCGATTCGTGGAAGCTGAGCTCGCCCTTCGGATCTTTCGCCATGCGCGCGGCGAAACGCTGGCCTGCAAAGTTGGGATCGCCGCCGAAGGAATACCCGATGCCGATATCGCCTTTGTGGTCCATGGCCATGCTTCCGAGCCAACGATAGAATCCGCCGGGTGCATACGTGCCTTGCTGATACAACTTCGGATCGCGTTTCTTATCGAGCCGAAACTCGTACCAGCGAACGCCGCCGCCGTGAGCCGACGTCGCGACGGAGTGCTCAGCCAGGATGGACTCGTAATGGCCGAAATTGCGATACACCAGCCGCTGGATCAGCTTGTCGCCTTGCGAATCGAGGCGGCGGTCAGTGCCCGGCTGCGATACACAGCTACTCAATTGGCCGTTGCAGAGGTAGTGATACGGCGCCACGCCGATCTTCTGCGGCAACGAGACGGTAGTTTTCGACGGATCATTCCAATCGACGTGTACTTTGTAGAAGTAGATGCCGTCGTCCTCGAAGACTTTGAGGAGCTGCGCACCTCCCGTGGACATCATGACGTTGGGCGCTCCGGCGGGCGGCGGTCGTTTACCGTCCACATCCGAGTTCAACATGAAGACGGCGCCGTCAATGACGACGCACTGCTCCGTGGCGGGCAGGCCCTGGAGCATCTTGCCGCGGTCGGCAATGCATTCGTGCTTTTGTGTGACCACGCCGGGAATCGGGTCGTCGCTGGTGCTGGTCGGGTTGTAGTAACCATCAGGCCAGACCGCTGGGCGAGGATAGTCGGGAAACAGCGGGCGTTGGAACTCGTAACGATAATAAGGGCCCAGCGGGTCGGACGTTGCGCTCACGGCGTAGCACATTGCGTAGGGGCCCTGAGGGTTGTCGGGGGGGCGCTGAAAGACCGGCAGCACTACGAGCCACCGGTCTGCGAGCTGATCGTAGCGAACTACAGTGTCGGCGTTATTCGTGGCGTTGCAGCGGACGCCGAAGCCCGCGAAAAGGGTGTTGTTGGGTACGGGGCCGTAGAGCAGTTCGCCCTTTTTCGAGAAGACCGCCAGGTTGCCGTTGAGGATTTCGAAGACATGGTCAGGGCCGACGGCGAGGCTGATGTCGATGCCGGCGTGACCACCCTTGAAGCCCTCACCGAGCCCATCGAAGCTGAACAGCGGCGGGATTGCCGGACGCTTGCCCTGCTCCTTCTGCTCAACAGCGGCGCCGGCGGCACTGATGTCCGGAGCGGGCGGTGGGGCTGGCGGAGGAGGAGGACCACCCGGGCGGGCCGGGCGGTTGCGTGTTGGAACCACGGCGGGAGGTGTTGTCCCTAAACCCGTGCCCGGCCCTTTGATGGAACCGCCCGTCACGGCTTTGCTCAATTCCGCGGGATGAATCGTGACCGGCTTGCCGGGTATGAACTGCCCCATCGCAGTCGCAGTAAATAGGGCCGGGACAAGAAAGTGTGGTGATCTCATTTTTCCTCAGCGGGCATTCGTTGCCGAGACCCGGCTGAAGCGCAGATCCCAGGCACGGTCGTCACCGGCGCTCAAGCCAGTGATCTTGCCTGCCGAGTCGCGATGAAAGACGATCGACGTGGCGCCGCCTCCGCTTTCGGTCATGAAGGCATCGCGGAATGTCGGGCGCAAGTGGATCGGTTTGTCCGACCCAACCGCGAGCGTCAATCCATCGCCCTTCACGGCTACCATCAGCGTGCTTCCTGTCTCACGGCTTTCGTAGTTTCCGGAGAACGAAGCGAGCTCCGAGGCCGACGGATGTACCGGCTCAGCGCGTTCGTAATCGATATTGCCGTTCGGGGTCACTTCGCTGAAACGCGCACCTTCGAAGAGAAACCTGTTTTCTCCGGCCGAGAACTCATTACGTCCGACGGGTACCAATGGCTGGCGATTGAACATCAGTTTACCGTCGGCGACACGCAGTTCGGTGACGGTGCTGTCGTGCAGCTTGCGATACATCCCTGTGAGCTTTTCCAACTCCGCCGCGTCCACCGCGAAGGGCGCCGGCTTCGGCGCGGGAACACCGCCCGTCCACAGGCGAGCAGTTTCACGACCGAGTTGGGTGGGATTCGCCTGGGCAGAGTTGCACATTACGGCCACGGATACACCCTTGTCTGGATAGCGCGCCAGCCAGGTCCGATAGCCGCCCGTCGAGCCGCCGTGCGACACCTCACGGAAGCCGTCAAAAGTCCCGACTGTTAGACCGGCCGCATAGCTGATGGTTTTGCCATTGCTCAGCACAGCCGGCGTCTGCTGCAGTTTCACGACTTCGGGGCCGCCGACCTTGGCGTGCGCGAAATTCTCGTTCCACAAAAGCCAGTCGCCGACGGTGCTCAACATGCCGCCGGCGCCGATGATGTTTTCCACCGGCGTATCCTGCAGCCAGCCTCCGGAGATGGGACGGTATGCCAGCGCCCGGCCCGGCACCACGGTGCGAAAATTGTCGCGCCATTGGGTGTGCGTCATGTTGAGCGGTTCAAAAATCTCTTCGCGTGTGAATTGCTGAAACGTCTTGCCGTTGCCGAGGGCGCGTTCGACGAGAATTGTCGCGATATTGAAGCCCGTATTCGTGTAGCTCCACACCGTTCCAGGATCGAAGTTCAGCGCACGCTGCTTGGCGGCCATGCGCAGCAGGTCCTGGTTGTCGAGGACATAGGTGCCTTCGGGAGTGCCGGCAAAAGACGCGACCAGGCGCCATTCACGAAGCCCGCTGAGGTGCGAGATGACGTGGCGAATGGTCAGCGGCGCACCGTAATCGGCCAGTTCCGGCAGATATTTGCGCATTGGATCGTCGAGCGAGATTTTGCCCTGCTGTGCGAGCAGTAGTAGCGCCATCGCGGTGAACTGCTTGGCGACAGAGCCGCTTTCGAATACCGTGTCGGGAGTGACCGGAACGGCGCGTTCGAGATCTGCCATGCCATAGCCGGCCCTCAACGCGACGGTTCCGTGGTCGGCGAGGCCCACAGCGCAGCCGGGCGTGTGGGTGTTGAAGGCGGCGAAGATGCGATCGACTTCCGCCTGTTTGGAATTGGCCGTCTGGGCTTGTGCGCCGAGAGTGAGGATTAGGGCAAAAAGGAGGATGCGCGTCTTCATTTGGACAACTCTATCATGTGCCGGCGGAAACGCCTGGGCGTTCTGGGTGAAGTCCAAATTCAGGCGGAACCGCGTGCGGCACCCTTCCACAATTTCCAGGCTGGGTAGTACCGTACAATGTGAGAATTGTTCCTGCGAATCTGTGTCACCTGTGTGCTGTTCGCGCCTGCCCCCGCAGCACAGAGCGCTGACTTGATCCTGGCCCACGGCCGTGTCCTGACCGTGGACGCGAAGGACACGGTTGCGCAGGCGATTGCGATCCGCAGTGGTGCGATCATCGCCGTCGGAAGCGATGCCGAAGTCATGAAGCTGGCTTCGCCTACGACTCGCATTATCGATCTCCACGGCAATACCGCAACGCCGGGACTCATCGATACGCACGCGCACATCGCGGACGGAGGGGTCGCGGAGCTGTATGGCGTGCAGCTTTCAGATGCCACGTCGGTGGCCGAAATCGTCGCCCGTGTGAAAGCGAAGGTCAGTCACGCTAAACCCAGCGAATGGATTTCGGGATCAGGTTGGGACGAAGGCAAGCTCGCTGAGCATCGCTATGTCACGGCAGCCGATCTCGACGCCGTCGCGCCCAACAATCCCGTGTGGCTCATGCACACCACCGGGCATTATGGGGTGGCGAACTCGGTTGCCCTGAAAATGGCTCACATCACCGCGGCGACCGCCGATCCGAAAGCCGGCACCATCGATCGCGACGCGCATGGGAATCCTACTGGCGTTCTCAAAGAAGAGACTGCCATGGCGCCTGTCACGCGGCTCATTCCGCCTTTCACTCTCGAGCAG